>JGI24702J35022_10000167_pt1 | contig 34351 bp, 17 predicted proteins | sample TergutTh196P4_FD_35022 | JGI IMG/M metagenome (IMG submission 35022) | reverse complement strand
AATACGCATTGGAGTATCGGCGACAATTTCCTGCGTTTTTGGTTCCGCTTCATTTATCCCAATCAAGCGCTAATTGAAATGGGAAAATTGGATTTGCTAAAGGTTTATATTACAAACCATTACGAACAATATAGCGGCTTAGAGCTGGAGAACTATTTTCGTCAGAAATTCGCTGAAGAAGAAACGATTACTTCCATCGGTAATTTTTGGGATAATACCGGCGAAATTGAAATTGACCTCATTGCGCTCAATGACTTCGACAAAACAGCCACTGTAGCCGAAGTGAAACGCAATCCAAAGAAAATCAGTTTACAGGAATTAGTTATGAAAACGGCGGCCATTCAAAAACAGTTGGCAAAATATGAAGTGACTTATCAAGCGCTCTCATTACTCGATATGTAAAAATACTTTGTCAATGACCGATTGTAGAAAATCCGGTTCGTAATTCCGGATTACCTTGTCGTTTGGCCGGTTGACAGGCTTTCCGGTTTTTTGGCGGTCGGTGAGCGCTTTCTTGGTGTTTAATGCGGCATCCATTTTCTGCTTGAAATACAACATTTCTTTCATTTGCGTTTCGGTCACAAAACCGTCGCATTGTAAGTCCTGCCATAATATCCCCGGAACGCCCCCCGCATCGTAAGTCGCCTCCCACCATGGATAAACTGCGCTAAGGACATGTACCATAGCGCCGTATACCTTATTTGTCGCATTATAATTGATGGTATAGCTGTCGTCCCCGTAACGTGGATTTATCACGATGTCGCGCATGTTGTCGAACTGTGGCAACAGCATGGACTGTATGCCCTGCCGAGTTGCGACACCGATCAGCTCCCTCAATTCCGAAGGCGTATAGGGCAATGTCGTATAATCGGAATGTGAACGAAATACCCCGCTGTTTATAATATCTTCTGCAATGATAGCATTCCGTCGCTGGCTATAAAAGACATGCCGGTAATGGTCGTTGTCTATTGTCGGGTCAATACCGGCTACCATTATATTACCCCCTTCGGTGCGAAGCGCCATTTTTGTCTGCGGGTCAACTTTCTGAATTTCAGCCAGCAGGTCGCCGTAGTTCTTGATGCGCATGGCTGTGCGGAAAGCGTCTAAGTCGTTTATCGCTGCGTTCCAGTCATGGAAGGGCAACTCACGATTCAGATATTCATAGCCTAAATACTCGAAATCAAGCGTCAGTTCGCCCGGTATGGATAAATCGTACAAATCCCGTCCTTTACGCAGCGATTCGTTCTCGAAGGCGGTAGCAGATACCGTCACGGGGGATGATTGTTCGCCTTTCTTGGTCAGGGTGTAGGTTAATGGCGCCACGTCATAGGGTCGAATGTTTTTAGGAAAATTATATTCCAATTTATAAAAATCATTTTCTATGACGCCGGTAGTCTTTTCGGCTTGGTCATACAGATTGAAACGACCTGTTTTTTGGGCTTCGCGGCTCAGGGGGTTGTAAATCACGCCTTCGTCCGGATGTAACTCATAGCCGCTCAACGGCGCTGTAACAGGCGCTTTCGGGATCAATTCTACGTTTCTTTCACCGAAGATACAACCGGATTGCAGATACAAAACCAGGATACAAGCCGGTATCCCTGTCCATACATGTTTTTTATTCATTTTTTTATCTATAAGTGATCATTCGGCCACCACGACGGTTTGTCCTTTGAGCCGTTACTGCCTTTGATGCCGCTAAAGGTGCAATCCAAACACGAAGCAGGCATCCAGACTTTTATTCTTACTCCATGTTCGAATATCCAAAAATAAGCCCAATCAGGTTGTTTTACAAGTCCCGGAGCATCTTTTGTAATAAAACATATATACTCAGCTTCGGTGTAGGCTTCCTCTCTTGAAATATATTGCTTTCTTTCAGTGGTAGTTGATACATCCACATAACCGATCACAGCAGTATTCGGATGCGAAACACATGTCACGTTACCGATTATTTCAGACGGAATCGGCGAGAAAATTGTACCGGTACGTTCTGCATTCTTTTGCAAATTAGAAAAATAAAGGTATGATTCATCTCGGATAATGTTTTGTTTGACATGGATACAATAAAGCGTATTCGTCCTTTCATCGGTAAAGTGAAACGAATTTAAGTCCTTGTTTATTATCGTATTACTGACAAGCGCTGTCGTTGATCCCAAGATGAAATGATTGGACCTGTCTTCTTTCCAGCAACGGTAAAAGTTATCGCGTGAATAGAGGTTGTTAACGAATGTGTCGGCGGCATAAAAAAAAGAATCGACAAAGATTTTGGAGGTGACTTCCCAATTTTCCTGATAAGTCCAGAGAAAATGACGGAATTGTTCCTGTTTGTCGTAGGTCGAAACGCAAATGTTTACATTCCATCTTTCATCCATACTCCACGAAGTCGTAAACTCCGGCGTGATAATCGGCGTCAGATATTGCGACCGGTATTCTTTTTCATCCAAAAATATTGTCAGCCTGTATCGAGAAGTAGTATCCGGAATCGGCGTTTCAATGAGGTATCGTCCTTGGCCATCATATTGCGAAACGCCGGAACGGACACCATCTTCTCTGTCTACATAAAGGACGGCATTGTCAACATATATCTTGTCATTGAACCAGTTGCCCAAGCCGATGGTATTGCTTAATGTGATGACGGTTGTTCCATTGGTGATGATGCCTTCCACCACCAAGATATGGTTATATCCATCTGCCCCTGCCTGTTCATAGTGCGTAATGCAACTAACCGTCAGCGTTAAAAATAAAAACAAGTAACAACCTATCTTCATATTTCATTCCTGAAATACGTAATTAAACCGTCCGCCGGGCGCTACATCGCCATGGAGATAAAAATCCATGATGTCGCCTTCTTCCTGCATGTTATCCGACCATTTGAATTCTATTTTAATGGGGTTTGACAATTGTAGCATCGAGCGGGGTATCCTCAGTTCGAGTTTGTTACCGGAAACCTTATAATCGGCTTCGCCCGTTTTCTCCCAGTTCCAGCCGCCGCTATTTTTTTCTACGATTGCTTTTTCGCCCGGCGTTATCCGGTTCACTACGTAATCATACCCTTCCCAGCCGGTCTCCCGTTTGCAGTCGGTATCGATGAAAAGCCGCATCCATGCCGGGTCGGACGATGGGGTGATGGCTTGCGTCGTCTCTATGTAAAAATATACATTGTTATCGTCACGCGCCACCCTGGCGGCTATAAAGTCGTTACGTCCCGTCGTGTTGGTATAGTACAGTCCTTTCCAGCCCGGGCTGTCGCGGTGGATGACACTACCCTTGTGGGCTGTATATTCGGGCTTAACATCTTTCCAATCGTCGAAAACGCCGTCTATGGTGACGGTTTTCTTTTCCGACGGCGGGGCCGGTGCGGGCATGCCCTTGTAACGCCGTATATTAGCGACCATCTGGTAATAGTAGTTGTCGCCATGTCCGCCTTTCATCGGCTCTATGTCGCGGCTACATTCCTGGCTGAACTGGTCGGGGAACGCATTGGCTACTCCCTGCCACATATCAAACCGTCCGGCTATCCATTCGTTCCAGCCGGTGATGAAGATAAACTGGGGGTTGATATCCAGCGCCCTATCCCACTGTTCCTGAAAGTTATATCCGTAGTTGACTGCGCCCTCTTCGGTATTATGTCCTTTTTTGTCAGTATAGCTGCGTCCGAAGGAGCCGGGCGCGTTCATGGCTGTCAGTCCGAGCGCTTCCGACCAGTTCTGTGCTATTCCTACCGTGACCTGCTCAAAGCCTGTGTTTGTCCGCACATATCCGTTCTGGGGATATATCTCTAACCAACCCCAGTGGTCCTGCCTTGAAGGACCCTGGTTGTAGGTTGGCTGGCCGGGCCGGAAGGTGAAGTAGTTTTTTATTTCATCCGACAAATTATCGGGATAGCCCATGATAAGCGGTTTCCCTTTCCAGTTAAAAAACAAATCCTTATAGATACCCGGCTGATATAAGTCTCTGTAAATCTCGTTAATAGCCTGCCTGCTTCCATCACTTGCCGCAAAAGGCATCATGAAAACGATCTGGGGCGTCTTGACGCCGTCGGCTCGCGCCTGGGTATATACTTTACACAACTCCATGTATGATTCTTTCCATGTGTATGGTGCATTCGTACAGTCGAAAAACACGGCATCAACGCCGGCATCGGCCAGCATCTCCGCATGTTTGCGCAGCACCCAGTTGTCGGTATCACGGTAATAACCGAATAACGGCTCGCCCCAAAAAAACGAATTGGCATCCAATGGCCACACCGGGTTGCTGTAATCGTAGAGCGCTTCGGGGTGGAGCGCCAGTATCTCCGACACATTATAAGCGGTAGCGCTTGCAAAATTAGTGTGCCATGTCCAATAGAAGATACCCACTGATTTGCCTTTCCTCAAAGGGCCTACCTCTTCATAACTCGGCAATTTGCGTCCTAAAGCGTCGGTGGCCGTGACTACAAAGGATGTCTCCGCGTCATCTTTATCTTTTTCTATGTCCTCATTGTCCGACGTCTTGCAAGCAAACATCGCCATGCAGATGATAAGCCCGATAGTTAATCGTTTTGTTTCCATATAAAACGGTAGTTAAACCTCCGGTTGGGCGCCGTATCTCCGTTGAGGCATAACGATATCGGATCGACTAATTCAGCAGCGTTATCGCTCCACTTAAAGTCGACGGTAAAAGCATCTTTTGTCAGGTTAAGCGTCTTTCGCGGGATAGACAATTCCAACTGATTACCCTCATAGCTGTAGGGTATATCGGCTACTTTCACCCAGCGTTTCCCGTTGTACCGCATGAGTGTCGTTACCTTGTCGCTCTTCACTTCATAGTTGACCACATAATCATATCCGTACCAGCCGGTGTTCGAATTGTTATCGGCATCGATGAATAGCAACATCCAGTTAGGGTCTGTATGGGGGGTTAGCGGGTCGGTCGTCTCCACCCAGAAGTATATCTGCTGTTCATCTACGGCTACCTTGCCGGTGATGATGTCGTTCCTGCCCGAATTGTTGACATAATGAATACCGGCATAACCGATGGCATCGCGGTGGAACACATCGCCCTGCGTATCGCGGTATTCGTTAGTGATAGCGCTCCAGTCGCCGAATGCGCCGTCGACATTGATCCGCTGAAACCCCCTGTTTTCAGGCAACGGACGTATTCCTTTATATTTGCGGATGTTCTGTGCCATCTGCATGTAGTAATTATCGGTATACCCTCCTTTCATGGGGTGGATACCGCGGTTAAATTCGGCATTGTACTGGTCGACGAAATGGAACGTGTTCTCACGTCCTAACCAGGGGCTTGTTTCTCTTTTTTGGGGGTGGTATTTGCCGGCTGTCCATTCGTTCCAGTCGTTGATATACAAAAACTCAGGGTTCGATTCAAGGGCTTCATCCCAGCGTTCCTGGAAATAAATACCATAACCTTCCGGGTTTTTGACTGTTTTACCCAACCAGGGCACATAGGTCGGTTCGGGCATGTCATATTGGTTCAGGGGAGGTTGTCCGGTGGCCCGTGACCATGATTTGCCTACCCCCATATTTTCTTTTGTCATCGTAACGGGATGCTGGGCAGGCGTCACTGCCGCTTCCTCCCGTTTGCCCTGGTGTGTCGAGAGCAGTTCTATTGGTTTCATGGCTTTCACTTCCGGCTCAGCCATGCTATATCCGAAGCTCCAGTTGTCTTCGGTACCGATATAGCGTTGGCCACCCCATTTATAATACCCCCACCACATGTTGCGCAGGGTAAAAAACTCCTTCACCGCCTGGGTGTAATCCTTATAGTACTCTTCACAATAATCGGGATCATTATAATGCGGGTTCATCGGATTGGTTTTTGCATCGGGGTCATAATGCGGATTCTTGTGTAATAAACCGCTCGACTGATTGGCATCAAAATTAGGCCTTGAATTATACAGTAACAGCGGTTTGCCGTCCCAATAAAACCACAGGTCACGAAATTTATCTTCCTTGTAAATACGGTCGTACAGGTCTTGTACTACGGTGATAACCGGGCCATTGAACGCCCAGAAACAGAACTTGGGCACCTTATTTCCTTCGGCTATCATCTTCTGCATGACGCCAAAGGTGACGTCCCATTCGTCCCAATAACGTACCGCATTAGTTACATCCATCACTAACACATCTATGCCAGCATCTGCCAGCATCGACATATCTTTACGTATGACCCACTCATCTTGGCTCAGGAAATAACCCATCTCAGGTTCGCCCCAATGATAGGAGCCTTCGTTACCCCATAGCGGATGTTTGGCGTCAAAACGCGCTTTCGGGTCTTTTTTCAGGATTTGGGTCACATCACCCTCATACGGGTTTTTCCTGTTCGCATTGCTTTGTGCGTGCCAGGTGATATAAAATATGCCTGTCACCCTGCGCTGGTCATTTTTCACTGGGCCAGCTTCGTCGTAGCCGGGCATCGTACGCCCCACCGCATCGGTGGCAACCCATGTATCGGGGTAAATATCCCTGTATTTTCCTTCGTTGCTCTCTTGAGCATTTAACAGTGTGCAGAAGAAAAAAAGACACACGAATAATAATAAATGTTGAGATTTCATTGGTAAATTATGAATTATGAATTATGAATTATGAATTATGAATTATGTTTTATGAATTATGAATTATGAATTATGAATTAAAATTGATTAATGATGTTGTTTAACCAGCTCATGCGGTTGATAAAAAATTGACGGTCACAGGCCACCTCTTTCTCAAAACCGCCCATGGGAACGCCTCCGACACTCACGACGACGTTTTGTATGTCCCATCGTTTAAAATTCAGTTCCTGCGAGCGCATGATTTCTTTTTGTACGTTCACAAAATGTTGAAGTATTTCCTGGTAAATACGACTCTGGTTAGTTGACCACATCCGTTTGACCGTTGATGCAAAACGGTCGTCCTGCATCAACCGGTAAAAATAAAAATCGGTATACACAACGAAATAATCTGCGGGTCGGGGTCTGCTTCCATAGTACCAGCCAATCCCCAAAGACCACTCGAAATCCCACACCGGACCCATCGACAGCTTCGATTTATCCGTCATATCTTCTTTAACAATATACGGGTTCGTATCCATATTCGCCAATATCTGATGACACAAAAACCACCGCGCAAAACTTGCACTGTTGATATAGTTGGCATAACCTTTGTCCGGGTCTTTGAAAGATTCGGAATAAAGCACATTTTCAAATTCGTTCATATAGTCTCTGATATAGTTAAACTGCTCATTCGACAAGTCTTCTAAATCAGGATTTTTAAACGAAAAACCGAACCGGGACGTCGTGAACCATACCGGGTCTTCTTGGTAATAGCCATCTCTTTCAATGATAAAGCCTGTTTCCGGGATGTCGACTCGGTTCTTGTCTTGCCTTACCGCTTCAACAAGCATATAATTACCCACATACTCGCCATTTAAGACTAACTCCACAAATCGTGCTTTGGGTGTCCAAGGGAAATCAAGCAGTTCGCTTACTTTGAAAGCGATGCTTGTACGCATCAACGTCTTATCGCAATAATTAGGCATTAATGCCCAGTTTCGGTCACTCCCCATATCTAACAGGTTCGCCTTGATGTCTAATTTGACGCGGTATGGTTTTTTGGGATAGGTCCAGGTGGCATGACCTCTGCCCCGTATCCCTATCGACCCTGTATAGAGGGTTTTGTCCTGGTCTGTAATGGTCATGTTAGCATTGGTGTAGTCTATCTTTGACAAGATACCTTGCCCGCGGTCGGTATTGACATATACGACGGGCAACCCGGTATCTATTAATTTATTTTCAATGACAATATCAAACGATACGGATTTACCGCGTGCCGTCACTGAAAGTATATTGGCTCCGGCTTTGAATTGGTTGCCTGTCCAATTAAGCGTGAAGTTTGTAATTTCTTTTTCGTACCCATCGGCATATACTTCCACGACTTTCAAATTGCTAAAATCGATAGTCTCTCCTAATAAAAACGTCGTTTTCTCCGGTGAATTGAGCACCTTTATTCCAAGGAACACTCGTGGAGGTTCATAAACTTCTTCCGTATCATCGTGACAAGCAACAATAAAAAAAACGGACAGGATAAGAAAAATTTTTTTCATAAGAAAAAATAATAACTGAGTAAATCGATCAATGTGTCTTTTTACGAAGTGAAAAAATAAACGCTTGGGTGTAAGGGATTACATTCTGCATTACAACAGCAGTATGCCGTTGTTACATTCTGCATTCTGCATTCTTCATTCTGCATTCTCTTCATTCCAAATAATTAAAAATTATTTGGAATGAAGAGATGTCTGTACCTGAATCGTGCATCAGGGGCTGTATCGCCATGGTCCATGAAGTCGCGGATGTCGCCCGTCTGGGGCATGTTATCAGCCCATTTAAAATCGATGGTTTTGGCGCCGGCGGACAGGCCTAACTGTTGCAAAGAGACAGACAACTCTACAAAATCATCTTTTACGCGACAGGGGATATCCATTACCTTTTCCCATTCCCATCCGCCTTGGGAGGCATATAACACTGCATGGTCAACGGCTACATCTACGCGGTAGCCGAAACCTTCCCATGCCGGTTTGTTTGGCTCGCCGGCTTTGATGAACAATTGCATCGGCAAGCCGGTAAGCGTTATGTTACCGGCTGTTCTCATACAGAAATAGGCATTGTTGTCGTCTGTTGCTACTTTGCCCGACAAAAAGTCGTTACGGCCAAAGTTATTGGTTACGGCGCCTATCCGTCCCCAACCGAAGTGATTGCGGGAAGTGACATCGCCTTTATCATCTTTATAAACAGGCGTTACCTCGTCCCAATCGGCGGCGTCGCCGTCAATGGTTATCGTATGTTTTCCATTAGCCGCAGGGATGGATTGTACTCCCTTGTAACGACGGATGTTGTCTACTAACTGGTAATAGTAGTTATCACCAAAACCGTCGCGCATAGGCTCTATGTCGCGGCTATATTCATCGTTATACTGGTCTACAAAATACGTATCGCCAACGGAGATAGGTTTGCCGCACATCTGCCCAGCCGCTCCATCGGTGAAGCGCATGGCTACCCATTCGTTCCAGCCGGTGACAAACACAAATTCGGGATGCACCTCTAACGCCCTACGCCATTGTTCGGCGAAGAACAACCCTTCGCCCGACGACAGGGTGGCAGGCTGTCGACCGTTGCTATAGCTACGTCCGATATTCGACACAGGATGTGTAGCGACTGTTACTGATAGGTGTTCGGGTTTGGACGGACTGTCGTGCCATCCTATCCCTTGCGGATAATAATCTGCCCAAGGCCATTTGTCCTTTCCGTCGCCAAACCATGCGCCCCGCGAATCAAACCAAGAGTGACGGATGGTAAAAAAACTGCGGTGCTCGGCGGCCAGACCTTCGTCGGGACACAAGACCAACGGTTTACCTTTCCATTCAAACCAAAGGTCACGGTACATACCTTTTGCATAAAGGCCGTCGTACAACTGTTTGAGCGTAGCGGCAGGCGCTGTATTGATCAGACTGGCAATTTTAGGGGTAGTACGCCCCTGTGCACGCATACGCTCCATCACCGTACAGACCGTCTGTATAACCGGAAGATAGGTCAGCGCATTCGTGTTGTCGAAGAACATCACATCGACACCCGCATTGGCTAACATTTGCACATGTTTCTCAATCACCCACTCGTCGTTGGATACATAATAGCCCAGATGAGGTTCCCCCCAATGGTGAAAAGCATGTACCGGCCCATACTGTGGGTCGGCAGGATTGGCTTCAAGTAGTTTGGTTATGTCGTAGGGACTGTTGACATCCGTCGGCTTGGGTTGCTGTACCTCCTGATTATTACCGACATGTGTATCATAACCATGAGGTCCTAACCAGATAAAATAGAAAATCCCAACGACGCCGTTTTTAGGCATGCCATACATCTCTTGTGTGCCAATCTCGCGGCCAAGCGCATCGGTCGCTACCCACATATCGGCGCCAGATGTCGTATAACTGTCTGACGCATCATCAACACTTAACACAGTTACCGAAATAGAGGTGATAACATTGTTGGCTTTGACAACAATGTTTGTGGAACCAACGCCTGTGGCTGATACCAACCCCGTACCCGTGACAGTTGCCACGGCTGAGTTGCCCGTCGACCACTCGATCTTTACATTCGTTGCATTTTGAGGAACCACCTCTGCCGTAAGCTGTTGCGTGTCGGGGCTACCCCCGTAAACGAGCACGACAGACGTCGGTGCAACGGTGATGCCGGTCAGTTCAATGATTTTATCCTTACAGCCCGAAATAACCACTATCCAACCAAGCAAAAGTGTTATGAAGATCTCCTTTTGTTTCATAAAAAAACAATTTAAGATTTAAATTACATTTCAATTGCAAAGATACGCTTTTTTATTGACAAATAACAATTTCCATTGAATATGGGTGCAATTCAAACTGGGTGCGCGGACGTCCCATTCAAAGAGCGGACGGGACGTCCGCGTACCCAGTAATGTTTACTCCCGGAACGAATAATTGAACCTCCCGCTGGGCGCTACATCGCCATTGACATAGAAGTCCATGATATTACCTACTTCCTGCATGTTGTCCGACCATTTAAACTCGATATGCAGACTTTTACCGTCGACGCCTAACAGTTTACGGGGGATTTCGAGTTCGAGTTTGTTGCCGTTCACTGCATAGTTGATGCCGGCTACCTGCTCCCATTCCCACCAGCCGCCGATGTTCTTCGACAGGAATGCCTTCTTTTTCTGTGGGTTCGTATAGTTTACGATAAAGTCGTAGCCGTTCCATCCGGTGGACTTGTCGCAGTCGATGTCAATGAAGAGCATCATCCAATGGCGACCGTCCGGCGGTGTGAGCTTCTCGGCTGTCTCTACATAGAAATAGACCTTATCCGCATCACGCGCCACCTTGGCGCCTATGATATCGTTGCGACCGGTAGTATTTGTATAATGCAAGCCATTGTAACCGCTATGGTCGCGGTGCATCGTACTTCCCTTATAGTGTGTATAGTAAGGATTTACATCCGCCCAGTCGTCCGCTTTTCCCATGCGTACCGTTTTAGGCGCCGAAGCTTTTTCCGGTGCAGGCGTCCCCTTGAACTTACGTATGTTATCAATCATCTGGTAATAATATACATCGCCTTTATCGCCCCAACCCTTGCTGGGTTCGATGTCACGGCTACGATGCCAGTCGAACAGGTCAACAAACGAGAAAGGGTCGCCAAACCAACCGTCTTTGGGCAGCCACTGTCCGGCTATCCATTCGTTCCACTCGGTGATCCACACCATATCGGGGTCGATTTCCAACGCGCGGTCCCACTGTTCCTGGAAGTTCCATCCGTAAAGATAACCGTCTACTCGCGGGTCGAATCCATGGCGTTGGCTGAAATCACGACCGTAGGAATCGGGCAGATTAAAGGCGCTACAATGGCCTTTCGATTCAGGGCAGGCATTCTGAGCGACCCCTACGGTAACCTGTTCATACCTGCCGTCAGGCTTTTTTACATACCCATGCTGGGGATAGTTTTCGAGCCACGCCCACTGGTCGTTGCGTCCGGGCGTCGGGCCGTTCACATAGTCAGGCTGTCCGGGTCGGAACGTAAAGAACTTCGCTATCTCGCGGTCTTCCTCCGAATCGGTAAGGTTATCGGGGTAAGCCATGATACAGGGTTTGCCCTCCCAATAAAACCAAAGGTTCTGATAACGACCGGGCTTATACACATCATAGTACAGCTGCCGGAGCGACTTCAGCGCATGCGCCCCCACCCCAAAAGGACCAAGCCAGGCAATCTTGGGGACGTTCACCCCATCCTTTTGCGCCTGATCCCACGTTTTCAGCAACGCTTCGTACGAATCGATATACGTTTCACTCCCATTCGTACAATCGAGGAAAGCAATATCGATGCCGGCATCGGCCAGCATCTCGGCATGTTTGCGCAATACCCATGGATCGGTCGTCAGGTAATACCCAAACAGCGGTTCTTCCCAAAAAAAACAGCCGGGACGCGCAGCCCCCCACGCCGGATGGTCATAGTCTTTCAACGCTTCAGGATGTAAACGCAAGATTTCGGTAATATTTTTCACCGGATAGTTCAGGTTGGCTCTCCCTTGATGCCAGGTAAGGTAGAATATACCGGCATATTTCTCTTTTTTGGGGGCGCCCGCCTCGTCATATGTAGCGACTTTCCGCCCCAGCGCATCTGTAGCAGGCAGACCGTTACCGTAATTGACGGAAATCGTTTGTGCATAAAGCCCAATCGTAAAAAATGACAGCACAAAAATGATGTAAAATGTCTTCATGATTTAATAATGAACAATGAACAATGAAAACTACTCGGCGAATGAAAAATTAAATCTTCCGCCGGGGGCGACGTCGCCGTTGACATAGAAGTCCATGATGTTGCCTGCTTCCTGCATGTTGTCCGACCACTTAAACTCGATGTTCAGCTTCTTACCGTCTAAGCCTAATACCTTCCGGGGGATTTCGAGTTCGAGTTTGTTGCCGTTGACTGCAAATTTTATGCCGGCAGTCTGCTCCCATTCCCACCAGCCGCCGACATTTTTCGAGACGAAGGCTGTCTTCTTCTGCGGGTTTATGTAGTTCACGATATAATCATAACCGTTCCATCCGGTCGTCTTGTCGCAGTCGACGTCAATGAACAACATCATCCAGTGGCGGTCGGTCGGCGGGGTGAGTTTTTCGGCAGTCTCGACATAGAAATATATTTTCTCCGTATCGCGCGCCACTTTAGCGCTGACGATGTCGTTACGACCGGTGGTATTCGTGTAATATTGGTCATAGCGTCCGCGATGGTCGCGGTGCATCGTATTGCCTTTATAGGATTTGTAATCGGGTGTCACATCTGTCCAACCGTCTGCTTTGCCAATCTTGATGGTCTTAGGGGCGGAGGTCTTTTCGGGTGTTGGCGTTCCCTTGAACTTACGCACATAATCTATCAACTGGTAGTAATAGACATCGCCCTTGTCGCCCCATCCTTTATTAGGCTCTATATCGCGGCTGCGCGCCCAGTCGAACTGGTCGACAAACGAGAAGGGGTCGCCTGTCCAGCTGTCTTTAGGCAGCCACTGTCCGGCGATAAACTCATTCCAGCCGGTGACGAACACTAACTCGGGGTCTATTTCGAAGGCGCGTTCCCACTGTTCTTGAAAATTCCACCCGTACAGATAGCCTTCAGAACGCGGGTCGAAGCCGTAACGTTGGCTGAAATCGCGTCCATACGACCCCGGCAGGTTAAAGGCGCTGCAGTGACCGTTGGTCTCGGGCGCAGCATTCTGGGCTATCCCTACGGTGGCCTGCTCAAACCTTCCGTCAGCTCCTTTCACATAGCCATGCTGCGGATAGTTTTCAAGCCATCCCCACTGGTCGTTTCTGCGGGCGTTAGGGCCGTTGACATAATCGGGCTGACCGGGCCGGAACGTAAAGAAAGCGGCTATCTCACGGTCTTCTTGCGAATCGGTGAGGTTATCGGGATAACCCATGATACAGGGTTTACCCTTCCAGTAGAACCAGAGGTTTTTGTACCTGCCGGGCTTATATACATCCCTGTACAGTTGCCGGAGCGAGACCAACGCATGTGGCACAGCCCCGAAAGGCAGCATCGAGGCGATCTTAGGAACATCGACGCCATCTTTCTGCGCCTGGTCCCAAGTCTTAAACAGCGCTTCATAGGAATCGATCCAAGTGATGCTGCCATTTGTACAATCGAAGAAAACAGCATCGACACCCGCATCGGCAAGCATCTCGGCATGTTTGCGCAAAACCCAGGGGTCGGTCGTCTTGTAATATCCAAGCAAAGGCTGCTCCCAGAAAAAGAAACCCGGACGTTTGTTACCCCATGCCGGATGATTATAGTCTTTCATCGCTTCGGGATATTGTCGTACGATCTCGGTGATATTTTTCACCTGATAGGTCGTATCATCGTTACCTTGGTGCCATGTCCAATAGAAGATAGCTACATACTTGTCTTTCTTAGGGGCGCCGGTCTCATCCGAACCGGATACTTTCCTGCCCAACGCATCGGTAGCGGGCAAGCCGTTACCATAATTGATCGTGATCGACTGGGCAAACAACCCAACCGTCAGGATAAAGGAAAAAACTGTGGTGATAATGGTTTTCATAAAATAATATAATAAATAATTAGGAATTAGGAATTAGGAATTAGGAGTAAGGGGTAAGGGGTAAGGGGTAAGGGGTAAGGGGTAAGGGGTAAGGAATTAATAATTAGGAGTAAGGGGTAAGGGGTAAGGGGTAAGGGGTTTAACTATTAACTATTTATACGGGGAGGTGAAATTTTTACCTTCCGCATGTTGACGGTCTATCGAACGCATCATATACCGTATGTTATCATACCGGAAATCATATTCCGGAGAGGGGTTATTACGGTCGCCATAGCCGTTCTGACCGGCATAAAAGAGAAACAGCACGCCCTGCTCATAATACAGGCATGGCACATGATTGGCATATTTGTCTTCATCGGGCATGACAAAGCCGGTGATAGTCCAGTTAAGCCCGTCGTCGCTTTGCGCTTCCACAAGCTGTCTTCTCGCCCAGCCGTTGACGGTGAGCCGTTCGTGTTTAGCGCCATGACGGACGACATCGGGGTCGCCGTATGCGAAGTACTTGCCATGGATACGGATAACTTCCGGATTAGGGAAGTTCCATATTGCAGGACTGTCGTCTTTTTGAATAAACACCCAGTCTCCGGGTTTCATGAAGTCGCCTTTATTTTCGGCATACCCCATGCAGAAGAGATAGGCGCCGGTAGCGGGGTCGGGGGCGATATAGTCGAACCACATCTGCCATTTCCCGCCATCCTCGTTCCACAGGATGCAAGGCCTGTGGTAAAGCCCGTAGAACGGCGTATCTCTGAAGTCGGAGCCGTCGGACGTGACCGGTTCTCGCTTACCAATTTCCGGCTCCCAGATACCTATGGGGTATTCGCTTTTTGTCCAGTGGATGCCATCGTCGCTGATACCGGCAATAATACAGCTGATGTCGCCATTGTCGCCTCCCACTTCCATGTCCATGTCCAAACCATAGGAAGAAAAGACGCCATAGAACTTACCGTCCTTATAGACGACTGACGGATCGCCGAAATGCCAGCTATCATACCACACGTCGCCGCCACACAGGATAGGCGCCCATTCACGTATGTTATAGTTATGGTCAGCGTCGTAGACATCCCAGTAATAGGTCTCGTTAGTCAACCGCTTTGCATACACTTCCCATTCGTCCAAGTTTTTGCCACGGGCTAAGAAGACCGCATCGCAGGCAGGCCAACCGGTATTACAATCATCATATGCCCACCCGAAAAAATACATGAAATAGGGATAATCCTTATCATCTGTTTTGACGATACAGGCATGGTACATGTTCCGAAAGCCTCCAATAGCGTTTTTACCTGTATGGGTATAAAGTCCTGTAATATCAGGCAACGCACCCTTGTCGAACAATACGACGCCAACCGTCTCACGGAAGTCTGCCGGTAAGATTCCTTTCAGCGATTTCCCCTTCGCGCAACCGGTCAACGTCAAAACTAACGCGCCCGTCGCAATGAAATAACAAAGAATTTTTTTTCTCATCTAAAAAGAAAGTAAGCGCGTCTTCCGGTTTTCCCGGAAGACGCGCTTTTTAAAATTAGTTACTAAAAGATACTTATATATGTAACATAAGTCCATGGATTGCCGCCCCAGTTTGTTTCAATTGTCATCTTGAAATAACGTGCGGTGACAGGAGAACATGGCAGGTTCTGGAACCCCGGTTCCGTAGAAAGTTCCTCGACAACCAAAGCTTCTTGCCAGGTAGCGCCATCATTGCTATACTCGAATACTACTCTCTTTGGATAATCGCCTGCGTTGGGATCATTCATTCGTTTGTGATAGATAAATCCGGAGATCTTGAGCGTCTTATGCATATCTACGCTAAACCACTGTGGTAATCCGTTCAAATCGGTATGCCACACCTGGTTCGCGACATCATTGCCTAATACTTTTTCAGGTTCAGTACCGATTTGCCAAAAAGATGAATAACCCAATATCGTCCAGTTATGCCTTTCAATATCCTGTGCCGGTTCGGGTGCATCGCCTACAAAGACATCGACTTCGGCTACATATGAATATGGAGCGTCATTCCAGCTACTTAGAACGGTTACGCGGATATATTTAGCTACCACCGAATGTCCGATAGGCAGCACCTGCTGCTCGCGTGTCTGGGACAACTCATCTATATCGAGCGCTGTCTGCCAGTTGGTTTTATCGTTGCTTATCTCAAACAGGATGTGTTTAGGCAATGCAAACTGGTCAAGGTCTTTCCGGTTATTATAGAGAAAACCGTCAAATTTCTTGAAACCATCCATGTCAATGATAAACCATTGCGGCAAGCCTGTCAAGTCGGTGTGCCAGTAGGTATAGGCATTCCCGTCGAAGATATTCTCTACCTCGTATCCGGGCTGCCATACGCTGGATGCGCCGCCGCTTGTCCACCGAGATTTCTCAAGCTCATCGTCAATATCGGCTGTAATAACGAAATAGAGTGTTTTCCATTCGTCGCTAAGCGGCAGGTCGCCGCCCGAAACCGATTTGACGGTTACCGGCAGCAAGAACTCGTTGCTGAGGTTAAGGGTACTTTTCCGGATGGTCAGTATAAGCGGCAAGGACGAGTTTTTACCGTCCTCGATCTGTGCTGCGTTCGTATTAAAGGAATACGAACCTGCCGGCATCGGCAGATATTCGGTGAGATTATCCGCATTGAAAGCATTGACTAACGACAGGTCTGCATCGATGTTGGCCTCAATATTGCCGTGGTTGTAATTCGTCGTCCCGCCGTACGAGATACTGATGTTGAATGTCGTATCGCGGGAATTGCCCAAGTCCAACTTTTTAATGTGCGGATTATTTTTTGACCCGGTCAACGTGATATACATGAATTCTTCCAATGCAATCTCAGGAATGCCTTCCTGACAGGAATGAAAACCTACAAATAAAAGACCCAATAAAAATATGATTACTTTTTTCATGATGATAATTTTTAATGATTAGTTCCATCCGGGATTTTGCCAATTGGTATTGGTATGGTCCTGCATTTTGTTCACCTCGCCTTGCGGGATGGGATACAGGTAATATTTATCCAACCACGAGCCTCTTTCAAAGACGATCCGGTTATAGGTGAAATTACCGCCATCCTCGGTTATCCGCATGCCGGTGACATACCGTTCTGTTTCTTCCAGCATATTCCACCGGCGCACATCGAAGAAGCGGTGTTCTTCGAAAGCGAACTCAATACGTCGTTCGTTGCGGTACTTCCTTTCAAATTCGGCAGCCGACATACCTGTCGGGAAGGGGGGCATGCCTGCCCTTTCGCGTATCACGTTCACCGCATCGCGGGCGCTCATCGACCTGCCTCCGCCTATTTGAACGGCAGCATCCGGCCCGTTCGACTGATAGGCCGATTCGGCAAAGTTAAGATACAGCTCGGCTACGCGGAAGATACGCACTGCTCCATCAGAATCGTTGTCACGGTTGGACTTCCAGTTGTTATATTTGCGCAGGTAATAGCCGGTATGTGTTGTACGGCGATCAGCCGCAGTAATACCATCCACAGCGCCTACAAAAGTCTCTACTAAGGTCGCTGCCGCAGGGCCGGCAAAGATGTTCAGATCAAAGTTACGGAGATAAATATCCTCATCCGCCTGTTCGCCCGTATCGAAACGGAGGCGATGACCTGCCTTCCCCCAGCCAAAATTATTACAGTAGTCGGTAATATCCAATTCAAAGACAGTCCATTCATTTGTTTGCTCCAACACAAGATTATTTCCAGTGGATATTCCCCCTTCCGGGTTGGGTCGTGCAAAAAAGATCTGGGCGTTGGTGATACGTCGTGCGCTCTTATACTCGAACCGAAGCACTACCGATGGCGGGGGCGCGTTAAGGTCAGCCCCCAACGGGTTTGACATAATAAACGGGTCGCCGCCTAATGTTTTGATATGGTATTCGCCGTTTTCCTCCGACGCCTCTATCAGGTTCATGCCGTCGGAAGTGTTGAGTGTCATCGAGACATGGTCGTCCCTTGTAGGGCCGCTACCTAAATTGCGCACGGCGCCATTGTAATAAATGGAAGCATAGAAGCGCGGGTCTCTGTTTTCATACGGGTTATTGGGATCATAACCCGAAGCGGTATTGATGATTGGGGTCAGGTGCTGCCGGTCGCTATACCCCGTGATTGGGGGTTCGCCATTCGCCATCTCATAGCTATCGACTAATTCCTGCGAAGGACATACCCTTGCTGTCACCTGTCCGGCTGTGGAAGGCATGCCTGAGGCTTGCCATACATTCACGACTGCATTGCCCATGATCGTCTCCTTGTCATACGCTCTCCCTTCGTCGGGGCGGGTGATGAAATACAGGGCATACGTGTTCTGGGCTACATCTTCTGCCGGCACATCGGTAAACAACTCATATCCGTGCGTCGTACACTGATAGAGCGCTTCGCCATTGATGGCGGTAGCATCGGCCCAGGTATAGGTACCATCCGACCAGAAAGGACTGGCGGCATATGTGACAGCCTCCGACTTGATGGAATAGGCTATCGCACGCGTCATAATCTGACTCTGGGCGTTATACACATTCCACGAAAACCCGTCTTCTATATCCGGCGCCGAGAGCGCTTCGTCGCAGTCTAACAGTATCTGTGTAACGATCTCCGAGAAGGAAGATTTGCGGTCGGCGCTGTAATCGTGCGTCGTAGTATACGATTCCGTCAGGAGCGGCACACTGCCGTAACGCTTGATCAATTGCAGGTAATAATAGGCTCTGAGGGTTCGAGCCTGCGCCACCCAGCCGGTACGTTCACCCTCCGACATCATAAAAAGCGTAGGGTCTAAGGTTGCCATTTTTTCGATAAACACATTGCATTTACGAATGCCCTGATAATACGTTGTCCAAGGAGAACCGTCCGATATATTAAAGTTCGTAGCGTTGAAAGCGTTCGCATACCATAAACTTATTTGGGTATTGGCGAAGGTACCTTCCGAATCGTGCGCATCATCACAATACGACGACCGGTTATATGCCGGATAGATGCGATAGGCATAACATGAACTAAGGTACCCTCTTACGCCGTCACGGTTTGTGAAGACTTCTTCCATGGATATGCGCCCGTCGTTATCGAGTTCGAGCAAGTCGCTACATGAGCAGACACAGGTAATGGCTAATAATAATAAAATATATTTTTTCATCGGATTCAATTATTTAAAATGTTACAGATAAACCAATATTGTAAAGCCTGTAGACAGGAATAGACCATATATTACCTTCCGGACCATAATCATCGAGATCTAAATGATGCCATGTCAAAAGATTCTGGCCGTTCATATAGAGCCTGAGTTTATCGGCGCCGATGACATTGGATATTTTTTTAGGGAAGGTATAGCCGATAACCATATTTTTCAATCGCAGGTAGGATTTGTCCTCCAAGAAGAAAGTGCTGGCGGCAGTGTTGTTGGAATTGGCTATGGTAGAAAGCGCCGGATAGGTGATTTCTTCGCCGTTAGCATACCGCTCGGCAGTCCAGGCTTTCCTGTGCAACGCGCTATAAACGCCTTCAAAGTGTTGTTCCGTACGACTGGCGCTCATGTCAATAATGTAAAAGTCGGCTACCCCTTGAAACATCACACTCAGGTCGAAATTGCGATACCGTAACTCTCCATGGAAAGCGTAGACATAGCTTGGATTATTTCCATGGCCTAAGGGCGCCACATCCTTGTCATTGATGATACCGTCGTTGTTCAGGTCGTAATATTTCAGGTAGCCGGGACGCGGCGTACCGATTTCATACGACAGGTTGCTGTTGTCGATCTCCTCCTGACTGTTGAAATATCCGTTCCCGTTGCTCTTGTCAACGATATATCCCCATTGTTGTCCGAAGGGATAACCTTCCTCTCTTTTACGGAAAGCATAATCATCGGCGCGCTCGGTCTCGTCATTATAAACCACCTTATTCTTGGAATTGGCGATCCAGCCGCCAAGATTGAAGGTCAGGTCCTTGTTGATTTCTTTGGTATAATCTAATGTGATCTCATACCCTTTGTTCTCGAAAATACCGGTATTGACTTTCGGATAATAGCCCAAAGGTATTCCCTGATAATCGGGGATGATAGAGACGCCGCCCGATACCATGTTGTCCGTTTTTTCCCTGAACACATTGGCCGAAATAGCCAGATTATTGAACAGGGTCAGGTCGAACCCGTAATTTTGCTTCTTGACAATTTCGGGGCTGATAAAAGGATTAGCTGCCTGCTGTTCATTTACAGTATACGCAAGGTATCCGATATGCGCTCCGCCTGTCAGTGTAATGTTGTCCATGTACACATATCGTCCCAAGCCGGAGCGGTCGACGCCTGCCTTGCCATAAGAAGCCCGCAGCTTCAGATAAGACAGCCAGCTTGCCTGCTCCTTGATAAACGATTCATTCGACAGCACCCATCCGGCAGATATGGCGGGAAACGCCGTAAAGCGGTTCTCCTTCGAATATTGTTCCGAACCCGAATAACCGAGGTCTAACTTCAGGTAATACCGGTCGCCGTAATCATAGGAAACGGAGACGCCCGAATTGATACGTTTGTACGGTAAGAAAGCCGGCGAACCCGTATCTGCTGTGTGCAGCGCCTGGTACAAAGCATACCCTACGCCGTTCACATGATGCGCGCCAAAATTACGGTTATAATTCAGTATCCCCTTGAAATTCAGGTTGTAATAGAAGCTATAACCAACGCTGGTTCGGAGCGGCGTATCTTCGGCTGTGCCGATACGCACAAATTCAAGTTCGTCGTAATTACTTGTCCTCACCCAGTTTGCAAAAGTCTGCGAGTTGGAAAAGTGACGCACCGCATTCGTCTGGTATCCGGCATAACCGGCTAAGTCCAAGCCTTTGGTAAGAAAACCCAAGTCAATTTTCAGGGCCGACTGGGCGTAGATATTTGTGACGGTATGCTGGTAATAGCCCACACGGTTGATAGCTGCATAGGCGGTATAGGGTTCGGTAGGAGTTACCACAACGCCTCCGCCTTCGTCAAGCGTCTCACCCGTCACCGGGTCAATTACTTTGGGCGTGACAGGTCCATAGATATAGGGTGGCAGCGAATACATCCGGTAATAGAGCACATCGGCAAATCCGTATGTTAACGCCGAGTTACCGGGTGTCTTCTCCCGTTTGATGTTACCGCTCAGGTTAAGCATCGCGCTGAGATAGTCGTTCAGTTTGACGTCGACATTCGACCGGAAGTTGGCCCATACAAAATTATTGTTAGGGTCATATTTTGTCTGGTCGGTTTTCCACATGCCATCCTGGTGCATCACATTCAGGTTAGTGAAGATTAAAGCCCTGCTGTTACCGCCTGTCACATTGAGATTCACACGTTGCATGTTGGATATCTCGCGCATGTTTAAGGCGCGCCAGTCGTTACTCGGATACAGTTCCTTGTTATCGCCGGCAACAAAATGGTCCTCGACTTCCTTCGAGAAGAAGTTGTACCGTCCTAACCCGTCGTTGTAGCCTGCCTGGTTACGCATGGGTATAAACTCATCGGAGCCGATGAAAGTACGTTTAGTAGAAGTCTGCTCAAAGGTCTGGTCTATTTTCAGGTCTATCTTCAGTTTCCCCTGCGAGCCGCGTTTCGTCGTTATCACGATCACACCGTCGGCTCCCTGAATACCATACAAGGCCTGTGCGGAGGCATCTTTCAATACGGCAATGTTATCGACTTCCATCGCTGAGATATACTCAAACAATTCGTTACTGTTATAGGCATACGGAAATCCGTCGATGACGACTAAGGGTCCATTGCCCCGGATGGTCGTCGTGCCCCTCAGACGCAATGTAGTCGAGGTACGGGAGGGTTCCGAATAGCCCTCATACGTATACAGTCCGGGTAACCGTCCGGTCAGCGACTGGGATAGATTGCCTACCGGCGCCCGGTCGAGCACCTCGCTGGTAACTGTGGACACTGCGCCGGTCAATTCGCCTTTTCGTTGGGATTGATTGCCGAAAAAGACCGTCTCGTCCAAGTCATACGTCTCAGCGCGTTCAAGGCTGACATTCGTCTCTTCATCAAACGACAGTTGTACCGTCTGCGATTGGTATCCGGCCATCGAAAAGATAACCGCTGAGCTCTTGTCGTTGATCTCCAGCGAATATTGTCCGTCTCTACCGGAAAAAGCCTTATTTTTCCCTTCAACAGAAGTAATTTTCGCCCCTGTCAATGGGATACCGTTTGAATTGCTCACCACCCCGTTGATCTTTGTTAACTGAGCGTTGATCGTCCCTGCCATACATAAGGCGAGAAACGATAAAAATAGGTTTACTAATTTATTTTTCATTAGAATACGTTCTATTTTATTAAACATAAAAGATTAATTTACCAGCCGGTGTTTTGCCATCTCTCACCTGTCAGCACAGTCATTACGTTGGCTTCATTTATAGGGATAGGTATCCACAGGAATTTTTGCGAATAACACAACCGTTCTCTTGATACGGGGCCGCGTCTGTAGGTATAAGAACCGTCGCTGTTACGTGTGATCCACATCGCATTGATCCAGCGGTCGGTACGTTCCAGGTCGCCGCTGGGGTCAGTCCACCGGCGCACGTCGAAATAACGGAATCCTTCCAAAGCCAATTCGACGCGCCTCTCGTGGCGTACGCGCAGCCTTAGTTCCTCTTTTGACAAACCGGCGGGCAACGGAGGCATGCCTGCACGTGCACGTATCTCGTCCACGGCGGCTTTGGCTTCGGGTAAATGGCCGGATTCGACAGCCGCCTCGGCATAATTCAGGATCACTTCGCCCAGACGCATGGATTTAAACTGGGCGCCACCTATTGAATTGGTGATAGAGCCTGAGTTAGGATGCAGGAACTTCCGCTGGAAATAACCGGTACGGGTAGCTTTGCGCACTGTAGCATGGATGCCTGTCTCCGGCTCGCCGTCCCAGGTTGCAACGATGCGGGTGCGATAACCGGCCTCGGCAGGATAGTTCTCCACGCTCAACGGGGATTCGCCGAACTGGTAGTAGGCCCTGCGCCTTGAACCGTTGTAATAAATGGAGGCGTAAAAACGCGGATCACGGTTGGCGTAGGGGTCTTGCTCATTATAAAGTGTATTGGCAGGGTTGTAATTAGGCTCCAGATGCGTGATCTCATCAAGGTAAGGACGCGCAAGGTTCAGGATCGGTTGTCCGTCGTAGGTCTCGAAACAGTCGACCAATTCCTGTGACGGACAGGTGCCCGACTTGTATCCGTCCTGGCAGCCAAGGCCATCAATATTCCAGATGTTACCCTGTCCGGCGCTCGTCTGGTAGATTGTTTCCTTATCCACCGGATTAGATGAAAAGGCCATGCTGTTGCAGAAATATTCGTTGAATATCTTCGCCTCACGGTTAGGCAGGTAAACTTCTTCCGCATCCCAATATTGTGTGTAATTGATTGCATTGTATAACTCATACCCTTGCGCCCTTAGATTGGCTAAGGAAGTGCGTGTTACCTGATATGCTTCTTCCCAGTAGTCCTTTCCTTCGTTGTACAACGGGCTGGCTGCATATACGATCATGCGCGCTTTAAGGGCTTCGGCGGCAGCCTTGGTGAAACGGTACGCTTCGGCGCTGGTGGTGATACGCCATGGCAGCGCGTTTGAACTCAGCGCTTCATCACATTCCTCCATTACAAATTTCACCACCTCATAATAGGAGGCTCTTTCTGTGGTGGCAAAGTCGTAGTCAAGGGGAAAAAGTTCGCGTTCGATGGGTAAGGGACAGCCGTACCAGCGAAGCAACTCGGCATAATAATAGGCGCGTAACAGATGCGCTTCTGCAACCCAACGGTTCTTGGTCTCGGCGTTGGGTATAGGAGACTTATCCACATTGGTCAGGAACATGGTGCATTTGCGTATCCCAGCCCAATATCTCCGCCAGTATTGACCGTTTCCATCATCCGACCATCGTTCGGTGAAATGATTGTCGGCCGATACGTTTCCACTGTATAACAAGCCCGAGGTAATCCACGATTCAGCTTCGGCGTCGGTATCCCAGGCTTCATCCGACCAGCACACCGGTCCTCTCATCCAAAAATACCAGCGCACGCCTTCGCCCGGACGGTAACTGTAACATGAGTTCAGATAGGCGCCTGTTCTCTCGCTGTCCTGGAATACTTCTTCCAATGAAATCGTCCCTTCAGGAGCAATATTTAATATATCCGAACAGGAGTTGAAGGCAATACATGCGAAGAATACCCAGCCACAGGCTATTTTTAATAAAAATTGACTTTTCATAAATTTCATGTATTTAATAGGTTAAAAAGTAATGTTTGTTCCAAAACTGTATGTTCGTGTCTGCGGATAGCCAATCGAATCATTGTTCTCGGGGTCTAAATGCGAAGGCCTGAAATTAGGCGACCAGCTATGCAGGTTCTGACCGCTAAGATACACGCGTAGCCTGCTGACACCTATTGATCTCAACAGATGTTTGGGAACCGTATAGCCTATCTCGATGTTTCTGAGCCGCGCAAACGAACGGTCGAAAACAAAGAATGAATTATCACGGTGATTGACATTTGTCAATGTCGACAGCGCCGGGTAGGTTATAGTCTCGCCGTTCTCCCACCGTTCCTGTGTCCATGCCGTCTGATGATACGGGAAGAAAGTGCCCCGTACCGTCGTCTCATATGTGCCCTGGGAAGCATATGTACCGTAAAAACGCGCTAACCCTTGAAAGAACACATACAAGTCGATCCCTTTGTATTGCAGATTGGTAGAAGCGCCCCAAGTGACCCTCGGTATCGTACCGATACCCAAAGGCGCCATGTCTCCATCATCAACCACGCCATTTCCGTTCAGATCGGTGTACACCAAATCTCCCGGACGGGGCGTACCGAACGAGTAGGTGATTCGGTTGGGATCGGCCAGCGCTTCGGGCGTCCAATAACCGCCATCCTGATCCCAGTTAACCAAATAACCCCAGTGTTGACCGGTAGAATAGCCCTCGGTACGATATTGATAGTAATACGAATCATCCTTGGGCACTTCGTCAAAAACTAACCTGGTATTTTTGTTGTACCCGAAATTACCCCTTGCTTCTACATATAAATCTTTATTGACCTCTTTGGTATAGGTTAGCTCCACTTCAAAGCCATGGTTTTCCATTTCACCCATGTTCACACGCGGCAGGTTACCCAACGGTATCCCCTGGAACGTAGGCACCGCATTACGACTTAATAATATCTGCGTACGGTTTTCCTTGAACACGTCAAATGATCCGCGAAGACTTTTCATGATTTGAAAATCAATCCCTACATTGTATTTCTGGGCCATCTCCCACGTCAAAGCGAGATTGCCCAGCAATCCTTCATTGATGGTCTGGCCTGCTGAAATACTTGTAAACGGACCTCCGCCGCCCTGGGTAATATTGTCCATGTACAGGAATCGAGTGCTGCCCTGTTTGTCATTCCCTGTGCGACCGATGGAACCCCTCAGTTTAAGGTAGGTCAGGTAAGGGTTGTTTATAAGGAAGGATTCATTGCTCGCAGCCCAGCCCACCGAAAAAGCAGGGAAAAAACCGAAACGTTTCTGGGGGGAGAACTGTTCTGAGCCGTTATATCCCATATTGATTTCCGCAAAATAACGACCATCAAAATTATAGGTCGCACGACCGGCCATACCTAAATAATTATAAGGTAAAATGATGCCGCTGTTATTATTTTCAAAATAGTCGCGCTGTGCGGTAAACATACCGGTTACATCGTGCAAACCGAATTTACGCGCATAGGAAATCGACCCCTGTGCATTGATAGAATACCGCGATTGGAGCGATGTCTTGACCAAACGTAACCGCTCCGGATTCATCCTGAACTCGGCAAATGAAAGCTCGTCGATGGAAGCGTTCACATTGGCGATATATAAGGCGGCAAGTTGTTCCCCCCGGATGATGGTACGCGACCAGGAATCGAAAGACATCATTCCTCGCATGGACAAACCGGGCGTGATAAACGACAGGTCAAGGTTCGCCCCTACCGACGAGTTAAGGTTCGCCCGCGTTTCCTTCTCATAACCCCTGTAGTTGATGATCTCAAAGGGAGAACGGTCGGCAAATTTACCGCTGTTAAGATAGGCTGGTTCCAATAACTGGCCGGGTTCAACTTCGAAACCCTCGATGGTATACGGGCCGACCGCTATCGGCATGATCGATTGCGCCATGTAATACATGTCGCGCATCATCCAGTTTTGGTCATTTTCGTACATGGCGCCTGTAGCCGGCATGTTTACTATTTCAATGTACGTGCCTACATTAAGAAAAAAGCTAAGGAACGATGTAGCCTGATAGTCAATATTCGACCGGAAACTGTACCGGTCTAACTTTGAGGAGGGATCATAACCTAACATTTCTTTCGGCTCGGTATTCAATTGCCCCTGCTGGTGACGAAAACCTATGTTCATAAAATAGGATATCTTGTCCGTCCCGCCTATTAAGTTGGCGTTAACAACGGTTTGCGGACTCCACCTGTTAATAAGCAACCGGTAATAATCATTGTCGGGATACATAAAATTACGTATCGCCGCCTGCCGTGCATAATCCGGATCGGCCGGATTCAGTCCGGCTGTCGGATTCTCATATTTGGCAATGATATCAGGCGTGAATGGCGTCGGAAGACCGTCGTTGGCGAAAGCCTCGTTCCGCATTCTAATATAATCTAACGAATGAACCCGCTCCGGTTCGCGCGTCAACTGTTGAAACGACTGGGTAGCGGTGATGGATAGCTCCGGTCGCTGGTCTTTGTTACCGCGCCTGGTCGTAATCATAAGCACGCCATTAGCGCCCCGCACGCCGAATACGGCTGTCGCCGAAGCATCTTTCAGTACCGATACGGATTCGACTTCGTTAGGGTCGATCGTACGGATGTTATCCCGCGGTACGCCATCGATAAGAATAAGCGGTTCCGTTCCGTTAGAAGTCGCCACACCGCGCAGGTAAATGGTAGCATCGTCGCGACCGGGTTGTCCTCCCATCCCTTGATAGGAGATCAAACCGCTGACGCGACCTGCTAACGAGTTCGCAATGCTGGGCGAAGCGCTGACTTTCAGATCGGCCGTTTTTGCCGTAGAGATTGCAGCAGTAATCGATTCTTTCTTTTGCGTTCCATAGGCGACTACCACTACCTCCTCTAACGCAGTACTTATCTCTTCCAGCACTATCCTGAATACGCGCCGGCTGCCAACAACCTGCGTCTGTGTCTGATAGCCAATGAACGAAATCTGAAGTACCGCATTCTCATCGGGTACAGGCAGGGAAAATTTCCCGTCAACATCAGATGAAGTGCCCTGTGTCGTACCCACAATCATTATGGCTGCTCCGGGTATAGGGTCATCTGTCTTATCTACAACCACACCCGATACAGTGATCGATTGTTGTAGTTCCAAACCATGAAGATGCGGCATGATACCGCATAACATCAATAATAAAAAAAGTTTTGGCTTTTTCATGAGGTTTCTTTAAAATTATTACTGTTTCATTTAATAGATTTATAAAAAAATATAGTTAAAGTTGTTTTTCATTTTCAATGTCGATGCAAATGTCCGCTTAATTTTTTAATTATTTATTTTGATTTGTTTCATTTTTTTTTATTTTCAGGTCAATTTTTGTGTTTTTGTAAATTTTTTTCTATTTTTGTAACAAAATTTTACGAATTATGACGTCATATCATCCGAAGTCTTTCCTGTGGTTGTTCACTTTGCCCATGCCGTACATCACGCGGCGAGGCTTTTTAACACGAAGATGTTACAAAATTATATTCTTCCCGCTCCTACTGTGCCTCAGCTCCGTTATAAAAGCCGCGCCCATGTCTAACAACGGCTATCATCCCGATTATTTCCAATCCGTACAGACGCAGATATCCAATCTGAACATCCGGGCTTTTTGCCAGGATTCATTGGGCTATATGTGGATCGCTACATTCCGGGGACTTAACCGTTATAACGGATATGAATTTATACAGTATTTTCACGATAAAGACGATTCATTGTCAATCGACGATGACTTGATCACCACCCTGTTCCTCGATTCGTCACACCGTTTATGGATCGGGACCTTTTCGGGTGTGAACCGGTATGATTTTTCGACCAATACCTTCATCAAATATCCTTGCTTACAAGGAATCGCCGGCGTTACTTCAATCTATGAAGACTGTACGCATACGATTTGGATCGGTACAGCCTTCGGCCCTGCCCGCATCGATACCTTGCAACATAAGTGCATCTTAGAGAAAAACGTAAATGCGACGGTTAACCTGTTCATGGAAGACAACATGCACAGACTATGGATAGGATTGAACAACACCATGGGATTAGCCTGTAAAAATGACAATGCCTGGTACTACCTGCCTATCCCCGGCAACCGGTCGGTAACGTGTATGTATAGCGACCCGAATGGGATGTGGTGGTTAGGCACCAATGATGGCCTTGCACTGTTCGACCCTATCACGCTGACATTTCAGGAACTCCCCCAAGCCTGCCTGAATAATGTACTGCTCAACCATACACATATCAATTTTATCCGGGAAATACGTCCGTTACAACTTCTTATCGGAACCGAATCGCAGGGTATCTTCCTCTATAACATCCTTACACAATCATTACTCTATAACGAACAGCAATTATTGGATGTTTCAGGCTCGTATCAGTTGATGACTTGCTATGTCGACCGACAAGAGAATGTCTGGATTGGCACTTTTGATAAAGGGTTTACCGTATGGAAACGCTACCTGGATTATTTCAACCCGGATCGCACGTTGAGTAACCACTTCAGAGATAAGTTTGTAACACGTATATTGGAGGATGTGTACGGTAATCTATGGATAAGTACCCGATATCACGGACTTTTTCATTACACCCCCTCCGGAAAACTGACTTCCTACAACGCCGCTAATTCAAACCTGTTCAAAGATAATAACTACCTGATAGAATCACTTTTCATTGACTCGAAAAACCGTCTCTGGATAGGACTGAATGAAGAATTACTATTGTGCGACTTCACCCACGACGGGCAATTGACCATCCGGTCGCGCCAGGAAATTAAAGGAATAGGTATCATGGCGGAAGAAACAAACGGACGACTGTGGGCTGGCTCCCAATCAGGCGCCCAGTTTGGCGCCCAGAACGGACTGTACCTTGTGACAGCAGACAACCGGCAGTTCTCTACCGAACTGATATACCGCGCAAATGTCCCTAACATCTATGTGCTGGCATCGGGTGATGTCCTGTTTTCGGCCTATGGAGAGGGCGTCTTCCGTATCCCGGCTTCAGACCTGCAACCCGAAAAACTGCAAATACCACACAGCGACGCCGAAGCGATTACAACGCATTGTATTAGCCTTTTTGAAGATTCGAAAGGACAAATATGGATGGGAAGCTATAGCAACGGCTTACTCTTACTTTCCGAAAACCGATGCCAAATCTTTACACGTAACGAAGGATTGCCCAGTAACGATGTCCTGTGTTTCAGGGAAGACAAACAGGGCAAAATATGGTTCAGTACATCAAATGGTATCTCCCTGTTCAGAGCTACCGATTCCAGCTTCGTTAACTATTTCAGCAATGACGGCACGTTAGGCAATCAATTCCACGAGAAAGCAGGACTAAGACATTCCGACGGTAACATTTTCTTTTCCGGCAATCATGGCCTTACGTTTTTTAACCCCATGGCAGTGCTGCCTAACCGATTCCCGCCACAGGTGCATCTTACCGATCTGAAAATCATGAACCGGAGCGAAAAACCGGCGTCCCAAGGCTCCGTTCTCCAGAAAAGTATCGCCTACACAAATCATATCACACTCAATCACAATCATTCGGTCGTGTCGTTCGACTATGCAGGCATCGACTTCCTCGCACCGGAAAAAATAAGGTACGTCTACAAATTGGAAGGCTTCGACAAGGCTTGGAATCAGGTGGGTAACTTTCGCAGAGCCTCCTACTCGAACCTCGCCCCCGGCGAATATACGTTTATTGTAAAAGCCTTCAATGGCGATGGGGTTGAAAGCCTGTACCCCGCAACCCTGCATATCACCGTCAAACCGGCGCCCTGGTTTTCATGGCCGGCGCTCTTCCTGTATTTCATCCTCTTGGCATCTGCCGCCCTCTGGTTGTTCCGGCTGCTGTTCCGTGTGAAAATTAACAAACAATTATTGGAAATGGAACACAGTGAACGGGAACGTGAAAAGCATGCTACCGAACAGAAAATGTCCTTCTTTACCCATATATCACATGAACTGCGGACACCGTTGACGCTCATTTCCGCTCCATTGGAACAATTACTGCTTCAGGAGGCAGCCGATACGCCCGGCAGGACATTGTTGGTGACTATCTCCCGTAACGTACAACGATTGCTAAGGCTGATAAACCAGCTACTTGAGTTCAGGAAGATGGAAAGCGGTATCATTTCGGTGTGGACAGCCCATATCGATGTCATTGCCCGTATCCGGTCTATCCAGGACCTTTTCATCTATCGCGCCAATGAAAAACAGATAACCCTGACCTTCGAACCGCATGTAACGCTGCAGGAAATGTGGGTGGATATCGACAAATTGGAAAAGATACTGTATAACCTGCTGTCTAACGCACTGAAATATACGCCGCAAAAAGGCTCGGTCGAGGTGTTTACACAGTCGTTGACCTTACAGCAGGCAAAAATTAAATACCCTGAACTGAAAGATACAAGATGTGGCGCGTATTTGGAAGTTACCGTATCGGATAGCGGGACAGGCGTTCCCGATGCACAACTTGGCGAACTGTTTGTGCAGTACCGCCGGATTAAAACAACGTCAGATACCTTTCCCGATAGCGGGGGCAGCGGTATCGGCCTCTATTACAGCAAACGCTTGGTAGAGGCGCATTACGGAGCCATTTTGGCTGTCAACCAACTCGGCGGCGGCATGGCTTTCTCATTCGTACTTCCCTCAGAAGACATCTATGCCGATGATGAAAAAGAGATCAATATGCCGGTGTTGCCTGACGACAGCGACCCCGATACAGCGCCTGACGACAGACCTACCGTAGCCCCCAAATCAACCGGTAGTACCTGTACAATACTTATTGTGGAAGATAACATCGAATTAATGTATTTTATCCGTACCTTGCTTGAAAGACACTACAAACTTATCTGCGCTTCCGACGGCGATGAAGCCTGGAAAATCACCCAGCATAAATCGCCCGACATCATCCTTAGCGATGTGCTGATGTCAGGTATTTCAGGCTTCCAGCTATGTAAACAGGTTAAACAACACCCCGCCCTTTGCCATATCCCCGTTATCCTGCTCACCGCCAGAAGCGCCATCGAAGACCAGATCGAAGGACTCGAACAGGGCGCCGACGTATATATATGTAAGCCTTTCCATGTCGAATACCTGCTCTTGACCATTGCCAACCTGCTAAAAAACAGGGAATCGTTGCGTCGATTTTTTCTAATGCCGGATGCGCAAAAAGAGGTGGCAACACTTGATAAACTGAATCAGATAGACCAGGTTTTTCTAAACAAACTAACGCTCTTATTGGAATCCGAATTGGAAAATACAGAATTAGACATCAACACATTATCCCGCTCCTTAGGTTTCAGTCGTACGGGGTTCTACCGCAAACTGAAAGGGTTAACCGATACAACACCCCTTGACTTCCTTCGAAATTACCGACTCAAACGCGCCGCAGAAATGATACACGAAGGCGTACTGTCGCTCACCGAAGTAGCCGAAAAAACCGGATTCGGAACCTATTCCTATTTTTCTGTTATGTTCAAAAAACATTTCGGCATCTCACCAAAGGATTATCAATAACAAAAAACAACGTCCGGTAAATACCGGACGTTGTTTTTTGTGTGAACAGACGTAATTTGTTTGTCCTGTTTTTACTCTTCGCTCTGCGATTCGGCGTATTCCTTCAGCAGTTTCTCCTGCACATCGGTCGGTACTAACTCATAGGACGAAAAACGCATCGTAAATGAGGCGCGACCTCCCGATATGGAACTCAACGAAGTGGAGTAACTCGCCATCTCCTTCAGCGGTACTTTGGCCATGATCTTTTCATAACCTTTTTCGCTATTCATGCCCATGATAATCGCGCGACGTCCCTGTAAGTCGCCCATCACATCGCCCATAAAATCGGCCGGGACAAGTACTTCCACATCATAAATAGGCTCCAGAATCTTCGGGCCGGCATCCTTGAATGCCTTGCTGAAGGCATTGCGTCCGGCTAACATAAACGATATTTCGTTGCTGTCGACTGTGTGCATCTTTCCGTCATAAACGCATACGCGCACATCACGCGCATACGAACCGGTAAGCGGCCCCTGCTCCATTCGAGCCATGATCCCCTTCAGAATGGCCGGCATAAAACGGGCATCAATCGAACCCCCTACAATACAACTGACGAAAACAAGCTTGCCGCCCCACTCTAATTCGATGACCTGCGTATCGCGGACACTCATCTTAAATTCCTGACTTCCAAAACGATATACGGTCGGAAGCGGCATATCCTCAACATAAGGCTCAATAATCAGGTGTACCTCGCCAAACTGGCCGGCGCCGCCCGATTGCTTTTTATGGCGGTAATCCGCACGCGAAGTCTTCGTGATCGTTTCACGGTACGGGATTTTAGGCTCCAAAAATTCGGTCTGCAACTTATCGCTGTTTTCTAACCGCCATTTCATCGTGCGCAAGTGAAATTCACCCTGCCCCGAAATAATGGTTTGCTTCAGTTCCTTCGACTGCTCAATCAACCAGGTCGGGTCTTCTTCATGCATACGGTATAATACCTCCGACAATTTCTCCGCATCCGATTCATTGACCGCCTTGATGGCGCGACGATACTTCGGATCGGGATAACGGATATAGGCAAACTTGTTATCACACCCTTTGCTGTTTAACGTATTGCATAACCGGATATCTTTCAACTTGACAGTGGCGCCTATATCGCCGGCTACCAACTCCGGTATTTCGGCGCGGGTCTGACCGGCTACTACAAACAGCTGGGAGATACGTTCTTTCGAGCCTCGATCGGCATTTTGCAGATCATCGCCCGACTTCACCTTTCCGGAAATTACTTTGAAGAAGTTCACCTGCCCGATATGCGGTTCAAGCGTCGTCTTAAAGAAAAACAGGTTAGTCGGCCCTTCCGCGTCGGGAGTGATCGTTTTCCCTTCGGTCGTAACCCATGCCGGCATCTTGGCAGCGTCCGGCGCTACATTGCTCATAAACTCAAGCGCACGACTCACACCCATATCCCGGTCGGCGCAAATGCATAATACCGGAAACATCCCCCGTGTGATAAGCCCAGCCTGTATGCCTGTGCGTATTTCATCTTCCGTCAACGTATCCTGATCGAAGAATTTTTCCATCAACTCATCATCATGCTCCGCCGCTGCTTCAATCAACTGATGATGCAACGCTTCCGCCTGAGCCATCTCGGATGCGGGAATATCTGAAATCTCCGGAGCGCCACCTTCGGGTTTCCAACGGTACATCTTCATCTTGAGCACGTCAATCACCGCATTAAACGACGGGCCATGAGTCACAGGATATTGAATCTGAATCACTTTATTCCCGTAGTTCTCTTTCAGTTGCGTAACAACAGAATCATAATCCGCCTTGTCATTGTCCAAGAAATTAACAAGGAAAATCACCGGCTTATGAAACTGCTCCGTAAAACGAAACTGATTGATTGTGCCTACTTCTACACCATATTGCGCATTGATAACCATCAGCGCCGTATCGGTTACGTTCAAAGCGGACACTGCCCCTCCGATAAAGTCGTCCGAGCCGGGACAGTCAATGAAATTTAACTTTTTCCCGTTATACTCGATACTAAAAACGGTAGAAAAAACCGTATAACCATACTCCTTTTCTACCTGAAAATAATCACAAACCGTCGAACCGGCTTTTATTGATCCACGTCGTTTTATTATACCACCCTCGTAAAGCATCGCTTCTGCAAGGGTGGTTTTCCCAGCGCCGGAATTTCCCAGAATGGAGATGTTCCTGACCTCATTTGTCTGATAAACTTTCATTTCATTTCAGAATTAATTATTAATAATTGTAAATTTTTTTTCATAAACCGCGCAAGATACGAATAATTTTTGAAACAGAAACCAAAAATGCGTATGTTTTATAACTATGTTTTACGGTTATGTTTTACGGCATGTATAGCGCGTCATTTTTTTATGAATTACTTGTCGTTACCGCTGACTAACCAGCGGCTTAATCCTCTTATTTTTGTGCTAAATTCAGCGCCTGTCTTCACCAATCTCTTGTTACCTGCCGTGAAGGGGATGAGATAACCCTTATC
>JGI24702J35022_10000166_pt1 | contig 34375 bp, 30 predicted proteins | sample TergutTh196P4_FD_35022 | JGI IMG/M metagenome (IMG submission 35022) | reverse complement strand
TCGTCCACGCAATGTATGACCATCTGGCTTAATGCCGCCTCAGAAATTATCACCTTTCCCCGCTTGGAATACTCAGGGCGCACTACCGATTTTTCGTGGACGCTAGGGGTAGCGCCAAAACCAGTCGGCCCGTTTTTCTTTCTAAAAATTTTAATGGCATTGAAAAATATATTGGGATAGCTCCTCTTCACTTCGATTGAGGGCACTGGAATAACATGCTTTCCCTCGATACGCCTTGTGTGTATAGCCCTTTCAATCTCATCCTGGGAGGAAATATCTTCAATTTTAATTACTTTTGACGGTGAAGGAAGCTGGAGCCTGGAAGCAATCTTGTTAACCATTTTTTCGGAAGTTCCCAGGATAAGGATTTTTTTTGTCTTCTCCCCCTGGAGTGTTTTGGCAACCTCATCGCGGTGTGCTTTGCTGTCAAAAAGGGCAACCCTTACAGCAGCCATGAAGGTTTTTTCTTTCTTGGCGGAATGTCCCGCCAGAATGCGGTTGTCCCTGATCAAAAGGCCATCGTCAATTATGTAGTCAATTTCGTATTTTTGAGCAACGAGCTTGGCACGGAAACTTTTGCCCGTACCGCTCTCGCCTACCAGCGCAAAGACTTTTATTCTTTTAAGGTTGGACAGAAAATCCAAAAACATAATACAATTATACCTTACCGTATATGTATCGACCATCTACCCCAAAAAGCTCTAGTATCTTTTTTTGGAATTCTTCAGGCAGCGGAGCTTCAATGAGGCGGGGCATGGGAGGGGGAAACTCCATGCGCCAGGCGTGAAGCAGGAAGGTACTTTCTACAAGCCCGAAGGGCGCCGCAACGGAGATGCGCGTTTCCAGCGCGGGAGAAGCCCCGTATTTTCTGTCACCCAAAAGCGGGTGGCCCCTGCTTCCTGCCTGTGCGCGGATCTGATGGGTCCTGCCTGTTTCTATCTCTGCGAGGATCATTGTACAAAACCCGTTCCCAAGTATGGGCGTAACGGTGGTTAAAGCAGTCTTGGTTCCACCTTCGGAGGGAAGCATTACTAAAGTTTTCTTCCTGCGGCTGTCCCGGACAAGTTCGTCATGCCAGGTTTCAGCTTTTTTTATGCGTCCTTCAACCAGCGCCAGATAACACTTTTTTATTTTTCGTCCATGCATCATTTCGCTGAAAAAGCGGGCACCTTCAAGGCTTGTTGAAAAAACAATAATGCCTGAACTCGGCCTATCCAGCCTGTGCAGTGGGCCGGGCCTGAATGAAAGGGATGGGGGAAGCTTTTCTTTTAGGTAGGATAGGACAAGCTCCTGGAGGCTTTTCCTGCCGTGTACAAGAAGCCCGGCCGGTTTATTCAGGACTAATAACCCTTCCCCCTCATAAAGGATTTCAAGGTCAGCCCCGGATAAAGATTTAACAGCCGGGCTATGACCGGCTATGGACAAGCCAGAAAGATTTACGGTGATGGTTTGCCCCTGCCTGATGCGGTAATCAGCAGCGGCTTTTATGCCATCTACAAGGACATCTCCCTTTCGAAGCTGGCGGTGAATGGCTGACAGCGGGGTGTCCCCTAGCGCTTTCCTGAGTATCCTGTCCAGCCGCCGTCCGTCATCATCGGCAGCGGCAGTTAAATGAATCGGCATAAAGATAGTTATACACCTTAGTTTTTGCTTTGTCCGGTAACGAATTATCTAATTCGTTACCGGACAAAGACCTATAATCGGAATTCCCAGACAATTCATAATTGTCTGGGAATATACGTTCCATTAAGCCATTTGTCGACAAGCCCGGCTATCAGCCGCGCGATTAGCCTTGACAAAGGCCCTGTCAATAAGAGATTGTTACCTGATGCCCTTTTCTTTGTCCAAATTAGCCGGTTCTTTAAGCGCTTTTTTTTCAAACCCTATTGTTCTATCTGCACTTACAAGCTGGTTTTTGTCCCAGCTAATAAAAGCAATCATTGCGCTTCTTCATGTACGGAAAAAAGGGTTCCGTGAAATCCTTGAAACCCTGTTCTGGCGTACCGGCGGAATGCCATCAAGCCATACGGCAGTGGTAACTTCCATGACGGTGTCGATTGCGTTTTACGAAGGTGTAGGTTCAAATCTTTTTGCTGTATCCCTTTTGATTGCATTGGTTGTAATGCGGGACGCCATGGGAGTTCGCCGGGCTGTCGGTCTCCAGGCCAGGGCTTTTAATCTCTTGGCCAAGCTTTCGGCGGAAAAGATGGGCATTGAATTTAATCCTGTAAAGGAGATCCAGGGGCATGCCCCCCTGGAGGTAATCGTAGGTGCCCTATTGGGCATTTTTATCTCAGCCGCTTACGCCTGGTTGTAGGTCTTCTGTGAGCTTAAAAACGCCATTGTTTATAGCGGAGATCTCTGTTGCCTGTATCGTTCTCTTTTTTTCGCTTTCTATTTCACTTTCGATTCCGTTTTCTGTGTTTTCTCCAACCGGCGAAAGCTGCCTTGTACTGATTGTGGACGAATCCCAGGATGACTTTTTTATCCAGGAAACCCTGTCGTCGCTTAAGCTTGGGGATTTTGTCAGTGAATCCTCCCAGCTTGTCGCGGTAGATGATTTTGGCTCTTTAAGATATATCCCACTTGAATCATTCCAAAATGAAATAGAAGCCTTTGATCCCAGGGATGACGGCTACGCACGGAAGGTGGGCTCTTTTTTTGTGCACGAAGGGAAACGGTTTTTTTTCAAGCTTGTAGAAACCGAATCACGGATAAGGATTGGAAAAATAAAAAAAGAGGTAAATTCTTTGCTTGAAAATATCCCGTACAGCTTTGTAGTTTTGGCGCCCAGGGGCTTTAACTTTCCCTATATCGTTCTTCAATATGCTGTGTTAATTTTTGCAGCTTCCGCTTTGGCCTTGTTCGTGTCCCGCTACAGACGGCTTTTTGTTTTCCAAATCCCTGTTTTGCTGCTTTTTGCCCCCTCTGGTTTTTACTCGCTGGTGCTGGCAGCAATCCTCGCAGGAATATGGGAACTCTTAAGGGAACCCCTTGGGGAGCTGTCGGCGGCTTTTCATTATAGGCGAAGCTACTGGGAATATGCCGGGGCAGGGATAAAGGGCATCATGGAAGGAATAAAACCTTTCCGGAAAAACCTTTACCTTGTATTGTTATTGCTGCTTCTCTTTGCGGCTTTTTCATTTTTCGGCATTATCACCCCAATTTTTCTTGGCATTGTGCTTGTTTTGTTTGCTTTGCTTTGTTTTATCGCGCTGAAGGTTGAGGCGGAACGTGTACGGCGAAACCGCCATATTCTGTTTACCCCGGTCATGCTGCTCCCGCAAAAGGTTAAGACCTATTCTTTTTTCCCCCTGCTTTTGCCTTTTGCCCTAATATCGCTCTTTGCCCTATTTTTACCACAGGCTTATCCTGAACTGAACATAAACCCTGTTGAACAGAGGTACTTGATAAGGGCTGAAGAATATGAACAGCACATAGACTTTCAGCACTCGTTTTCTTTTAGGCCAATGAACCACGAACCCTCAGGCTTCCAGGCTCTTAATAAAATAGAATATCTGGGTTATTATCTAGGTGAGGATGGGCTCATTGCAGGCAGTTTCGACAACCGTGATGAAGCGGAAAATTCGCTTTTTAAGGCAGAAATGCCTTTTCCTCTGGAAAGTCTAATGGATTTTCTGATAGAGTATAATAACCTCACTGTGGGTAGGGACGGAATTGTGAATCACCCTGTAGATGGCATGAAAGATCCGCCCATAGAAAACAAGGTGAAGGAATTTATATCGGTGGCTATAATTGCGGCTGTCTGCATAATGGATTTTCTCAGGCCCCTGTTTTTACCCAAAAAGAAGATCCCCATTTCAGGGGATAAGCGGGTTGCCGCATGACAAGCGGAAAACCATATATCAGACAGAAAGTTTATTCATTTCCAAGGGGTGGCATAACATTTACCGATTCCACCGTTCCGTCAAGGAATTGTTTTGTTACCGCCTTCCTTCCCTCTCTTTCGGTTATTCCGTTAATCCAGCATTCCGGAGGCCGGGCTTACCCCGTTGTTACAGTCGGCGACATTGTAAAGGAAGGGATGCTTATTGGCAGGGGCAGGGGACCAGGCTCCGCCAATGTCCATGCCACGGTACCCGGAAGGGTTATCCGTATGGTTTCATGGAAAAACGCGGGTGGAAAAATCCAGGATGCCCTGGTTATACGCATGGAAGGCAGTTTTGAAAAGCTTGGGAAGAGCGAAGAAGTTTTTTCCTGGGAGGGAATGTTTCCGTATGATATACAGAGGACTATATCGGATTTCGGCGTGGTAGAAATGGAAGGTGACGGCAAGCCTGTGTCGGAAATTATCTCCTCCATCCGCTCAGCCCCGGAACCTGTTACCCTTGTGGTGCGCTGTGTGTTTGACGATCCTTGGCTTGCTTCGGATTATGTGCTTTGCCGGGAAAGGGCTGCCTCCGTGGCTGAAGGGGCGGCAATTACAGCCCGCACCTGCCGCGTGAGCAGGATTGTCTACGCAATTTCACGCGGTGAAAGGGAGCTGGGGGAGATATTCACAGCAGCCGGCGAAAAATGGGGAATTCCCATTTCGATAGTCATTGTAGGTGCCAAGTATCCCCAGCGAAACCGCCGGGAAATCGAGCTTGTCCTAAGGAATTTCGGGCGGAAAGAGGGTGTCGAACTGGGTTCCCTCTTGATTCTGGGGCCTGCTACCCTCGCTGCGGTTTACGATGCGGTAAAACTGCGAAAGCCAATAATGGAACGCTATATAACTGTGGGAGGTTCTGCGGTAAGGCAGCCACAGGTAATGAAAGTGAGGATCGGCAAAAGGATAGGGGATCTCTTTGCCGAATGCGGGGGCTTTAAGGGCAGCCCAAAGAGAATAGCAACGGGCTCACCCCTGCGGGGACAGACGCTTGCGGATTTGGACGAACCCGTAATAAAAACCAGTTACGCGATTTTTGCCCTTCTGGAAGGGTTTCGTCAGGATAGCAGGATTAACTGCATAAACTGCGGTGAGTGCAGAAATGTGTGCCCTGTCGGGCTTGATCCTGAGGAACTATACAAGAAAACCCTTATGGGGAAGGGGGGAAATTCTGCCCATGGAAATGCCCCGTTCTTTGCTGCGGGGCCCTCCTCAGAACCGGGCACAGATATCCACTCTTCTGCGGTATGCCATGCCTGCGGTTGTTGCGAAATAGTTTGCCCGTCACATCTTCCGCTTAGTACGGCAATAGCGTCTTATTATTCCAGGGGAAACAAATAATGGATAGAACAGGCTTTTTTGCTGGAATGAATGAATCTCAAAAACCCCAGATAAACCTTGCAAGGTCCACTGCGGGCCGAATGTGGCTTGTCAGCCTTTGCGCTTTAATGGCGGTTGTTCAGTCTTCCCTTGGCGATTCCTATTCATCATTGCTTGTAGCCCTGGGTGCTGTCTCAGCGGCTATTCTGGCCGAATACCTCATCCTTGGTTCAAACCGGGGCAAAAGGGCACTGTTGGACGGAAGTGCGGTAGCATCCGCACTGATTCTTAGCCTCCTCCTGCCCAATCGTATTTCCCCTGCTTATGCTGCAGCGGGTGCCGCTTTTGGGATGGCAGTCATAAAGCATAGCTTTGGCGGCCTTGGTTCCAACTGGCTTAACCCTGCTGCCGGAGGCTGGCTCTTTGTCCGCTTTTCCTGGCCGGCTTCATTTGCGGAAGCCCTGAAAGGATCGCCAGACTTAAGCACTGTTTTTTCTTCTGCAGCGTCTGGGAACAATCCTTTAAATCTGTTTTTGAATAAAACCGTGTTTTCATTTTTGGGCGTCGAACTTCCGTCCGGCTATATGGACCTCTTTGCTTCACGTTTGCCCGGCATAATTGCAGACCGGGGAGTGTTTGCAATTCTTTTGGGAACCATCATCATTACAGCGTCCCAGGTTAGCAGGGCATGGATACCGGCAGTATACCTCGCAGTCTTTGGTTTTCTTGTTCGCCTGGCCGGCGCACTGCCTTTTGGGGCCGGATCATGGAACGGAGACGTACTGTATATGCTGTGTACCGGTGGAACACTCGTGGCTGCTTTTTTCCTGACAGCAGACCCCGCAACCGGTGCCAAATCATCAAGGGGCATATTCTTTTCAGCCTTGGCCTCCGGGAGCATTGCCTTTGTTTTTCGTTGCTTTGGAAATGAGCCTTATGGAGTTGTGATTACGGCTGTTTTAATCAACGCATTGCTTCCATTGGTCAGGGTATTTGAGAGCAAGGGCCTTTATGAAATGCAGGGGACACCCATTGAGTAACGAAATACTTCCCGGATCCCAGGGAACAAGGCGGAATCCCCATATTCCTCATTTTAGGGATACAATGCTTCTTTTTGGATGGATAGCTTCGCTTTTAATTATCGCGGGGGTCTGCTGGACATTGACCCTGCCGCTAAGGGACCGTTTACTGGTTCGTGCGGTAAACCGTGTGCTGGAACAATCCGGCGACGTGCGCAGACTGGGAGAACATTCCCCTTCCGGCGGCAAATCCGGTTCATTTATTGTTGGCTCATGGTATACAATGATACTTGCCAGGCAGTCGGGGGCAGGGAACCTAAATGACTTTTCAGAGGGAACAAAGGCTTTTGTTTTTTCTTTTGTTGGGGAAGGGACTTTCTTTCCATGTGCCGCAGTGATGCTGCCTGACGGAAAAGTCAGGGAATTTATCCCCCTGAGCAGCCATGGTGAAAGGGTTTTAAAGAAAATTTCTTCTGGAATTTTAAAGCTCTATGCCAGGCGCATCGAAGGGGCTGAATAATGAACCGCCGTTTTGGCTCCCATCTTTTTTGGGGTTCCCATTCTCCTTTGTCGGCTTTAAGCGGGGCGGGGTTGATTATTATGGCCTCAAGCCGCTTCGCGTTTGCCCTTGTCTGTGCCGGTGCCCTACTTTGGGTGTATGGGCTTACGGCCTTAATCTACTCAGGTGCCCGGCAAATTTTGCCATTGCGGGGGAAGATGCTGATACTGCTTTTCCTGTCCGCTTTTCTCTCCGGCCTTTTTGCCATACTTACAAGTATCCTAAATCCCCTTTTGGTCTTGGGAACGAATTTTTTTCTTTTCCTCATACCTCCCTGGTGCCTGGGTTCTGGGTTTTTCGAGTCGGCTGAATCAGTGGAGCCGTTTGAAGCTGTTTCCAGGGCCCTGCTTGAAGCTATTACCCTGTCTGGCATTATCCTTGCCCTTGCCCTTATCCGGGAACCTTTGGGCATCGGGACCATTTCCATTCCCGGAAGTGTCCAGGGAATCGCAGAACTTTTTGGCGGCCGGGACGTGGATGCCTTTGTCCCAGCCCGTATCCTATCGGTATCTGCAGGCGGTTTTTTGTTGCTGGGATACGGCACTGCCCTGTACCGTTACTTCAAGGAACAGAACGCCGGGGCTACGGAGGAGTGATGTTGGTTTTTTTGGCATACATGGCGGTTTTTTCAGGCATATCACTTAACCTGCTTCTCCAATTTGGCATGGGAACGGCAGGAGCAGCCCATGATACCATTTATAAACATGATACCAGCTATAAAACAGAAACAAAAAGGGTGATACCCTTCACTCAGTTTTTTATCCTCTTCATTTCCGTACTTTTTCTCTGGATGATTTTTAACTATGCGTTGCCGTCTTTTTGGAGGGGTTTTCCGGAGTATTTTTTATTTTTCCCCTTGTCCGCACTTGTTTGCATGGGATTTGAGTTCCTTGGGGAACGTGTGTTTCCAAAGCTTCTACCGAATGTTTTCTTGCGTTTTACGGGCATTAAAAAGACATTTAACGCCTTCACCGCCTATGAGGGCCTTGTTCCCGCTTCCCTCATGATTGCTTTCGCCGTCGCGGGAAATTTTGCGGACGCTTTTGTCCTTGCCTTGTTCTTCGCTATTGGAAATATGCTGGCAACGGTTATACTAAACGAGATACGGCGAAAATCTGCGCTTGAAAGCGTGCCTCGATACCTCCGGGGAAGTCCGCTGATTCTTATATCAATGGGGCTTTTATCTCTTGTGTCCGCTTCTGTGGCGGGGATCTGTTTTAGGGTTTTGGAAGTGTTTTAATAAGAGGAACGATGGACTACAAACTGAATTTAATCCTATGCGCTGGCGGCCATCTCCCATCAGGAACCTCTGACGCAGAATTTGAAGCCTTCTACAATGCAGAGATAAAACCCCTTATATCGTCCCTGGACAAATTCCCCAGAATCAACATGGTGTTTCACTATTCAGGCGTTGTCCTTAACTGGATTGAGAGGCAGCACCCTGAATTTTTTATGCTTTTGGAAGACCTGCTCTCCAGAAAGCAGGTGGAATTTCTTGGGGGCGGTTTTTATGAGCCTGCTTTTTGCCTCCTGCCCCTTGCGGACAAAATCGGGCAGATAGAAATGCTGACAACCTACCTCCGCAAGCATTTTGGAAAGCGTCCCCAGGGTTGTTGGCTTCCGGCAATGGCCTGGGAGCAGAACCTTGTCGGTGCACTAAGTTCGTGTGGAATGAACTATACTTTTCTGGAAGAAAAACAGTTTTCAGGAGCAGGCGCCAAACCAGACGCTGCGGGGATATATTCGCCTTGCATTACCGAAGATCAAGGGAAGCTTGTCACGGTGTTTCCTGTTGCCAAGGATTTAGGCGACAAATTGCTGCAAGGAAAACCGCTTAAGATTGTCGGGGAACTTTTAGATGGGCTTCAGGAGAAGTCCGAAAACAATGTAGTGGTTTTTCCGGGTCGTTGCGGAGCTGATTACGAAAACCTTTTTAGTGAACTATCCACTGCCGATCCCAGGGTAAGGTTTATTTGCCCTTCCAGGTTTTATAAAAACCTTCATTCCCTCAAAAAATATTATTTCCCGGGAATATGGGCGTCTGATATTAACCACAGGCAGTTCATAGCGAATAACCCAGAAGCAGACGGGCTTTACGCAAAAATGATATATGTTCATACCCTCATCAATAACCAGCTGCGGGGGGACAAAACCAGAAAGCGGACTGCCCTGGAGGATCTTTGGAAAGCCCAAGACTCATGTTTATTTTGCCATGGAAACGATTCCCATGGATTGTTTCATTCCAACATTCGGAAAACTGCCTACCATTTTCTCATCGAAGCAGAAAAAATTATCAGGGAGAAGGAAAAATTTACCCCGTCGCTTTCAGTCTTCGATTTTGATCTTGACGGGGAAGGGGAGTACATTTTCCAGGATGAAAAAATCACATGCTGCGTTAAATCCAAAGGGGCCGGCATTTTCGAGCTTGATTACCTTCCCTGCGCATGGAACTACCTTGATACCATTGCGCTTAGGGAAGGATACATGGCTGGATCACCTTTTGGCGCGCCAAAAGGCGAGAGAAGACACGCCTTCGTTGACTGGCTTGCCCCTGCAAAGACGCTCCCAGAAGATGCAGGCCCCGCAGGCATCAAGGGAGGGCGTTTTTGCGGCATGGAAGAATTCGACGTGGTCGAAACAGACAGGGTTCGCCGCAAGGCCGTTTTCACCCTTCCACCAAAGGCGGGGCTTCCGTGGGGGTGCATTGAAATCGCAAAAACATGGCAGCTAAAGAAAAATAACATCGCCCTGGATTACGCCCTAAAAAACACTAGCTCCGAAAGCCTTTCTTTTGTATTTGGCACTTCGCTTGATATGTCATTTCCCGGCGAGGGCGAAGGGTTTCTAAGGATCCTAAACCTTAATGAGGGGGAAAAGGAAAATATAGCGATTAACGAGTATTCTACAGTCAAGAATGTAAAAGCCCTTGAATTCCAGGACATGAAAAACGAGGCCATAATCACGATAGAAGCGAGCCGCAGTTTCGACGGGTGTATTTTCCATGTCCGCTCCGATTTATCCGGGCGGGAAGAATACCAGTCTACCTGTGTAATGCCCCTGATGCAGGTTTCCCTTGAAAAGGGAAAAACCTGGAAAGCAAGTTTTAATTTAAAAATTAGCTCGTAACAGCATGCCTTGAAACCAGTGGCTGTTTTGATTATCATAAAAAGCCATGAAACGCAAACTGATAACCTCTGCGCTCCCCTATGTAAACAATGTCCCGCACCTTGGAAACCTTATCCAGGTCCTTTCAGCCGATGTGTTTGCCCGTTTTTGCAGGCTTAGGGGATACGAAACCCTCTATATATGCGGTACCGATGAATATGGCACTGCAACCGAAACAAAGGCGGCCGAAGAAGGCTTAACGCCCAGGGAACTCTGCGACCGCTACTTTAAGATGCACGACGATATATACCGCTGGTTCCACATCGCCTTTGACAGATTCGGGCGTACCTCCACACCCGTCCACACCGAGGTAACCCAGGACATTTTTTTGAAACTCGACAAACACGGCTTTATCTGCGAAAAGGAAATCGAACAGCTCTACTGTTCAAGCTGCGGACGTTTTCTCGCGGATCGCTATGTCAGGGGCATTTGCCCTTCATGCCAATCCGTAAACGCCAGGGGGGATCAGTGCGAGGACTGCGGCAAGCTACTTGACCCCACAGAGCTCAAAGAGCCAAAGTGTTCAAGCTGTGGCTCTACCCCTAAGGCGGAAAAGACAAAGCACCTTTACATCGACCTTCCTGGAATCAAAGATCGCCTTGAAGGGTGGATTAAAGACGCCTCGGCAAAGGGCTTTTGGTCCAACAACGCAATCCAGATGACCCAGGCCTGGATGCGAGACGGACTTAGGGAACGGGCAATCACACGGGATCTTAAGTGGGGGATTCCCGTGCCCAAACCGGGTTACGAAAAAAAAGTTTTTTATGTCTGGTTCGATGCACCCATTGGTTATATTTCGATGACGGGAAACCTGGGCGAAGAGAGGGGAGGGGACTGGCGGACTTTTCTTGATTACTGGTGGAAGAGCCCCAGTGAAACAGAACTCTTCCAGTTTATGGGCAAGGACAATATACCGTTTCATACGGTAATTTTCCCTTCAAGCCTTTTGGGTGGAGGGGACAACTGGACCATGCTTCATCATATGTCCAGCACCGAATACTTGAATTACGAAAGCGGGAAATTTTCCAAGTCAAGGGGCGTAGGGGTTTTTGGCACCGACGTAATGGAAACGGGAATCCCGGCAGATGTCTGGCGCTTCTATATTTATTACAACCGGCCAGAAAAATCTGATTCCCTCTTTACGTGGAAGGACTTTCAGGAAAAGGCAAATTCGGAGCTTATAGGAAACCTGGGCAACCTTGTGAACCGCACGCTTACGTTCATGAACCGCTATTATGGCGGGAAAATTCCAAGCTGCCCACGGAACGAAGCCTATTGGAAAACCGTTGCCAGTTATGAAGAAGCAATAACAGCGACCCTTGAAAGGGCGGATCTGAGGGATGCCTTTCACACAATTTTTGAATTGTCCTCGTTTGCCAATAAAACATTCCAGGACGGCGAGCCGTGGAAAAAAGTTAAAGAAAAGCCTGAGGCGGCGGAAGCCCTGTTAAGGGACCTGACTTATACGGTACGTGACCTCGCGATTTTGATACAGCCTTTCATACCACAGGTTGCAGAACAGATAGCTTCGTTTTTTGGTCTTAGTTTCGGGGAGGCGCTTGTCTATTCAAAAGGGCCGGGAAAGCTTTCCTGGGACGATCTCGGAAAGGACGATGGCCTTGAAAAGGTTATAAAAAGCGAAGTGCTTTTCTCAAAGCTTGAGGATGAGGCAATTGCTGCGTTGAGGGCGCGGTACTCGGGAAACCAGGCTGACCGCTGGGCGACTGAAAGCGCCCTGGCCCCTGAAAGCGCCCCGGCACCTGAAAGCGTCCCTGCCACAGAGGACACGAGCGCCCCACCTGCCGACATCGCTGCCCGTTTCGCAAAAACCCTTGATTTACGCGTTGCCCAAATCGTGAAAATCGAACGCCACCCAAAGGCAGACAAGCTCTATATAGAGACCCTTGAAATCGGTACTGGGGAACAAAGCGAAGAACGAATCATCGTTTCAGGGCTGGTTCCCTTTTACAGGGAGGAAGAACTGCTCAACAAAAAGATAATCGTAGCGTATAACCTAAAGCCTGCGAAACTCCGCGGGGTTGAAAGCCGGGGGATGCTTCTGGCTGCCGATGATAACAATGGCCCACCAGATGAGGAAGGGAAGGGCAGTCCCCGGGTCGAAGTTCTGGACGCCGGGGATGCCCCCATCGGGACAAGGGTAAAGCTTGACGGCATTGATTACTCGGAACTCAATTCTCAGGACATTCCCACTGAAATTGACGTTGAAACTTTCTTTTCAATCCCGATTGAAGTAAAGGGCAATACAGTTTTGGCAGGCGGGAAATCTTTGATCCTGGAAGGGAAACCAGTAAAAACCAGGATCGTTTCCAATGGAAATGTCCACTAATGAGGAAACAGGGCAGGTTCTAAGGAACCTTCAAGTCGCCGACATTTCAGTTTGCGATGAAGCAGCTTCCTTTTTGCAGTCCGGTTTTTGGGGCAGGTTTAAGTCCCGCTTCGACTGGGAAGCACGGGCTTTTTTGGCCGAATGGGAAAATGGCGAAACAAAACCACTCCTTGTATTGAGGCGAAAAATCGCCTTTGGCTTTTCTCTCGCGTATGTGCCCTGGGGGCCTGAGCTGCCTTCTGAAATACCCTGCGACCGTGCAATTGAAGAATTAGCCGTAAAGCTTAAGGAAATGCTCCCTAAAAATACCGCCTTAATACGCTTTGATTTACCCTGGTTTGATTTGCCCAAGATTGAAACATCTGTTTCCATGCCACCTTCATTTATTCGTTCAGCCGTTGATGTACAGGTTCCCGATACTGTAATCATTGACCTTACCCAGCCAATCGAATCAATCATGAAAAATATGAAGCCCAAATGGCGTTATAATGTACGCCTTGCCTTGAAAAGGGGCGTTGAAGTTTACCAAGCAGGCATAAATGAGCTGTATATTTTTTACACTCTCTTAGCCAATACTTCAGGCCGGGATGGAATACTAGTTCACGGATTTGACTATTACAAATCGCTTTTAGAAAGCTCTAATACAGAAACAGAAAGTTCTCCGAAAAAATGCGATGCAAGGCTTTACATTGCAAAGCATGATGGTACTAATGTTGCTGCAATTATTACCCTTTTCCGCGGAAATGAGGCGGTTTACCTTTACGGTGCTTCGTCAGATAGAAAACGCAACCTTATGGCGCCTTATGCCCTTCAAATTAGGGCAATGGAAGATGCGAAAGCTTACGGCTGTACCCAATACGATCTTTTTGGCATTCCCCCAAATGAGGATCCATCCCATCCGATGGTTGGCCTTTACCGTTTTAAAACAGGTTTCGGCGGCAAAATAATTCACCGTGCCGGGGGCTGGGATTATCCATATTGGCATATTGTTTACTGGTTTTTTCGTAGGGCGGAGATACTGAGAAAAAAGTTCATGGTGTTTAAAAAATCACAAATGATAAGAGAACACTTTGCGGAGAGGGAAAAGTTTTCAAAGCTCTTCCCAGAAGAATACTGAATATCCAAGTAGACAGAATACGCATTATGTATAGTAAAAGTTATCCTACTCTTCGCCTAATGATTTCCAGTTTACATAACGCACACCGGAAAAAACAGGTTTTTCGCTGCCATCATATATTACCCTTTTAGATTTAATACTTTCAGGAGGCGCAGGAACAAAACTCAAAATATTCTTTGTATATTCCTTGCAAGTAATGCACAGAGGAGGCCTGTATCATAAAAATACAATTTTGGGGTTTTAACAAAACGTTTACCAAGATTACTGAAATAAGGCGCTAAGCGAAAAATTATGTAACTTTCTTCGAGTATAGAAAGCCATGAATTTACGGTCCTGGCATCAATGGAAACTTCCGAACCTAATTTACTTAGATTAACCGGGCTCCCGGTACTGGCTGCGGTAATGCCCAGAAAGCGTTTACTTACATATACGAAAATTCAACAATTTAAGTACCGAAAATTCAACAATTTAAACACCGAAAATTCGACATAGGCATAGGCTAAAAAAGTTCCTTTTGTGCTGCGGTATCTGTAACGTCTGAAGGAAGGCCCCTAGGAACCTTCCCTTCCAGCAAGGCTAAAAAGCCATCCTCATTGATAATTTTCACGCCAAGTTCGCGGGCTTTTATATTTTTTGCTGAACCGGATTCGGGATCGTTTGTAACAAGATACGAAAGGTCTTTTACCACGGAGGATTTTGATGAACCGCCAAGGGCTTTGACTTTTTCTTCCGCTTCCTTCCGCTTCATGTTGACGAGTTCACCTGTGAAGCAAAAAGTAACGCCCTTAAGGATTGCAGTGTCACCTTCCGGTGGCAGCGCTATTGAAATTATCCCGGTTGAAAGGACATTGTCCATTTCGTCTTTGCAGTCCTTGAGCCCATAGAAAATAGTCTTTGCGGTAATCTCACCAAGCCCGAAAACCTTTGAAAGTTCCTCCACGCTGGCGAAGCGGAGTTTTTCCAGGGTTTCAAAACCAGAGGAGACAACTTTTTCCATTATGAGTTCCCCTACCCCTTCAAAATCAAAACCTGCCACAAATTCTGAGAGGCTCAGCTCCCGTTTTGTCCTGATGTGGCGTATAACCTTGGCCGCGGAAAGTTCCCCCATACGTTCATATTTTGCAAGTTCCTCCTCTGTAAGGGTGTAAAGTTCCGAAATCATCTTTACCCTGCCTGAATCAAACAGGGCTTTTAGGAGTTTTTCGCCCAGCTCCCTTATGTCCAGTACGGAAACCCATTTTGCTAAGCGGTGGTGAAGTTTTTTGGGGCACTCAGGGTTTGGGCAGTAAAGCCTTGTACCGCCGTCCTCAAGGGTGCTGTTACAGGATGCACAAACCGTTGGGAAAGGTATATCACTTTTCAGGGGCGCTTCCTCAATCACCCCTTCCGGGGCAAGCCCCTCAATTTTTGGGATTATCTCCCCCCTTTTGACTACCGCAACAGCAGAACCGATTTTTAGGTTCATAGCCCTTATCATGTCGGGGTTATTGAGGTTGGCCCTTTGAACCGTAGTACCCGCAATGCGTACAGGATCGATGATGCCAATGGGAGTGTAAGTCACCCCCGATTCGCTCCATTCCACTTCCCTGAGTATGCTGTAGGCCATCTCAAGCTCAAACTTGAACGCAATTTGTTTTTCTGGTTTTACCCGGCGGAGGTCATTCATATCAGTCAAAATGTCTTTAATGACAAGCCCGTCGATGTCTATATCAAGGCTTTTGCGCTTTTCCGCGATTTCTTTGCGGTAAGAAATAACTTCGCCGGGATCCGAAAACACTTTTGTTTCGGCAACATCGAAGCCCTGCCCTTTTAGCCATGCGATTTTATCAGTTTCCGTTTTAAAGAAAAGGTCGTCTCCGCTCGCGGAGGCATCGTAACTTATAAAACTGAGATCCTCACAGCCTACTCCATCTTTACGGCGCATGATTCCATTGGCCGCGTTCCGACAGTTGGCTTTATCGGGGTACTTTTCCTTCCATACCCCGGCCCGCATAACCACCTCCCCCCTGACACCGCCAGAAAAAGCGTCGGATATTTTGCTCTTTACCCCTGCCATTAAAAGCGCGTTCCGGGTGATGTCATCTCCGATTGTTCCATCGCCACGTGTAAGCGCAGTCTTTAGTTTCCCTTTTTCATACTGGAGTTCCAGGCTCGCACCATCCAGCTTATACTGCACCACGAAAGAAGCTAACTTTGTTTTTTTTACCCAGGCCAGAAATTCTTCCGGGTTGGCGGCTTTTTCCTGGCTTCCCATGGGAATAAGGTGCCTAACCTTTGGGAAACCGTCGGTTTGCAGATTGTCTGCACTGTCAGTTCCAACCTTTCCCAAAAGCGGATGATCGGGGGCAAGCTTTTCAAGTTCATCCCAGAGGAGATCAAATTCAGCATCGGAGACTTCAGCTTCACCCGAATAATAAGAATCCTGGTATTTTTTAATCAACCTAACCAGGGCATCCACCCTTTCATTTTTATTTGACATATTTACCTCTGTCCTTTATGTTTCATTGCCTTTGGTAAAATAAAGTTCCCACATCTTATGGTTTTTCAGGCGGCCTTTCTTTTCAAATTCGGTTTCCGGTTTCCACTCCTGATGATCCGCAAAGGCTGTATATTTGTTCACAAGAGCCGGCGTTGCGGAAAGTTCGATTAGGGCCCATTCCCCGTAGTCGGCCCAATCGCTTAGCATATAAATGTAGCCACCGGGAAGGAGTTTAGTGGCAAGCAGGTCAGTAAAAGGCCTGGCCATTAGCCGCCTTTTATGATGTTTTTTTTTGGGCCAGGGATCGGGGAAAAAAATGTGAAAAGCAGAAACCGTGTTATCGCCGATTCGCCGTTCAAGGACATCCGTGGCATCCCCTTCAACTATGCGGATGTTTTTTATTTCAGATTTTTCGATTTCCCAAAGCAGGTGGCCGATACCTGGCCTGTGTACTTCTATTCCAAGGTAATTAACTTTTAAGTTGTTAAGTGCAATGGCGGCTGTAGCCCTTCCCATGCCAAAACCTATCTCAATGTATACGGGGGCGGCATTTCCAAATAAAAATGACGTGTCAATAAGTCCTTCTTCATCCCCCCTTATCGCGTAAAGGGAAAAAAGGTTTTCGTAGGAACGCTTTTGGGCTGGGCTTATTCTCCCGGATCTTCGGACAAAAGTCCTGATTGGCCTAGCTGCGGGTGCATCCTTTTTATCGGAATTTGGGGAATCCATTCACCGGACCGAAACCGCTTCTGTAAGCACGGAGATGCGGTATAAAGGCTCCTCAGCCCAAAGGGCCACGGTTCTGACTGCGTTTGTAAACCTTAAATCCCTAATGCTGCCCTCAAGATCCCTTACATTGATAGTCTGTATGGTTTTACCCTGCAGATCATAGCAAATGAAACGGTTTGCCGGGTAAAGTGAATCAATGTGGTACATTCCTTCACCTACTGATAAAGTTGGGAACGGATAAGGAGGAGTTTCAGGGCCATCATAGGTAAACCTGCGTTCGGTACTTTCGCCCCCCCTGTTGTAAAGAACCGCCCGGTACTGACCCCTTGGCAGGGGGCCATCATCATACATTGCGATATTCCGGCTTCCAATCCATGTTGTTCCGGCTTCTTCATATTCAATCCAGTCGTCAGATGTAATGAGCCAGCGAAGGCCTTCCCTGTCGTGGTAAAGGTAAAGTTCGGAGAGGTTTTCAATACCGTCGTCATCTTCGGGAATTATGAAAAATGAGTATCTTTCATAATTCTTTTCTTTCCCAGGATAATATACCATCTCCATGAAGCCGTAATGAATCACCGGCTCGGCTTTGGAACAGGAAAAAACACTGGATAAAACCAAAAGCAGCGGGACAAGCAAGAAACGCCCCGTCTTCATTGCAGCCTTCATAACTCCATTATAGTTGTATCTGTGGAACATCTCAATATACAATTAATAAGACAACAAATATGTTGCAAAAATATGAAACGGAGGACCGGTATTAGATTTTTTATTGTTAATCTGCTTTTGACAGTTTTCCTCATTCCTGCCAGTCTTCCAGGCCAAGCTGCCGAAAAGGAGAATTTTCAGAGGGTTCTTAATGGGTTTGCTGAGTGGGAAAATACCGGAAATTCAATTCCCTTTGAAGAACGCCCCCTTCTGTCTGAACACGGGGCATTCGGGTCTTCAATTTTGGTGAGGAGTCAAGGCGCTGCCACCAGCCCAAGTTCGCAGGGAACCTTTGTTTTTGCGGTACCCCTGGATGCGGATTTTGCCGTTGATACCGCACTGGCTGTGACGGACAGGCTATTTAGGGGCGATGCTTCCGTGAATATTCTTATCGCGTTCCTGGGAAGCGAGAGAAACGAACTGCCGGAAGATCTTGGGCCTTCCCATGTCCACGTAAGGACTTCCCACATGGGTCTTCATGATCTTATGTCGCTGATCGATATGCCGGAGAACTGGGTACTGTGCTATCTTGACGCCGACGAAGCTCCCGATGAACTGGTTCTTCGCCACGGAATACAGGGATATGTCGCGCCTCTTGATATAATTCAGCCCCTACCCTATCTTTTTGGCATAAAGGGCATCCCATGGTCTTTTGCAATTCGCAACAATAGTATTTATAAATTGGGCCTAGTAGAAGGTCCGGAACCCCTATCAATTGCCTGGGGAGAAGAAGTCAACGGTTTCGTATTGTCAGGCGCGGAAAAGCATGGGAAAACTACAGAAACCATATCGCCTGAGACCTTGGCGGAGCTTTTACTGGAATACCCTAATTATCTGGATTTGCCGGTAATGAACCCTGACAGGCATTATTCATTTTTTACCCTTCCCAATGGAAATTTTTATTTTGCAGCTGAAGGATTTTCAGTAACTTTGCTGTTTATTGTGATAGGGATCCTCCTTTTTCTTTATCTGCTTTATTCAATCCGTTATAACGCAGTCCTTGTATACCATATCCGGCTTTTTTTTAAGTTTTTTTGGGTCTTCCTTCTCCTGCTTCCATGGCTGGTCGTTTCACTAAAGGCCTCCGCCCTCATTTATTCCATGCTGTTTAGGGTTCTTTCCGCCCCCTATGGAATAGTCAACTATGCCGGTGTGGGCCTTACTTTCATGCTGGCGGTTTTGGTCTTTTTTCTGCCTTCGCCGGCCCTGGATCTTCTTCAATTCCGCCGGAGGGCAAGGTTCTATGGATTTTCCGCCGTAATTTTTGGAATAATTGGAATTCTCATTTCCGCTTTTTTAGACTTTTCCTATGTCCCTGTTTTTCTATGGGCTTTTGTTTTCATATTCCTGGGGGCAATATTTTCCAGACCAATCCCGGTATTTTTGTCGGCCCTTCTTGTCCCTTTTCTTGTGATAGTAGCCTTGCTGAATATATTTGAGACAGGCAGCGGAAGATTGCTTGATCTCTTTGTTTTTTCTAAACTGAATGCCCCTGAAGGCTGGACAGTATCTATTCAAATTGCCCTCTTAACCCTGCCCATTTTACTGCTTATGGGACGTGGAATTATCCTGTTCAAAAAACACATGCACAGGAAGCCGGGACAAAGACCGGAGAAAAGTTTCGGCTTAATCAATTCTTACGTCGCATTTCTAACAATTGCAGCAACAGGCCTTATTTTGGCAATGATTGGGCAAATTATATTTCTAAAACTAAACCCCCCCCCTATGCAAAGATATATAACAACTGTTTTGGAAATAAATAATGGCGATGGCATAGTAAACCTGTCTATTGATGATACGGTTTTTCAGGATAGCCGGATAATCACTTTGAACCTTGAAGCCGATGGCAATCCGGTGCGCTTTGATGTATCCCTGGAAACCCTGACCGACAAGAGCCTTTTTCCGGTTTACTCATCTTCCGTTCCTTTTGAGCGGGGAGGAGATGGCAATAGAATTGAGTTCTATATGGGGGAATACCCTTCCAATCCACTTACCATGGAAATCGTGGTCCCCCTGGAATTCGAAGGCTCGCTCGAAGTTACAGCCATTTATAATAAATGGGATCCGGCTGTTTTTCCCTGTGATGAACAGGATGCAGGAGAACATATATTGCTTGTTTCAAAAAGCACAGCTTTTGAGGCTACCAATGGAATTCAGCGTTAATACCTTCAGTGGATGAAAAAACCGCAAAAAGAGGCAAAGCAAAGGAAACCTTTTTACCTGCCGATTTTATTTCGCTTCCCGGTAATTCAGGCAGGGGAAGCCCCAGGGCATTGGTGATTTGCAATCTACCTTCATTTGGAAAGCTCATTGATATTTTGATTAAATACGGTTCCGATATATCTGCAATGAGCCTATAAAGTTCATTAATATCTCCATTGTCCTGGCTTAAATTTTTGCCTTCGGCAAGTGTCAGAACCAGGCTGCCGGAACGGGCATCGCCCGAGAGGGAGGAGCGCCTGCCCCCTGCGTCCAGAAAGGCTGTGAGCGCTTTTAGGTTTTCGAATTCCAATTTTGCTGTAACAGTTAAATCTCTTTCATTTTCTTTTGATGAAAAAGACAGCAGCTTCATTTCCGGAATCCTGTCTATCGTCCGTGTAAAATCTGCTTTGCCGACGGGAATTGTATTCCATCGTTCATTTCCGTCAAGCTTTCCCAGGGAATCAAGGGATCTCGAGACGGTGTACTCAACCTCTATGGTTCCCGACCCGTTCTGATTCAGCGTTATTTCCATTCCAACGCCAATGCATGAACTCAGTAGAAAAAAAAGGGGTAAAACAAGTGCATGAAGCTTAAGACATCCTTGCGGTTTCATTGATAATTAGAATTCCTCCGAATAAATACTGATATCCTGTATGCGTACCGGGACTTCCTTTTCGATCATTTCAAGTGCCTTGTGCATTACAGATTCTCCGAAAATCCTTGAATTGGAAACCAGCGCTCCACCTATCTGTCCATACGACAGGGAGTCGTTGAGATCGACTTCAGCTGCGCTCATATGAAAACGACGGTGAAGTTTATCTTTTAATGAACGTATGATTCGCCGTTTTTCCTTTATGCTTTCCGCGTCAGGAATTTCAAAAATCATCTGCATCATGGAAACAATCATGATCTTTCACCGGAAGTTTCTTCCTCCTCTGTTTCTTCCTCCTCCTTTTCCTTTTCCTTAATCTGCAGATTATCATAAACCTTCCTGATTTCCTCCCTGTTATACAGGGTTATTCTTTCATCAGAAAGAAGGGGCTCAATGGCCGTGAGATCGTCAAAGCCTTCCTGTATTGCTTTGTTGAATTCATTTAAGCTTTCTTCGTTATCCGGATCCACCGCAAGAAGAAGACGGGCTTTCCCAAACTGGATCATTGATTTTTTAAAAAGCGCCGTGTCCTTGGTGTGGACTGTCATCGCTTCTTCATATTGTTCAAGGGCCTTGGCGTAAAATTCTGCCTCTTCAAGTACCTGGGCATATTCATACAGTCCCTGAGAGTTGGCAACTGTATTAACCCCAAGCCATTTGGCGTAGGTGTCAATAGCTTCCACCTTCTTCAAAGCCCTCTGAACCCTTGCAAGAAGCAAAATTGATGGCGCTTTTTCTTCCAGCGCTATGGGGTACTTATTCAGCACTTCTTCGCTGTCTTCATATTTTTCCATTCCGAAAAGGACCAATGCATAGTTGAAACCATCATCCGCATTTTCAGGGGTCAATGACAGAACCCTGCCGTAAAGTTCCTCAGCCTTTTTTATGTCCCCGTTTTTAATTCTTGAATAGGCTGCTGCTTTCAGGGCCATTACGTTTTCAGGATCCAAATCGATGATTTTTTCAAAAAGCACTGCCGCTTCTTCGTAACGTCCGGTTTCAAAGGCTATTCTTCCAAGGTTGTATTCCGAGGCGACCATGGTTTTATCCGCTGTGCGCGCCCTATTAAGCCACATTTCAGCTTCGGGAAATTTTCCCATTTCAAAATATGCCATGCCTATGGTGTAATACTCTTCTGCCTGGGCTGCTCCCTTGGAAACACACGACGAGAAAACTGACAGAAAAATTAAAATTGAAAAAATAAATATAAAAAAGAAGCCTTCCGCTTTGCCGGTTAGTGTTTTTTTCATTTTTCTGGTTTGGTGTGAAGAACCGTTCCTTCAATTTCCCTGAGCTGCGCCCGGTAAAGGCGCGCGATATTCGAACCGTAATCCGCAACGAGCTGGATAATATTCCTGGGCAGTTCCGAATCCATTCCGTTAATCCTGTCCCCCGCATCACCCAGGCCAGGCATAATGTAGGCATTTTCATTAAGCATTGGATCCATCCAAAGCGTGTAAACATGACAGTTTTCAAGGGCCCGGACCGCCCTCAAGGCGCCTTTAAGGGCGGCAATAACATTAAAAAACTGAATCGACTTTGGCTGAATGCCCTCTTTAAGCAGGTATTTGACTACCGTTACGAGGCTTCCCCCGGTAGCATTCATGGGGTCGGCGAAAACGAGATCCTTTCCGTCAAGATCGTCAAGGCTAAAATATGAACGGTCAAGATCAAGGATATACTCCATATCATACTCGTGCTTCGCGTCATCCCTGCGGATTTTAAACAGCGCGAAAGGCGTGACGTAACCGTGGGACGAATATTCCTGTATCTCCTTACTCAAAATCATGGATGGAAGAAGCGCCCCGCGTAGCATCACACACATAACGGTATTTTCAATTTTATCGTCGATATTGTTGATCTTGTGAACCGCGAAATTCCTGACCGGAATGCTTACCGGCGTTTTGACAATGAGGTAGTTTTTACTGGAGGCGGTTGTTCCACCGTATGCCAGCTTGAAAAGCATTTCGTAGGCCCGTTGAATGTAGTAAACAAATTCCTCTTTTTCGGTCCTGAGGTCCCTAAGCTTGGCAATTAAACGTGACGCCTCAGGGTGGCTTTCCTGGGGAGTCTCAAAGGAATACACATGAAGCCCCTTTTCGGCCCCGCATATTTCCTGCATTATCGATCCCATCTCATTAAAAAGCCTGATTAGGTTGTCTTCTTCCTTCTTTTTTTCCTTTTCAAGCTTGCTAGTATCCAGAATGGAATAACAGCTCATTACCTCCCGGTAAATTCTGTCCATGTGTTCAATGTACTCCCGGTCGGCATTTGACAAATAACCGTCCAGGTCTTCCGCCTTAAGGACAACCTGATTCATCAAAACCAGAACCGGAGGCCAAGATCCAGGCCCAGGCCGCCTTCAGGGAAATTAAAGGAATCGTCGTAATCGCCAAAATACATTCCCATGCCCAGGCTTGGCGCTACGTCAACAAAGACTTCAAAAAACTTGACCGGTACAATGTAGATGCCTATTGGCAGCCGGGCACCGGCACGCAAAGATACCCAATCGGTTGTTTCAAAACTGTATTTGTAAAAGCCGACATAGCCTCCAAGCCCAAGGTACCATCCAAGGTTAACTTCCCTTACAAGAGGTTGATCAATAATCAGATAATCGCCTGTTATATTAAAACCAACCAGATGCTTCCCCAAATCCACGTTAATACCCCAGTATATAGGCATCTGAGGCGCCTTGAGTGACAGAGAAAGGCCTGGAGACCCATCAAAGCCATCCCAGGCAAGGTTGTACTGGCCAACGATTCCGATTCCCCAACCGGACGGGTGATCTGCGAAAGCGCCAGCAGACAGCAACAGTGACAATAACAGGACAATTACCGTTTTTTTCATATAATGCCTCCAATTTGATTTATTTACATTATTGTAGTGTTTCATGAAAATAAATCAAGATAGGTACTATTAAAGATAACAAATATATATTATCATTTATGTCAATAAAAATACAATGGAGGGAATTTCCATGCGAATTACCACCAGGGGCCGTTATGCACTGCGTTCTTCACTTGCTTTGGCAAAGCTGGAAACAAAAGGGAGCCCTGTTTCAATAAGCTCTCTTTCGGAACAGGAGAATATTTCATCCGTTTTTCTTGAGCAGATTTTCTTTAAGTTGCGCAAGGCCGGGATTGTCAATTCAATCCGGGGGCCTGGTGGGGGCTTTTGTTTTGCCAAGCCCCTCTCCGAACTGACAGTAAAGCAAATCCTTGAAGCCGCAGGGGAGGACCTTGAAATAACCTTCTGCGATAAAAACAGTGGCAATTGTGATAAAATCGGAGAATGCTTAAGCCATCATGTCTGGCTTAATGTGAACGAACTTGTAAAAAAATATTTTGCAGGCATTACCCTTGCCTCAATACTTGAAAAATCCGGCAGTTCGTCGGGAATGCCATAACTAATCCGGAAGCTGAAAAACATGGATGCGGGAAGGAGTGCTGTAAATAAAATTCTGCGTGGTAGGATCTATGCCAACAGCCGCAATAAACATTGCCGCGTAGGTATAATGACGGACCCCATCCGTTATGCCACTTTTGTTTACCACATCCGCGTTGGTTGTTGAATTGATATTTTCGCTTTTCCAGAGTTCCTCTTTATTTATAAAGTAGCGATCAGGCTGCGGAGTATAACCGCTGCCTTCCGCCCTCCACAATATGTATGAAGACGACCCAAGTGTCATCGTGGGCGCTTTGGAAGATGAAAAATCAAATTGCAATGTATTCCCCAGTGAAGATGACGATAAAACGACGTTAATATTATTGTTCATCAAACTGAGATATTTGTAGCCCCTTCCTGAAAAGAGTGAATCCATGTTTACATTCACCTGGGTGGTACTGTCTATATAACTGCTGAAGGAGTTATAATCAGAAGCCAATGTTGAGTTAATTGCCTGATAAGAAGTAGGCGAAGTTGTTGATGCCTGTGGTATGTCGCTTACGTAGATGCGGTAAAATACTGCAAAATGGGAAAACGGAGTACCTGAGTATGTGTTAGGAATGCGGACAACCGCACGGTTATTCATTTCCTGGGTTATATTGGACTGAGGGATGGGGTTAATGAACGGATAGTCCTCAATCCCGCAGCTTCCAAGGCAAAATGCAGCAGATAAAAACATTAAAATTCCGACCAAGCCATTTTTATGCATATTATTCCGATATCACCAGTATACGGCTTTGGGCTAGATTTATCCAGACAGGATCTTCCGGCCATTTGCTTAATAAATTCCTGTAGGCAACAAGCGCGGCATCGATGTTGTTACGGGCCTCTTCAAGCCTCCCTACCGAAAACTGCGCCCTTGCAGCCGATGGAAATAAATCCCCGTAGTCCAGTGCCCTATTGTAAAGGGCAATGGCCGTTTCGGCATTCCCCTGCTCTTCGGCGGCCACAGCAGCATTGAAAAGGGATACCGGTGCAAGGTAGCTTTTTGCGGCCGCTTTTGCCGCCAGAGACCAGGCTTCTTCTGCCTGGGCCCAATTTTTCTGATCGGCATAAATGCTTGCGCTTAAGTCATAAGCCCTGGCAGCGGCAAATCCGGAGTTCCTTTCCTCAAAAGCGGAGAGTTCTTCCAAAAGAAAGAAGATTTCCGTCTGTTTAAGCAGGGCATCAGGGGCATCATTTCCAATGTACGATTTTAACTCGTCATACCTAACGCTAAAGTCATAGACCTTTCCCATAGCGTTTGATAAAATTTTGCCCCTGACAGTGTTTATGGTGATGAATCCGGCCAGAATTACAATGACTGCAACAAGTCCGATTAAGAAGGCCCTTCGGTTTTTTTGGATAAACTCACCAATCTTTTCGCCTATGTCCAATTCATCATTTTTTGTTTTTTCCGCCTTTGATGCCATTCTCTTTACTCCTTGGAATAGATTATATCCAGTTCTTTAATCAGCCTGGAAAGATACGTCCTTTGTATGTCAAGTATTTTAGCTGTTTCTGTCTGGTTCCAGTTGTTTTCTTCCAACACCTGTTTAATAAAACGTGCCCTGAAAATGTTTTCCGCAGTCTTAAGGGTTCTGTTTCCGTCTTCAGGCAGCGATTGAGAGGAGGGTGATTTAAAAAAAAGGTCCTCTACCTCTATCTTTCTGCCCTTCCCGATTACACAGGCGCGCTCGATGCAATTTTCCAGTTCCCTGATATTCCCGGGCCATGAATATGAAAGCATCGTTTCCATTGCACTGCTTGAAAAGCCGTCAATCCGGTTCCTGGTTTCCTTTGCGTACTTTTTTAGGAATACCTCAGCCAGGCCCGGAATATCCTCAATCCTGTGCCTTAAGGGAGGCAAATATATCGGAAACACGTTGAGCCTGTAGTATAAGTCGCTCCTAAACTCGCCTTTTTCAACCTGTTTCTCTATATCCCGGTTTGTGGCTGCCAAGATCCGCACATCCACTGTGACTGTTACATCAGAGCCCACTTTTTCAAAGGTCTTTTCCTGGATCACCCGGAGCAATTTTACCTGCAGGGCAAGGGGAAGTTCCGCTATTTCATCCAGAAAGATTGTCCCCTCATGGGCAAGCTCAAAGCGGCCATGGCGTGAGGCGATTGCGCTGGTAAAAGCACCTTTTACGTGGCCGAAAAGCTCGCTTTCAAGCAGCCCTTCTGGAATGGCGGCGCAGTTAACCTTGACAAAGGGCTTCCCTTTACGCGGGCTTTTTAGGTGTATCTGCTCTGCGTAAATTTCCTTCCCTACCCCACTTTCCCCAAGGAGTAGAACCGACGAATCGGTTTTGGCCACCCGTTCAATTATGTCAAGCTTCTCTAAAATGGCAGGGCTTTTTGCGATGATGGTATTATGTTCTGTGTCTGACTTTATTTGTTCGCTAAGCAGTTGGTTTATCGTATCATGGGCATTTTCAATGCTCCTTGCGTTAACAATGGCTATACCTGCCTGGTTCGCGAATATTTCAAGCCATTCAAGGTCCTCGTTGCTGAAGGTTTTACCGCCTTTTTTATTTATTATCTCAATAACTCCAAGGCATTCATCCTTTACCCGGATGGGGACTGCCATCATGGTTTTGGACGGGAAATTTAGCTCTTTTGAAATATCATGGCGGTGGCGTTCGTCACTTTCAACATCGGAAATGATAATGGAGCGGTTATGGAGGGCAACCCAGCCTGCTATCCCCTCCCCCATTTTTACGGTAAAGCGCTTTATCGCTTCCCCGGCACCGCCCAGGGAAACTTCAAAATGGAGCTCCTGTGATTCCTTGTTGACCAAAAGAAGGCTTGATGCTTCCCCTTCGCAAAGACGCATAGATGAATCAAGAATATGAACAAGCAGCGAATTCAGATCATTATAATCCGAATTTATAAGGGCGCTTGTTTCGATCAGGGTATTGAATTTCTCGACATCAATTTTTGACAACATCACTCAGAGGAATTTAAGTCAGGCGGATTTGAATCCGTCTGCTCCTTGCCAACTGTTCCCTTGGACTTGAGGAAGTCCCCAAGAGTGTAGGTGGAATCATCAGATTCATCCGCGGACATATAGCGGGACAATTCTTCCTGCTGCGCCTTCTTTTTGTAATCCCTGATGGAGAATGCTACCTTTTGTTTGTCAGGCTGGAGTTCCAGCACCATAGCTTTGATCTTGTCTCCCTCTTTGTATTTCTTGAGCGCATCTTCAGGGGTTTCGTCACGGCTTTCTGAAAGATTGGATTTATGAATAAGCCCTTCAATGCCCCCGGGAAGGCGGACGAATATGCCAAAATCGGTAATCGATGATACTTCCCCCTCTACATGGCTGCCGCTCTTATAGGCTTCTGCGAAGCTCTTCCAGGGATCTTCTGACAACTGCTTGATTCCAAGACGTATGTTCCGGTTTTCCTTGTCAATGCTGATAACCATTATTTCAATTTCCTGACCTACGTGCAGTTCACTGCCCGTATGCTTTACCTTCTTGGTCCAGGAAATATCTTCCGCATGGAGAAAACCATCAATTCCGTCTTCAAGTCCTATATAAGCCCCCGAAATGGTTACTTTTACCACCTTCCTTCTGAGCCTGGTTCCAACCGGGTACTTCTCGTCAATGCTGACCCAGGGATTGGCGTTAACCTGCTTTAAGCCCAGGGAAACACGGCCTGCCTGCAGATCGTAGCCCAGGATCATACATTCCACCAGATCGCCTATATTCACTATTTCTCCTGGCTTTTGGATTTTTTTTACCCAGGAGAATTCTGAAATATGGGCAAGCCCCTCTATGCCTTCTTCAAGTTCTATGAATGCACCAAACTCCGTCAGTTTGGTTACTTTTCCTTTGACAATTTCGTTTACGTGGTATTTATCCTCAAAGTGTACCCAGGGGTCTTCGGTAAAATGCTTCAGGGAAAGGTTTATCCTTTTTTCGACCGGATCGATGCGGATAACTTTAAGCTGTATTTCCTGGCCCTTTTTTACAAAGTCCTTTGGCCGGGTAACGTGGCCCCAGCTCATGTCATTGATGTGCAAAAGCCCGTCGAAGCCCCCCAGATCGATGAAAGCGCCAAAGGAGGTAAAACTCTTTACCTTTCCGCTGACGTCCATTCCGATTTGGGTGTTGGCAAAAAAATCATTCCGTTTCCGCTCGGTTTCTTCTTCAATCCACTTACGGCGGTTCACCACAATATTTACCTTGCCGTCGGAATAAAGCCGCTCAACATAAAAATTGGTTTTTTGCCCCAGGTACTTTTCGGGCTTGTCAACTTTCTGCACGTCAGATTGGCTTATCGGAAGAAAAGCATGGACATCCGAACCCAGGTTTACATCGAACCCGCCTTTGATAAGCTTTTCTACGGCACCTTCCACCGGAAGGTGTTCCTGAAAAGCGTGGCGCAAATTTTTCCAGAATATTTTCGCGTCCGCTTTTTGTTTGGAGACAATCACTTCCCCGTGCTTGTTTTCCTTGGCTACAAGGATGACAGAGACCTTGTCACCTTCCTCGGGGACTTCTGCAAATTCTTCAATTGGGATTTTGCCTTCCGACTTGTAGCCGATGTTGATGAAAACCTGATCCTGGGTGATTTGGACCACATGGCCGTCCACCATCTGTCCTTCTTCCAGTTGTTCAAGGTTTTTTAAATACTCTTCCTGTAGCTGGGTCTGGATGTTATCACCGGCAGGCTGGTCTTTCTGCCCCTCCGGCTCCTCCCTCAGATTAGTGTCCGATCCCACTTCCATTTGCGTCATTCTCTGCCCTTCCATCTGTAGTTTCACTATTAATTTGTCATAAACTTGTTCAACAGTCAAGTCCGATATATCCAGATTGAAGCGGAATTCCACATCCGGGAAAATGGCCGAAAAGGGGCACCGAAAATCAGTCCATTCCTCCGTGCTGGAGATCCGTCACAATTACCAGGTTCTGCCCATCAATTTGTTCAATTCCTCTGTGGAAAGTGGGCGGAATTCCCCTTCTTTTAGATTACCCAGGCTGACAGGTCCAATGCGGATCCTTTGCAGCCTTTCGGGGTGCTGGTGGAAATGTGAGAAAACCCGCCGGATTTCCCTGTTTTTCCCTTCAATTAGCACTACTCTAAGTGATTTTTTCCCGGTTTTTTCTATGAAATGAGCCCGGTACAGGATCCCATCAATGATAAGCCCCCTTGCGAACTCTTCCACTAAGGTTTCTGGAATCGGTGACTTGGATTCAATGAGATATTCCTTCTCTAAATCTGCCCTTGGATGCCCTATATGGGCGGCAAATTCCCCGTCGTTGGTAAAAATGATTAGTCCTGATGAGCGGTAATCCAGGCGGCCAACATTGTAAAGACGCACATGGCGCTGCGGAAGCAAATCCAGGGCCAGGGGCCGGCCCTGGGGATCAAAAGAACTGCAAATGTAAAGCGGCGGTTTATTCAGAACCAGGTACAGCATGGTACTTTCGGCTTTTACCGCCATGCCGTCAAATCGCACGTCGTCGCAGGGAAGTACCTTTTCGCCAGGGGTGGTAACCAAGCGCCCGTTGACGGTAACCCTCCCCTGGCTTACGAAGGTTTCGGCAGTCCGCCTTGAAGCCACGCCCGCATGGGCAAGGTAGACCTGGAGTCTCATGGGTTTATTTTCAGCGGACAAACCAGGCTCAGCGTTCTCCTTCAAGCTCAAAACGATCCGCCTCGCTTTCATCAAGTTTGGGAAGTTCCGCAATGCTGCTCAGGCGGAAGATTTTAAGGAATTCCTTTGTGGTTCCGTATTGGGCAGGTTTGCCAGGCACATCCTTCTTGCCCATTTCCTTAATAAAACCTTTTTCAACGAGCATCTTTATCATGGTATCCGCCTGCACCCCCCGGATGGCTTCAACCTCGGCACGGGTAACGGGCTGGGAATAGGCGACTATCGCAAGGGTCTCCATGGCTGCCCTTGAAAGCCGGTTTTCGCTTTTTTTTCCATATTTTTCTTTTAGAATGTCCCAGTAAACCCTTTTTGGGGAGATCAGCCAGCCGCCGCCGATGCGCGACAGTTCAAGCCCCGAACCGGAAGTGGTAAAGCGATTTCCAAGATTTTCCAGCGCTTTTTCCACCGCGCCGTGGGAAAGGCCCGAAGCACGGGAAAGGCCCGCTTCATCAACAGGTTCCCCCTCCAGAAAAAGAATGGCTTCAATAAGGGCTGTTTCTTTTAGCAGCGCCGTTTCCCTGGCTAATTCTGTGTCCATCTGATGACAATATCTCCAAATATGCGGTTCTGGAAAACCGCAATAATATGCTGTTTTGCTGCCTCCAGGAGGGCAAGGAAAGCGCATATAAAATCCAATATAGAATCATTCCGGATGATAAGGTCCGTAAAGCGGCATTCCTTCCTGTTTTCAAGGATCTCGTAAAGCAGGGCGATTTTTTCGTTCACCGTAATCTCTTCGTAAAGGTCAATGATCCTCTCCCTGGAAAGGCCTCTGGTATAATCCGCGAAAATTTTAAGCAAATCCCAGACATCAACTTTTTCCCACAGATCCTCGTCGTCAAAAGGAAGATGGCGTTCAAGCCGTTTCCGTTCAATAACCCATTCCGTTTCCCGTTCTTTTTCCTCCATCAAGCCTGAAAGTTTTTTGTACTTTTGATACTCAATGAGGCGCTCCACCAGTTCCTGCCTTGGATCCTCTTCTTCGTCTTCTTCATCCATTTCGACAGGGAGCAGCATCCTGGACTTTATGAGTAGCAGCGTGGCGGCAATGGCCTGGAACTCGGAAATTTCTTCAAGGTTTAGCTCTGAGCTTTCTGAGAGATAATCCAGGTACTGACTGGTTATTTTGGCGATTGGAATGTCATATATGTTTACTTCGTTCTTCTTGATTAAAAACAGCAGGAGATCCAATGGGCCTTCAAAGTCGTTAATTTTAAAACTGCGAAACCCGCCATGGCTGCCATGGCAAGCATGGCTTACAGAAACGTCCATTTAGGGTATTTTAGCGTTTTTCCGCCTTTTTGGGCAATGGGGCAAAGGAAGAGGAAGAAAGAAGACATCTCACGGGGCACACGGAGGGACGGAGCTCACGGAGGGGAAGAGGTCCACGGATTACGCGGATTAACGCTGATAGAAAAGTCTCACACAGAGTCGCAAAGCCCGCCAAGGTTCAGAGAAGAAAAAGAAAGAAGAATTTTACCAGAGTCACACGAGCTAATACGAAAAATTATGAATAGAAAGACACGAATTCTTGAGCCTGTCATATTTTTTGTTTATTACATAACTTGATTAAATCGAGCACCCGCTTTTCTTGATTTTTCCTCATAATGATTAGAAATCCGTGTAAATCAGCGAAATCCGTGGACCTTCTTCCTTTTCTTCTCCTTGTCGCTGTGCCTCCGTGAGAGGATTTACCGGAATTGTTTTTTTTGTTAAAATGCTTATAATTAAAACAGGAGAATAAAATGAAAAAAAATCTGTGTTTGTTTATGGTGATTTGCATAGCTATGTTGTCATTTGGATGCGAGGGTACGCAGGGGCAGGACGCTGCAACGGTTAAACTGGAAGGGAATACGGCAATAGTTGAGCTAAAGGGGAACCCGACAACCGGTTATAGTTGGAACTATACCATGTCACCTGCAGGCGTAGTACGCGAAGTGTCCAACGAATATATTCCGGACAAGACCGACGAAAACGTGTCCGGTTCAGGCGGGAAATTTGTCTTTACCTTTGAAGCGGTTTCCGAAGGGGAAGCTGATCTTGTCTTTTCCTACCTGCGGGTCTGGGAGACAGACGTACCTGCCATAAACACCGTTACCTACAGGGCGGTTGTGGACGATAAAGGAAACCTGAAGCTTTTTTCGTAAATTTCCACACGGAGGGACGGAGGACACGGAGGGAGTTAAAAATTAAGAATGAAAAGTGAAAAATGAAGGGAAGAAGGCTAAAAAGTTAAGAGGTAAAATGATTTATCAGTCTCATCTAGTTAACATCTCTTCTCTTTTACTTTTTACTTTATACCTTTTACCTTGAACCTCCGTGTGTAAAATTTCAGGGAATCAGAAATCCCACGCTCCGGATATTGGGCTCGTACTCACCCCATCCAGCACAGGGCCATCACAGCCAAATTCTGGACTACCATTAACATACACTGCAAACCCAGGATGAGTTAATGGACCACCTGAATATTGTATAATATTTGGAAGGATGGTCCCACCGGACTTTGTGAAGCTTGCACCACTACCAATATCAACATATACCCCGCCACCTGAGGCATTAATACCATCCGCGGTATTTCCGTTGATTTCACCAGCGCTCATTGTAAAGGTTCCGTCCTCCATGTAGACACCGCCGCCTTGCGCAATACCGGTATCGTTAACGGCAGTGTTCCCATTGATCTTGGGGGTGCCAGAAACCATGTCAAAAGTAGCACTAGTACGATAAAAATATACTCCTCCGCCTTGGGCTGGATTTGAACCTGATGCCTGTGCCGTGTTGTTGCAAATTTCAGCGCTGCCTTCCATTTTTAACTGCCCTAAATTACCGCTGGCTATCATCACTCCGCCGCCGATGGCGCCATAGCCCATTGCATCTATTGCAAAGTTACCATTTATTTTAGCTGTGCCGCTCATTTCAAATTTGAAGGCAGAGCTTAAAGTATGAGTCAGATAAACCCCACCACCCTGGGCGCTGCCACTATAAGGGAGAGCCTTGTTGCCAATAATTTCCCCATTGCTCATAATAATTTCGGCTTCGTAAATATAAACACCGCCACCTTGACCTAAGGTGGCAACATTATCGGGCCCTATTGTGCCGCCTGTCATGTAAAGACCCTTACTGGAGGAAGTGGCGTCAGCATATACCCCGCCGCCCGTTGAGGCTTCGTTTCCTTTGATATCCCCGCCGTCTAAATTAAACACCCCGTCGTCAACATAAACACCTCCACCACTTATTGCCTTATTGTCGGGACCGATAGTACCGCCGTACATGTTGAATGTGCCGGCCACGTTCACTGCACCGCCATCGGCAGTCGTATTATCATTGTTTCTCAGGGTTACACCTGCATACATATTTAAAGCTGAACCGGCACCCACAGAAATAAGGGATTCAGTAACAGAAGGGCCAGCCCCATCCAGGGTTAAGGTGCTGTTCTGGGGATAAGCCAGATTGCCCAAGGTGAGAGTCCCATTGCCTTCAACGTTAAATATATTCCCTGTGAGTGAACCCCGGGTTATCGTAACCGTTTTGTTTTCAGGTACCACCAAAGCAACCTTAACCCCTTGCCCTGTGGTTAATGTAGTATCAGGAATGTTAATTGTGAAATTGGCAGCAAAAGCCGTCGCGTCACCCAAATCATCGAGCATGATGGTCCTAGTGACAATAGGTTCAGTGCCGCTGGGCGTCAGGCTGTAAATATAAGCTTGAAGGGCGGTCCAGTCATTAACCGTTTCATCAGGAATTAAGACAGGCAGAGGAGGCGGTGCCTGGTTCGGCACCCCGGCAAAATCGGTCCATACCACAATCATCTGTATGGTTACGGAAGTACTTTGCCCGGCTTTTACATCTACGGTGCTGGATCCTGTTGAGTAAAGTTCTTCCCCATAGTAGCCTTGTACGTTAATTTGCCATTGGCCAGGTACGACAGCTACAGATATACTTCCCGCACCGGAAACATTGTAGGTCTTGGTCCCGGTGGGGCCTGAGAATGCTATTACATGGCGCAGTTCGCCGATGCTGATGGCCTTTCCAGGGTTGGCACCCAGTTCCAGTTTAATAACAGCGGTCTCCCCGTTTCCTGAACCAGCGCAGCCAAAAATCGCTGCCAATGTTGTTGAAATAACAATCAAAAAAATAATAGGATAATTGAATTGCTTTCTCACAAACAGTTCCTCCGTTTTTTATCTACATTTTTCCTATTGATATTTTATCATAGAGTTTTAAAAAGCATATTAGCCTAAAGTATGATTTTTGCTTATTTTTCCAAAATATTGGCGAAAAACTTTGAATGATATGGGCCTTTAGGCTATACTTGCATGAAACTTCGTTTCATGTTCGATTTTATGCGCGGCTATAAAGCCGCGCGAATTCAAGGTTAACCAAAATGAGCGATAAAAACAGCAGGGTTGCCCTGATAGCCATCGTTCTGTTTGCATTATTCGTTTCACTTCTCGTCTTGTTGGCTAAAGTAGGAATCAATACCGGGACTAAAGAGGTTTGGGGCGACACTGGCGTTTTTGATTTGCGCGGTTTATTTACAGGAAATGACACTTTTCATCTCAGAGGGTCGGTACAGTATATACCGAACGCACTGCTTACCCCAACTGAATTTGCTGCACGGGAAGGCGAAGCCCTTTTTGGAGAGGCAGAACTTGATTGTCAATACGTTACAAGCCGGACGCGTATTTTGCTTCCCAACAATGGCTACTATACCTTTTACCGCAAGAGCATAGGCTTTGCCCACCGTATCTATGCAAACGGTCAATTAGTTCTGGAAATGGGAAGCCCCGGCGAAACCAGGGAAGGAAGCATCCCGGACACAGGCAACATACTATTGTACCTAAAGGCAGAGGATGGCGTCATCGAGCTCGTCCAGCAGGTTTCAAATTTCGTCCACCGCGAAGGCGAAGGCCACAGCGGGTGGAGGGTAAGTACAAGAAACCCGCGCACCTTTTTGGTTTATGAAATCACCGAGAGTTTAATGATGGGGGCATTTCTTGCCCTATTTATTGTCCATCTTATCCTGTTTATTCTATTGCGGACTTACAGGGCAAACCTGTATTTTTCGCTGTTCTGCCTGATTTGGCTATTCCGGACCG
>JGI24702J35022_10000165_pt1 | contig 34483 bp, 40 predicted proteins | sample TergutTh196P4_FD_35022 | JGI IMG/M metagenome (IMG submission 35022) | reverse complement strand
CTCGAACACCGTCCCCAGCGGGGCCAGCACCGTGTCCGTATCGTCCTTCTCGATCCTGAGGAGGATGGTGGTGTTCGCCGCCGCCGCGAGCCTGCTCGTCGCCGACGACGTGAGCGCCACGACATGGGAGCCTATCCGCCTGGCGATCTCCGCCGTCTGGACGACCGACATCGTGCGGCCGGTGTTCGAGACGAGTATGGTCAGGTCGTCCTTGCCGATTATGGGGGTGGTCATCTCGCCCACGAAATGGACGTCGAGGCCGACCTGGACCAGCCTGACGGAGAACAGCTGCCCGATGAGGCCCGACCTGCCGGAGCCGTAGACGAATATCTTCTCCTTCGACACGATGAGGTCTATGAGGGTGTTCCAGTCCTCCTGGGGTATGGAGTACACCACGGACTTGCAGCGCTCCTTCAGGTAGTCCATCGTCTCCCGCAAGGCATCATTCCTCTGCGGCGGCGGCCAGCTCGGCCTTCCTCTTCTCCTTCAGCGCCTTGGCGACCCTCTTGCTCAGGACCCTCTCGTTGATGATCCTCATGTACATGGCATCGTGCTCCAGCAAGGGCGACGACGATATGACCGTCGCCTCCGGCTTGAGGTCGCAGAGCGCCTCCGCCAGGGGCTCGAACCTCAGGTCCCCCTTCTTTATCGGGGTGAGCCTCTTCTCGTTGCCGTCGCCGTGCTCCACCCCGGCGAAGGACGTGTGGATCTGGTCCTTGCAGTAGGGCTCGACCTGCTGCAGGAGCTCGAGGAAGTCGTCCGCCTCCGCCAGGGACCCGTTGGTCCTCGAGTGGTGGTGGGGGAAGTTGACCACGGGGACCACCCCGTCGACGGAGTCGCAGAGGTCCAGCACCTGCTCCAGGGACCCGTACACGGACTGGTGGCCGGTGATCTCCACGCCGAGCCTCGGCCTGATCCCGTTGTCCCTCCACCACTCCATTATCGCCGCGACGTTCTCCTCGATGTTGGCGTCTATCTCCTCCTCCGGGAGCCGCCCTGTGTAAAGGCCGAGGCTGGTGACCACCACCTCGCCGTCGAGGGCGTTTACGATGACCGCCGCCCTCCTTATGCTGTCTATGCACGACCCGGTCAGCTCGTTGTTGGAGCCGAGGTCCATGTAGTACGGGGTGTGCATAGAGATGTTCACGTCCAGCCTCTTGGCTATGTCCCCGATGCCGTAGAGCTCGCCGAAGCTGTTGGTTATCCCGGACGACATGTATATCAGGCCGTCCTCCTCCTCGATGAACGTCTCCGGGTCGGAGATGAGCTCCCCGTCCCTGTCGATCTCTATGACGAAGCCGTCCGTGACGTCCCTGATCCTGATGCCGACCTCGTCCTCGTTCGGGTACCTCCCGTACACGCCGGCCCTCACCATCTGTATCCCCATGGCGTTGAGGCTCAGGTTGTGAACGTCCTCTATCCCATCCTTGAGCGTCCTGCCTTTACAGGACAACGGTATTCCAGCAGGTCCGAATCTTATCAGGGCATCACCAACTGAGACATGTGAACACGGGGGACTATTAAATAGGTGCGGACACGTATGACGCTACCCCCTTATAAAAGAGAGCCAAGATAGTTTTATAAACAACCTCCCCATACGACGGCTCACCCAATGTCGGGAGAGTCAGAAAAATGAGTGAGAGCTTCAAAACCAACCCACAGCTCATCGCCTTGATAACGGATCTCAAGGCGAAGACGAGGGAGAACGGAGCCGCCCTCTGGCGAGACATAGCGCTTAGGCTTGAGAAACCGAAAAGGAACTGGGCCGAAGCGAACCTGAGCAAACTCGAGAGGTATGCGAAGGAAGGGGACACCGTGATTGTCCCCGGCAAGGTTCTCGCAGCGGGCAGCGTGACGAAGAGCATGACCGTGGCGGCGTACAGCTTCTCGGCCGCCGCAGCGGCCGGCATAGCCGCCGCCGGCGGGACGACGATGACGATAAGGGAGCTCATGGATGCGAATCCGGAGGGCTCCAGAGTGAGGATCATGAGGTGACAAGGATGGTTACGGTCATAGATGCAAAAGGACTGGTCCACGGCAGGCTCGCCAGCAACGTCGCCGAGATGATCATGGGCGGGGACGAGGTGGTCGTCCTCAACGCGGAGGGGATAGTGATAACCGGCCGGAGGGACCTGATATTCGCCGACTTCAAGGCGAAGGTCGACCGCGGCGACACGACGAAGCGGAAGGGGCCCTTCTATCCCCGCAGGGCGGACCTGCTCTTCAAGCGCTGCGTCAGGGGAATGATACCCTGGAAGACGACGAGCGGTAGGGAGGCGTACAGGAGGCTCCACGTGTTCGTGGGGACCCCGAAGCAGTTCGAGTCATGCGAGAAGCTGAGGCCCGAAGAGGCGGTCAGAGAGATAACCGGCAAGCACACGACCCTAGGAGCCGTCTCGAAATTCCTGGGATCCAACGTGAGGTGATCCCATGGAACACGTGAACACAAGCGGAAAGAGGAAGACGGCGGTCGCGAGGGCGTCCGTCAAAGCGGGCACCGGCAAGGTGACCATAAACAAGGTGCCCTTGGACATATACGGGCCGGAGCTGGCGAGGCTCAAGATCCAGGAGCCGCTCGGGCTCGTTCCCGAGAAGGCGTCCGGGGTGGACATAGCGGTGCTCGTCAACGGCGGAGGCGTGATGGGCCAGGCGGCGGCGGCGAGGACCGCCATCGCAAGGGGCCTGGTGGACTTCTACAAGGACGAGGAGATGGAGGCGGTGTTCAGGGCGTACGACAGGACGCTCATAATCAACGACGACAGGAGGAAGCTCCCCAAGAACCCCCTCGGCCACGGCGCTCGCGCCAAGAAACAGAAGTCGTATCGTTAAGGTGATGAGATGATAATACCGGTGAGATGCTTCACATGCGGGAAGGTGGTCGGGAGCGCGTACCCCGAGTACGTCAAGCGCGTCGGCATGGGGGAGAACCCCAAGGACGTCCTCGACAGCCTCGGGTTCGAGAGGTACTGCTGCCGCAGGATGATCGTGTCCCACGCAGACCTCATCGGGGAGATAGCGCCTCTCGGATAAACCGTTTAACCAAACCAATTATGGGCCCGTGGGGTAGCTTGGTATCCTTGCAGCTTGGGGTGCTGTTGACTCCGGTTCAAATCCGGGCGGGCCCACCACCCTGCTCTACCCAGACGTGTTTTTTTCGGAGCCTGTTAAATTTTCAGGCATGCATCCGACGCTGTTATGAAGGGACGTTCTACCCCCCGCCCTAATAAAAAGTTAACAAGTTAACTAACATGATAACGATGATGATGCGCTGGGTAGGGGATAGCCGTCAGAAAACCGGGGTTATCTTTGAGTTGAGTCATTGGCCGTCAGAGTTACCTTCACCACAGGCGTTCAACGCCCTCCCAGTATAACTCCCCTTCTGGACTTCTGCCCCGGTGCGCTCGGCGGGCTATCCAATGCAACCGCTGAGTCCCGGGCGGCCACCTGTCAACGCACGTGTTTTATATCTGTTGCGCCTATATTGGGTTGCTCGGTATCGTGTAAGCCTTTGTGAGCCTTCGAGGTTGTAAGCAGAGGAACCGGACCGACGCATTTTCCATATCATGCGCTCCGATAATATCAGGGCGACCCAAGTCCACTTAATTCATTGTGAGCCCCGTGCTCATCCTTAAGATCTTGCTGATCCTTCTGGTCTGGTAATGAACGGCCATGAGCGTTTCGCGGCGGGTCGCCGGATCCGTGCCGTCGATTGTAAGATCTATCTTCACCACGAGGATATAACGGCCTCCGAATACAATTCCCTCTCTAAAAAGAAAAGTGGCGGCAACACAGCATACACATCTTCTCACAATCTAAAATCTATTGATAAAGAATAAATACTATTTGAATGTTATAGAAACATGGTTCTAAGAACAAAGCTGCACATGGGTCAAGAGGGAATGGATCCCATGGAGATCTACCAGATACGCTACGGCATGGGGATATGGCTGCTCCAGGAGAATGCGGGGCTGACGTACAACGAGGCACGGGCCTACATGTCGGACATGAGGAACGAGACCACGGAACAGCTCGCAGAGGCGCTCGGTGTGAAAAAGCAGACCGTGTATGACCTCCGCAATTCGGCACGCGAGAAACTCGACGGCAAGCTGCTGGACGACGTTCTGATGGGTTACAATCCCCTTACTAGGGAAACGTCGAGGCCCATCCGAGAACCGTTCTTCTGAACGTTGTTACCATATATTCTTCCTTGGGCCGGAGGGCTGGTTCTCGTGAGAGAGGGCGGAGATCGTGGACGTAGAGTATAAGACAAATCCCCCTGTGAATCAAACCACTTAATCTGTGTTTTTGCCTCGTGTGATGGGATGTTGTAGAGGGGGTTGATAGATCCCGATATGGCATCGACCCCGGCCTTATTGATTGGGATCCATTCCGCCGTCATGGTTATTGCTGTCGGTGATTTCCGTAAAGGTGATATGCTGGCTCAAAATGGGTTAAAGGCGGGCGGGCCCACTCCGTACATCTTTTAAGAGGACCCTGTCGATCTTCTCGGCAACTTTCTCCGGGACGCCTGAGGATGAGGCGTAGGACATCCATTCAGCCGCTACGGAAACAACGGCATCGATGATGCCGTCCGCATCCCTGATGTTCATCTCATGGGCGAAAGCCGTCAGGTCTTTTTTCGTGATGTCCTGCAGCTTCCCGCCAATGGACATCTGGTGCCTATGTGTCCAGTAATTCGCCGGGTCGAACGCATACGTCATGTCATACGCAGGGGAGAGCCTCCATCCCCCGTCCTTCCTGAGAAGGAAAGAGAAGTTCTTGGCATGGTCGTCCTGGTTCCTCATGACCACGTTGAACACCATCCTCCTGAATGCCTGTTCCTGATCGGCATATGGTATGCGGAGGCGCCTCATTATGCTCAGCATACCTTCATACGAATGTTTCCCTGGAACCTTGAAATCATAGTGCGCCATGGCGCAAAGGGTCTGGCAATGCACTTTTTCATTCCCTATGCGGTCGAACCGCTTCGTCATGAAATGTGCCTTCGTGCCGATCTCCAAAAGGCGGCACTCGGTCATGTCGATGCCGCAGTCTTTTGCCATCTCGTGATACGCATGCTCTATGCGGCAGTAGCCCGTCTTATCCGCCCCCTCCTGCTCAGTGTCGAACTTGATCAGCCAATGTGAATAGCCGTCAGGAAGGTCGGCCTGCCCGGAGCGGATGTCGCCGGCCCCGTTCACCCCTATCACCGCCTTTGCCCTGGCGCCGCCCGCCGACGTGCCGATGCTCAGCAGCTCATGCAGTCCCCCCTCGGTAAGGTCCAGATCCGATCCCTCCCTCAGACGGAGCACGTCTGCCGCAAGGATCGAGAGTCTGTTCACGTCTATCTCACCGTCATAGGCGTCTCCGAGCACAGGCTCGTACTCCAGCGCCCCGATCCCTCTTTTCCCGATATAACAGAGCCTGTCGAGGGGAGTGAAATCCACCTTCCGGATGTTGTTCTCTGCGATCCAAAGATCAATGAGGGTATTCCCGTAGCTATCGGGCAGAGAGTCGGAGAGCGCTCCGGGGAGGCCGTTGAACGTTTCCCTGTTCAGCGATCCGAATCTGTAGGGCCTGGGTGCCAAAGGCATCATCAGCGGTGAGATATCATGCCCGCTTTTCAAGAACTCTGGGTCATACTGGAACACGGCAGACGATTTCTTCCTGTCCCACCAGGCGTACCCTGCGGTCCCGCCCCATAACGTGACACGTGCGACGCGTTCCTTCCCCATGCCGTTACCTTCTGCCGCTAGCCCGTTCGCGGGTCTTTCCCTTATTCTTAGCCATGGCCACCGGGCTTATCTCTTCTTCCTCTATGAGGGGCTCCAGCACATGCAAAGCGTTCAACCCCCGCAGTATGCCTATCAAAGTGGTCAAGGTGACGTTCTTTCCGCTCTCCGCATCCCCTATCGTCTTCCTGTGTATCCCCGTCATATGCTGGAGCTCGTCTCTGGTGATATTGCCGTTGAGCCTGATCCGCCGTATCTTCTCTCCTATGTCCTCTGCGATCTGCCGGTCTGAGAGAGAATAGACGTCATCATAGTGTTCCATGGCGGCATAGCATCTGCGTTCAAATAGATAATCGTTTTTATCTGATGAACATATATGTTATATTATTGATGAAATTTGAGTTTATAATACTTTTATGTTATTTTAATAATGTGTCGTAAATTGTCTTGGCAAGGTAAAAGTCAGGTCAGGGGAACAATGAAGAAAAGGGCGGGGCGGCGCCTCTTCGCTAAATCGTTCCTATCACGCCGGGCGGCTAACGGCACGAACCGCTCGGCGAATGCCATATGCCCACCGAGCTCGTTCACAATTGCTCGGTGTCACGTAAGTCTTTGTGAACCTTCGAGGTTGTAAGCAGAGGAACCGGATCGACGCATACCTCATACTCTGCGCCCGACGGATCCACTTTTACCGCAGGGTGCGGAATCCCAAGTGCAACGCCCATCCAAAAACCGGCGGCATCCGCAAGGCGACACCTGCGCAATCGAACGGGGGCCTGCTGATCGTTCAGCACGCATCCGGTGTAGGCTCGACAGGGCGGTTTTCTATATCCGGCTTGCATGGCTCAATCCTCAATTTCAGTCCCGTCCGATCCCCTCAGTATGCCCTCTTCGCATAGTTCGTCCAGTATTCTTGCAACATCATTATATATCAGGCAATATTTTTTCCAGTGGATGTCTGAAGCATATATTGCTTTGCCCTTGTAGTTTGGTATCTCGTCCAACAGTATCTTTCTCAGCACATCATCTGGAAGACTCAGTTCCCAGACCTCCTCCGGCTCTATGTGCTGTTGCACCGTCGAGGCGAGCTTCTCAATCATTTCCATCTGTCGGGAGATCGAATCCTCAATCGATTCGAGCTTTTTGCCTATCTCTCCGATGCATTGCCGCTCGTCTTCATTCATGTTGCACTTGATTACGCTGTGTCTATAATAACTGTGGGTTCTGCAGATGGAATCGAAAATCAATGCGCACAAACCCCAAGACATGCCATAGTTGGTAGAGTTTCATCAAAGATCGCTGGAAAACAATAAAGAATTATTCCATCGAACTGACGAATCCACAAATCACATTCATCTACTGATTTTCTGAATATCAGTGATCGTTTCCCCAGATTGAAATCTCGACCGTTTTCCCGTCGTCCTCGATGTTCATCGATGGCTCACGTTCAAAGAAATCGCTCTCGTCGAATTCCTCATCACACATACTCCATCTGTTGGGATCGACGAAATCTCTGTCTGGGTCATCCTTCAACGCGAGTCCTGGCTTGAGCTTCGAATAGAACTCCAATAGGTCATTGTACGTGTATCTTGCTTCTCGATGTTTGAGTCTGGCGTTCGTGTCTTTGAAATCCTCTTCGTCGTAGCATCTTCTCCCTATGCCGCACTCATCGCCCACCAGCGCCTTTCCCCCAAGCACCCAATCCTCGAATGTTTCTTTACTTATGTGTATGAAAGTGTGCGCTGAAGAACTGTTGGTCTCGAACACCGATGTTCTGAATGTCGTTTTCGTTTCAATCGCCCCACATCGTTATTTTGATGTTCTCACCGCTGTCTTCGACCCTCATATAAGGATTCTGTCTCACGATGGCATATTCGTCAGCTTCTTTCACGAACTCCCACTCTTCAGGATCCACATATTCCTCTCTCACGAACTTTCGCGGTATGCCAAAATCACGTTGCTGCATGTAGCATCGCAGAAAGAACACATACGAGCCGTCCTGATTCCAGGTACACATGTCCCGCCGCCTATTCCCCGCGAGTTTGTACTTGTCGATAACGTACAGCAGATCCTTCCTGATGTCGGGGCAGTTCACCGCATCCAAGAGTTTGCGCACATGTTCAGAGTTGGGATACTCGGGGGATTTGGGGGCCTTTACCACATCTCCACACATCTCCTCATTGGTGACAAAATCGTTTTCCAGATAGGTCACATCACTGCTGTTGTAATCGAACCCCCTGATCCTTTTTTCTCCCCTTCTCCATGCTTCGAACGTGTTCTTACTGACATCTATGATCATTGTGCCTGCCCAGTGACCCATTTTATCCCTCCGTGCAATGTTTAATCGTCAACGAACCGTCATCCGTCATCTCTTCCCCAGATGTGTATCCTGACATTCTTCCCGTTGTCCATGACCTCCATGTGTGCATTCTGATACACGATGTCGTAGTCTTCCAGATCGTCGAGTGCGTTGCTGAACGCCCTGAATTTTTTGTCCTTTATCGTGTGTTCGTCCATTCCATAGAACGTAACATTCCAAAGTTCCGAGACATCTTTTTCGGTCAACTCTTCTTTCTCTCTGAGGCGGTTTATGATCTCACGGAACTTCGCATATTTTTCATCGTTTATCTCTTCCCACCCTTCGAGTTCATATAAGGCCTTGCGGAATGCGGCAAGCGCCTCTTCATACGGCGGCCCCCATTCCTCTGGATCAACATATCTCTTATTTGCGCGATCTCTTTGAACGTGTTCTCCGTGATGCCTCGTGAATATCAGTAGCATGGAAATGTATGAACCATCAAATGTTTTGGAATTATCTACATAGAATTCCCTGTCAGCGAAGTATTTGCGCAAAACATACAGCAGATCCGCCTTTACCTCGGGGTTGTCTATCGCGTCCAAATATTCATGGAACCACTCCTCATCAGGGCGTTCATTCGTCTGAGGGTCGTAGACGGTATTCGGTTTTTTCTTTGTGGCCACGAAGTCGTCGTCTCTGAGGCCGCATACGGGATAACCGCCGCCCTCTATTTCCACCTCTCCGCGCCTCCATTTCTCGAACGTCTCTTTACTGAGATACATAAAAGCATGTTCAGAAGAACTGTTCGTTTCGAATACCGGGCCTCTGATCGTTATCTTCATTTTCCTCGCCTCAGACCATGTAGTCCATCGTCCCCTTCACCTTTGCGAACATGTCGTCTATGGAGTCCATCAGCTTATATCTTTCCGGTGACGTGCTTGTGGCGGCGAACTCTCTTTTCACGATATCTATGTACATGGTGTGGGTGGCGTCGCTCCCCTGATAGAACATATCCCACGCATCCTCGTCTGCGTGTTCCTTCACATTTAACTGTCTGAGGGCCAGGTTGTCGAAGGATACCACCTTGAACTTGTTGAATATCCCATCGAGGGTTCTTTCCATGTCCTTTATCCCCTCATCGACAGCCTTTTGGTTATCAAGATAGTATCCTGCCCCTCTCCCCCAGTTCTTGTATCCGAGGATCAGGAGCTTCATGTCCATGTCACCATAGGACAGGACGGTATCCAACGAGGTCAGGCCTGCGATGACATGCAGAACCGTGTTGGTATTGCGCGCTGCGAAGTCGCGCACCCTTTCATCCGACGGAGAATGCACCGATACCCCTACCCCTTTGACAAGATCCTTGTCAACCCATCCCTGCACCCTATCGTAATTGGCCGACAACTCCTTCTCGTGCAGCGTTATGTTGGCCAATACCTTCCTGCCCTCGAGGCGCTCCAGCAGCTCCTCAATCCGAGGGTGCGACGTCACGGAGCCTCCGCCTATGGCCATCTCCGTATACGGTCTCAGGGTGTCGAAGAATGGTACGTCGATGTCCGCGTGGTCCCCTCTCTCGTTGCTTCCCTCGTGGCACATTCTGCAACCGATGTTGCAGCGGTCGGTTATCTTCAGATCGATGGATTCCGGGAAAACGGCATGGAACTCATCGTCCTCGGTTGCGCGTATCTTCGTTCCATCATTAACGTTGATCGTCACATGAACATTTCCGTTCATGTACTGCCTCCACCCTTTGTCCGTCGGCATTAGCTCAATCCTATGTTTTCACATCAAATCCCTCTATCTATTTCTAACTTAAGTATCTTAAATCGGCATGAGTTTTGCAGACATCGTCTGGAAATTATTGTTACAGATCCAGATGATACTCCCGGCTGTCAAAGTACCGGACACCGTCTATATGAGGCGTGATGTCATCCCTGTCGTAAACAAACCCCAGCTTTTTGATAACCCGTTCCGAGGCGAGATTATCTTTCGCATGGCCGCCGGCGACCCTTTTTATGCCGAGGCTTGCGGCGGCGAAGCCGAGGACCCCCTTCATCGCTTCGGTGGTGTAGCCCTTGTTCCAATGCGACTTCATGATGTTGTACCCGACTTGGTAAAGCTGACGGCCGTCATCCCATATCAGCCCCCCTGAACCGAAGAGCTCGCCCGTCTCCTTCAGGACAAAACCCCAAATGTAGTTGTCCCTCGGGCTGATGTTGTCGGCATCTTCCTGCTCCCATTGGATCTCTCTCAGCCACTCCTCCGTATCGGCAATGGAGCGGTGGGGCAGCCAGCTGACATACTTCGCGACATCCGCGTCGCCTGTCCAGCCGCGATAGGCCGTTTCGGCGTCGGCGGGGGTGAGCGGCCTGAGGATGAGCCTCTCAGTTCTTATTATCATGTTTCGCTCCACTCTGGGTCGGGGGGCCTTGGATTGTTCCTGCGAGGCGGCGCCTTCATCTTTGTCCTTTGCTGATTTCATTGCTACCGGGCGCTCGCACGGGTCAAAGCTACATCCACATTCCGTCCTTTGGATAAAACAGTGCCTGTGGCCGCAGGAGCCATCGGCCCCGGTTCAAATCCGGCTGGCACACCACGCCGTTCCTGTCAGTCCTTCAAGCACCCTATGGGCACAACGTATACGCCATCCTCGCGGCGGTATGCGAAACCCATCGATGTGAGCACCATGAGGAACGACGGCCCCCTCATCCTGTCCGTGTCGACCTTGTCCCTCAGCTTCTTCAGGTTCTGGGCGGCCTTTTCCACTTCGCCTGTGCCCATTTTAATCTCGACCGCGCCCCATTGCCCGCCGTATCTGGTCACGATGGCATCCACCTCCAAGCCGCTGCCGTCATGGTAGTGCATCACCTTGCCCTTCAGGGCTTGGGCGTACACCCTCAGATCGCGGATGCAGAGGGATTCGAAAAGCAGACCGAACGTCTTGAGATCCCAGATAAGGTCCTGTGGTGAGACCTGGAGGGCGGCGGCCGCTATGGACGGATCGACGAAATGGTGTTTCGGGGAGGCCCGTTGATGGATCCTGGAACGGATTTCCGGCGTCCAGGCAGGCAGTTCTTCCACGACGAATATCCCCTTCAGCGCTTTGATGTACGATGCGATCGTCTTGTCCGAAGACTCCACCTCGCTCGCCACGTCCTTTTGGATGGTCTTCAAGCCGGCCATCGTCGAAGTGTTCCTAGCAAGGGAGCGGATCACCTGTTCCGTGCGATAGGGGTCCCTCTCGACACCGTCTGAACCGGAGATGTCTGATTTTATTATCGATTTCACGTATTGGTCTGCGACAAGCAGAGCGTCGCTTTCCTCACACACGACCGATGCCGGCCACCCCCCGCGTACAAGCACGAATGCGACCCTTTCGAGGGTGAGGCCCGACTCGCCCGCTATCCCCTCGCCCCTGAACAAAGATCCCAGAGAGACCGAGCCATTCGAATCTCCCGATTCGAACAACGTCATCGGCCTCATGAGCAATCTGGCGATGCGCCCGGTGCCGGTATGCATCACGGAGTCTTTCTTGGGGCTCGATGACCCCGTGAGTATGAATTGCCCCATCTCTCCGCGCCGGTCGACCTCGTACCTTATGCCGTCCCAAATAGCCGGTATCGTCTGCCATTCGTCGATCAGGCGCGGGGTTTCTCCGCTCAGCAAGGCCTCTGGCGCGACTTCAGCCATCTCCTGGTACTGTCTCTTTAAACGGGGGTCATGGAAATACACCATGCTGGATGCTTTCTCCTCACCGGTCCTGGTCTTGCCACACCATTTGGCCCCCTCTATCAATACCGCGCCGAACGACTTGAGGTATAGGTCGAGCTCTCTGTCGATTATCCGGGCAAGATATCCCCCCGTCATGCCAGACACATCTATTTACTAATATAATTTATTTTCACTTCCTGAAATAATTATATTTGACTTCTGACAATAATTTATTATTGTTTCCTATTTTAACCGGGTACAGTTGAATAAGAAGGCCCCATTACTGGAACCCCTTTATTCGACTGAATTCATAAGTTGCTGTGGGTCATATTTTTATCGGCTTTTTACCAAACACATGGTCATTGTGATATTCGATGAACCGTTTTCCTGGATAGAAAAGCTTGTTCGAGGGTAAATCTACATAACTCCCCTCGTATTTTTCAAAATATAGTCTAGTACTTTCATTCGTGTGTTTAATCTCCTTTGATAGAATGACCTTGTAGTCAAGATCGATTGTGATGTATCCCTTATCAAAAGCCAAATCAAAGAACGGATTGAGCAACAACCCATTTTGCGGATTTACTTTCTCGGTGGCGTCGTCAGAAACAGCCCATGGTTTAATGTGGGATGCTTTCAGTAAATCCTCTATTGCCAATCCTGTTATGCAACATTTTCTCCGATATTGTGCTAAAAGCATATTTCTGAACATCCGGTCCCCGCACCGAATTTTTACCATTCTTTCCTTGTACTTTCCCTCTGGAATGTCAAATTCGCCTGCAATAATCTCGGAATCCTGCTTTATGGAATATTTCCTTCTGGCATTCTCCGCTTCCCACGCGAGGTCTCCCCAATTGTTTATGAACTCTAACACGATCTCTCCATCCAGTCTACCTGTGTTGCCGAGTCCTTTCTTTCCGTCTACCGTGTAGTCGGGATCAAATTTTTTGAAGTTCTCCAATTTCATTTTAACTGCACCTGGGTCGCGACCAATGGCCTCTGATAGGGCGACCACTTGCGGGTTCTTTTCCATGTTCGAACCTTGTAATGTGCAATAGAGCTCAAAAGCTAAGATTAATTCATCGCGTTCCCAGTGGAGGCCTGCTCTGCTGACATTGTTCAAAACCAAATCACTACAGACCTGATATTTTTACATCCTAAAATTAATTCCGGAAGGACGGATTATTAATCAAGGGGTCCAAATTATTTTCTTTATTGGCATGTTGTTGAGTAAGAAGCACCATCGATGAGGTATCCTTATTCGACTGGATAACCAAACCCAATAGTTGAGAAGACAGAACCCTCCGCCATCAGGATTATACCTCAGCGAATTCTACGAAGGAATCGGTTAGGCGTAAGTGTCAAACACCAGGCACATTGAAACAAGCATCAGGTTCATAAAGGACCGTCGTGTCACAAGGGGCGTCGACCCTGGTTTGGACGCGGGCCGACCGCGCCCGCGCTCACATTGAGAAGTACAAGCTGACCGATATGGTGAACGCAATGGTGAACACCATGCCGAACAGCATCCAAATGTTTTCTTTCCTTGACTGCTCGTTTTCTTCCCGCATCATCTCAATCTGCCCCTAAGCCGTCCTCACGGCCGACCCTCGGCGTAAGAACGGCGTCCCGGCTATAATGCTTTTACTGTTTTCCCATCTCAAACATATGCGGCGGCCTGCTTTTATTTTGGCCAAATCGCTTTCCCTGGCACAATGCCGTATGCTTTCAGCTTGTCGCACATGTCAGTGTAATTCCTCGGACGGGCCTTCTTGATATTGGAAACCGCACGGTCACGGATGTCCTCTGGCGCTTTAGCCATAGCTTCCACAAAATCAGGATACAGTTCACGGGCAAAAAAACTAAAAGGGTTTTGCCACACGTTGATGTCACGCCACTTTTCACCGTGTCTGAGCGCCAATGCTTCAACGATGCGCGGCAAATCCGCTCTCCATTCTTCCATACGGGTTTCTTTCCCTCCGAACCAAAAGACCCTTACGCTGTTTTTGTCAGGGGGGAGCGCCCGCCATTCCTCGACCCTCTCTTTCAGCGCATCCGGCCAGCCATAGGCGTCTGGTATGGGGTCTACGGGCACGGCCTTCGGCAGCTTGCCGCCAAGAGCTTCGTATATCGGCCCCCATGCCTTCTCGTCGCCGCCGCTCAGCATGCACCATGCCTTCATGGCGTCCATCCCGGTTCTTCGTTCCTTATCATCCCATGCTGAAGCCGCTTCCAAAAACGCGGATGCGCTTTGTTCCTTCTGCGGGATCGGTATGTAAAAGCGCCAGACCTGAAACGGGGCATGGCTCATGCGGCGTTGGAGATCGGGCAGGTATTCCGCCAGACGTTTAGCCGCCATATCGCATGGGAACCGCCATATCGCGTTGTAAAGGCTTTCGTACGTGCCATAGTCGTCTTCCACACAGATGGCGTCCAACAAACAGTCCAACCATCCAATTTCCTCGTTCCCAGTGATATGATCTGTCAACCGGACAAAAGCGTAATAGTCCTCATCCTGTTCAAACCGTTTCACTTTCTCAAGTTCTGCTTGAAACACCTCGATGTCCATATGTAACACTTCCCGAGTCCGTGCCGCTCGGGGTCAAACCGAGGGGAACGGGGATAAAAGCTTTCCATCGAGGGGCAGGAGGATGGGGGGCCGTCAAGGGGAGTTGAGGAACACAGCTAAAAAGACTATGAGCAGGGTGAACATGGCGGTGAATACGCATGTGAATGACAATAGCAGGTCATCCTTCATTGATGGCTTGTTTTCTTCTGACGTCATTTCAAGCAACCTCTCGGCTGTTTTCGCGACCGACTGCCTGCATCAACATGATGTCTGGACTATTTCACCCTTGCGGACGCCCCCGTGACCCATCCGTGGCCTTACGTCCCGCGAGGCTGTGGTGGAACGTCACGCCCCCAAACACAGAGGCCGCCGATTCGGAACGAGCATGGTATGTCGTACCCACGTGGGGGCCTGAGGCTCAGGGGCGAGGCCGCCAGGGTCGCGCCCCCACCGTTGCCATAGGCAAGAAAACTCAAAAATATGGTTTGGGTAAATGGTTTTTGGGGGGTTTTCAGTCCATGGCCACGTTGAACGCAGTCTCGGCGATGGCCTTGCAGTACTCGGCGATCCTCTTCGTGCTGAAGAGTATCAGCTCCCTGGGCGACACCGACAGGCAGTCCACCACCACCGGCGATTTCGACACCCTGGTCGCCAGCTCGATCATCGAGTCGGAGTCCTTCACCACCTTGTCCGCCAGGATCATGTCCTTTTCGACCCAGCTCTTGACCGAGTTCGTGAAGAGCTCGATGGCCTTCGTGCTGCACTCGTGCGTCTCCTTGTCGACCTTGGCGAACGTGCCCTCCGCCTCCATCATCTTCCGGAGGTACTTCGACACGATGATTATGTGGTCGCCCACAGCCTCCATGACCCTGGTGAGGGACAGGGTGGCCGTCAGCTCGGACAGCGGGATGTTCATCCTGCTGGTCGTCGAGAGGTTCTTCTGGCATATGTTGCACTGCCGGGATATGAGCCAGTGTATCCTGTCGATCTCCGTGTCCCTGAGCTTCATGTCGTCTATGCCGTCGAGGTTGCCGGTGTATGCCGCCTCGTACAGGTCGTTCATCATCCCCTTGATGAGCAGCCTCATCCTCTCGACCGTCTTCTTCGGCTCTATGGCCTTGTGCTCCAGGAGGTCCGATATGAGCACGTGCGTGTCGTCGGCCTCGATTATCTCGAGGCCGATGGCGGTCTGCACGAAGTTGGCGATCGCGCCCGACACCGCGTTGGGTATGGGGTGCTCCGTCGTGATGAGCATGGATGTGTGTCCTGCTATGTATGCCCCTATCAGCTGCCTGTTCAGGAAACTGCGGTCTTTGATCTTCGTTGCGTCAATAGCCTTCGTGCAGCGCTTGGGTACCGGGACATTGCCCTTGGGGTATAATGTCAAGCTGCCGTCAGGCTGTGACTGAACTCCTACAGTATCGTTTTTGTTCAATCCTACAGAGTTCGCCCATTCCTTAGGAAGGGTTATCATAAATGACGACCCTCCCGTGATTTGTACGCGCCTTACGTCCATGATTCCGACATTATGTACATGTACAATATAATAATATCTATATCTACAAGATATAAAATATAGGTAATATATATTTCAATTTATTGATTCTTTCTATTTGAACGGAGGAGCTACACAGGCGGAAATGAAAATAGTTATTTATATATCGCAAAGATATTCTTGAAGGAAAAAAGGCATGCTGGCTAAAATATGTAGTGTGTGAAATCCTCACGCTCCCGCCCATGTCGGCACCGCCCTATGAAAAAGCGGTTTTCACTTGCCGGACGTTGAATTTGCTATGTTTTCGGAGCGATATAGACGCTACAAAAGAGCGTTTTTAATCATCAATAATTATATATGAAATATATATCATAAAAAAAACTCTATATCAAATGAATACATTATTATATATGGTAAGACGCCCATATCGGGCGATGTTGGAAAACCGACAGCCGAACTAAAAAACGGCCCCATCGGGTGACCGATTGTTAGGGGCGTCGTGCTGTAGCACGACATGCGCAGGTGCAGGATGTGCGGGAGCCCGGAGGGTTCCGAGGTGTACCACATAAGGTCGCACCACCCCTTCAACCTGATTGTGCTGTGCAAGCTCTGCCACGACCCGGTGCGCCAGAGCCGGGTCTTCGAGACGATGAGGTTCGACGTAAAGCAGACCAGGTTGGAAACCTTCTGCGAAGAGCAATTAGGTTCGTCGGTATTATATAGTCACGCGTCAATAGAGTACCCCCAAGGAGATGGATGACGGCCCCTCTCGGGACCGGACAGCTTAGGGCTGTCAATCCTCGTGACGTCACCGGCTCACGGCCAGTCAATGATGACGGTCAAGTAGCCTATGACTATCACAAGGCGGATCCCACCGCGGCGATTTCTGGAGACAGAAATCACGTTCCCACCTCCTGCCGGGATGGTTCCGGATTCACCGATGCTTTAGGAGGTCTCGGTGAATCCGGACTTCCCACCTTATCGGCGTCACGCGGTAGGCGTGCCTCCTCTATAATACTATGTGACGATGCACCAACGGAGAAAAATGAGCGGGCGCAAATAGAGGTTCTTGAATTGATGCCTCACTGCTTTTTCGCCCCCTCGCCCTCTTTCTCCTTATTAAAGGGGGCGGGATAAGGTGGGCAGGGGGCCGGAGACCCCCGAGGCCACCGTGGAGCACATGCGGCAGCACCTCGCGACGAACACGACGCTCGCGGAGAGGAGCGTCGCGGCGCACTGCTCCACGTCAAGGTGCTGATCAAGGTGTTCCGGGAGAACATCCGGCACGTCATGCCCTGGGAGATAGACCAGGATGACGTGCGGTGGCCGCTCGGCCACATAATCGAGAAGAAGCTCGAGGTGTCCACAAGGAGAGGATAGATTGCGGCGCTGAGGCGGACCTTTGGGCGGGCGATGTAAGAGCAGGGTGGACACCGTCGTCATCGCCACGATGATGGGTCACTACTCGATGGACGAGTGCATAAAATACCTGGGAATCAAAATGGACGAAATGACGGAGGCGATGGGGGCGTTCGCCCTCTGAGAGGGGGGCATCCAGACAGAAGGGAGTGGGTGCAATTAGAAAGAAAAGGAGATATATGACATGACAAAGACAGCGTTTTTAGAGCGGAAAAAAGAGACAGCCAGCGCGGATGAAGTGGGCCTATCCGGATTTGAACCGGAGTCAATGGCTCCCAAAGCCACAAGTATACCAGGCTAGCCCATAGGCCCACGGACGGCTGATGATGACGAAGGTATTAAGTTTTGCCATAAGGCGTAGATTCTCCCGGGAGACGGGGTGCGCACTTGGAAAACGCCAGAAGCGCCTCGACGGCCCCTGGCTAGAAGGGCAGCTGACAGTCAGAGGAGATCCCTCATCTCCTCGATGAGCATCCTGACTGCGACGCCCCTGTGCGACACCCCGTTCTTCTCGTCGAGGGGTATCTCCGCGAACGACCTGCGCCCGTCGTGGCTGAATATGGGGTCGTAGCCGAAGCCGCCCGCGCCCCTCCCCCCCTCGAGGATCGAGCCCCTGCACACGCCGGTGACCACGATGTCCCTGCCGCCTATGCAGCACCCTATGCAGCACCTGAACTCCGCGCCCCTGTCGCCGGCCCCCTGCATTAGCTTCAGGACGCCGTCGTTGCCGATGGTCTTCTGCACGTAAGCCGACCACACGCCGGGGAAGCCCTTTAGCCGGTCGATGAAGAGCCCCGAGTCGTCGATGATGAAATCCGACAACCCTCTGGACCTCAGCTCGCCGATCCCTTTCCTGACGACCTCCCCGAGGTCTGACGACTGCACCTCGTCGTATGGCTCCCTCAGATGGACGGCCTCTATCCCGTACCCCTCGAAGGAACGTTGGTACTCGGCCACCTTCCCGGGGTTCGATGTCACGATGCTGAGCCTCATGTGTACCTCCCCCTGTTCTTTATCTCCTCCACCTTCCTCAGCAGCGCCTTCGGGTCGTCCTTCACCGACAGGTACGCCGCCATTAGCCCCGAGAAGGCGTCCCCGAGGCCGGGGTGCGCCGAGGCGAACGCCCTCTCCAGGAGGCGCACGTCCACCCCCATGTCCTCGAGCCCCGCCGCCGTCCTCCCCATCGAGAAGTCTATGAGGCACAGCGCCCCNCCGCCCGTCAGGATCATGTTCGACGTCGTGAGGTCCCCGTGGCATATCCCNGCGTTGTGCAGGGCCCCCACGGCGGCCCCTATAAGCGCGCACACCCCCGCCGCGGAGCCGGGGTCGGAGTCCAGCCTCTCCTTGGCGGTCACGCCCTCGACGAGCTCCATCGTTATGGAGGACTCCCTCAGGTCCACGTCGTACACGACCGGCGTCCTGACGCCGGCCCTCCTGGCCTCCCTCATGAGCCTGGCCTCGTTCCTTGTCCTGGAGGAGCGGAGCTCGTCGTCGAGGGCGGCGTCCCTGTACCTCTTCGGGAGCCTGACCTTCACCAGGGCCTCCCTGCCGAGGAAGCTCGTGGCGAAGATGTCCGCCTCGGCACCCTTCGCGATCCGCGTCCTGTCCGTCATGGGGGCCAATCTGCAATCTCACGTAAATAAATAGCCGTGAGCCGATTAGAGGCCATGAGATACACGATCACGGGGGACAACCTCCAGTTTGTGAATGTGCAGCTGGACGCGAACGAGGCGTTCCAGTCCGTCGCGGGGAGCATGGCGTACATGACCGGCAACGTCTCCATGGAGGCCAAGATGCAGGGCGGCATCCTGAAGGGGCTGGGAAGGTCGATCTCCGGCGCGTCCCTCTTCCTTGCGGAGTACAAGCCCAAGGGCGGCCCCGGCATAGTCGGCCTCGCCGGACCCGCCCCCGGCAAGATCGTCGACCTCGACATCGGCAGGGGCAAGTGGATCGTCCAGAACGCAGGGTACCTCGGGTCGCAGGAGACCGTGAAGCTCAGCGTGAAGCTCCAGAAGAAGCTGAGCGCCGCCGTGTTCGGCGGGGAGGGGCTGATCCTCCAGGAGCTGAGCGGGAGCGGCGTGGCGTTCATCGCAGCGTGCGGGGACTTCAACATCGTGGACCTCGGGCCGGGGGAGCAGTACAAGGTCTCCACCTCCAAGGCCGTCGCGTGGCAGGACACGGTGAAGTACGACATAGCGACGGTGGGGAAGATCAAGACGGCCGCGTNCGGCGGGGAGGGGCTGTTCGTCACCACCCTCACCGGGCCGGGGAGGATAATCATCCAGTCCATGACGCTGTCGGAGCTCGCGGCGGCGCTGGCGCCGTTCCTACCGGCCAAATGAGTCATGGAGTGACCTGCGCCGGGGCCAGCGCAGAGGGCGTGCGGCGCCCTGGCGGCGGCGGGGTGTTCCCTTTATTTACGCATAATGTCTTACAAACAGTGTTTTGCGACGCCTGGCGGATGCTGGCCTGCCGCGAACCAACCAAGGAGGAAGGATCTAAAGTGAATGGACACAGAGCAGTGCCGGAATGGCACGTGGCAAAGAAAGGGGCGGAACCAGGCTTGCTCGACCGCAGGGCGGGTAAGCGTGCATCGGCCTCGGCGGTCGTCCTCGCGCTCCTGCTCGCCGCGTTCATAGGGGCGTTCGGGGCCGGGCTCTTCTCTGGAGAGCAGTCGGCGTACGCCGCCCCCTCGGGCGATGGCGGTGACGTGATGTTCGCGCTGGGCATCGGCGGGACGAGCGACGACCGTTTCACATCGGTGGCGAGGCTGCCAAACGGCGGCTTCGTCGCGGTCGGGTACGCCTCGACGGCGCTCAGCGGCGACGGCTGGTCGATAGGCAACAACGGCGGGACTGACGCGATACTCTTCGTGTTCGACAACGACGGCAACGTCGTGCGTGCGTACAACTACGGCGGGGCATTGAACGACGCTTTTGAGTCAGTGATCGTGACATCGGACTACAAGGCACTCGCGGTGGGGCATTCCTCGTCGCAACCCAACGGCAACATGTGGCCATACGGCAACAACGGCGGGGCCGACGCACTCATCATGTTCGTGACCCTCGACGGCACCGGTGGGGCGTACGGCGGGACGTACGGCGGACAAGGAAACGAACGCTTCACCTCGGTCACGGAAACGCCTGACGGCTATGTCGCTGTCGGCTACTCCAACTCGACGTTCACCGTCGGGGACCCCACTGCAGGAGCGGTATCGACGGTCCTCAACAACGGCGACTACGACGGGATAGTGTTCGAGTTCAACCACAATGGCGTCCTCGTAAGGGCGGAGGGCATCGGCGGCCAATACGATGATCGCTTCACCTCGGTGGCAGCGACGGACAACGGCGGCTACGTCATAGTGGGGCACTCGAAATCAACCTTCACAGTCGGGGGGCCCACGGCAGGGGTGATCTCGACGATCGGCAACAACGGCGGGACCGACGCGATTCTCCTCAAGTACGATGCCTACCGCGTGTTCGAGGGCGGGCGGAACTATGGCGGACAAGGGGACGACAGCTTCAATTCTGTGACAGAGATAAGCGACGGCGGTATCGTAACCGTCGGAGAATCCAACAGGGCGTTCACGAGCGATAGCTGCGCGATCGGCAACAACGGCGGCTATGACGCGATTGCATTCAAGTTCGGCGAGGAGGGTGTCATAGAATGGGCCAAGAACTTCGGCGGCGCGGGCGATGACAAATTCCTTTCTGTGACCGAAGCCCTATCAGGCGGTGTCGCCGCCGCAGGATTCACATCCTCGGTGTTCATGGCCGATGAGTGGCAGGTGATGACCAACGGCGGCTACGACGGGATGGCCGTTGGTATCAGTGCAGACGGCACAGTCCAGGGGGCCAAGGCAGTCGGGGGGGTCTCCGAGGACTACTTCACCTCGATAACGGAGGTCGTCGGGGGGGATCTCGTCGCGGTTGGGTACTCAGTTTCGACCTTCACCGTCGAAGGATGGACGATAACCAACAAGGGCTCCTATGACGCGATAGCCTTCAAGTTCTACGCTGGCCCCCCGATTCCAGAGGAGACGGGGGGCGGAGGGGCGGACAGCACTACTTTGCTGATTGTGGCGGCTGTCGGCGCGGCGCTCTTTGTGGGCGCGGTCGCGGCGGCGGTGTTCATGAAGAGGAAGGGCGCAGTCTGAGGCGCGTCCCAAAGCACGAAGTAAAAGGACCTGAAACGACACCAAACGGCCGGGGCGCCGCCCCCGGCCATTATTTTTTCGAAATTGGCAAGCCGATAGGCCGCGCCGCTGGGAGCAGGCACCGGTACAATGGCGTGAGAACACGATTCTCGCCGATTCTGCCCCTCAAACAACTTTATCAATCCCTTCAGCCCTCTACGCTCGTGATCCGGATACCCACGGGATGCAAGGCGTTCGACGACCTCCTAGGGGGCGGCATAGAGAAGGGCTGCATCACGCTCCTCTACGGCGAGGCGGGCTCGGGCAAGTCCAACGTCTGCCTGCAGACGGCCCGCAACGTGATCCGGAAAGGCGACAAGGTCGCGTACATAGACTCCGAGGGGCTGTCCTACGACAGGGTGAGCCAGATATTCGGGTCGGACACGGAGGGCACGAGGAACCTGCTGGTCTCCCAGGTGCACAGCTTCGAGGAGCAGTCCGACCGCGTGGACAAGACCGTGAACCTCGCCGACAAAGGGGTGATCGACCTCGCGATAGTGGACTCGATCAACATGTTCTACAGGATCAACCACGACGATGTGAAGGTCAGGAACGACTTCGTCAGGCAGATCGAGGCCCTGCTGGGCATGGCGAGGAGGAACGAGGTCGCCGTGCTGCTGACGTCGCAGGTCTACTCGAACATATCGACGGGGGGGATCGAGTTCCTGGGCGGGCATGCGCTCAGCCACAACTCCAAGACCATACTCAGGCTGGACAAGAAGGGCAACAGCGTCCGCACCGCCGTCATAACGAAGCACCGTAGCCTGCCGGAGGGCAGGTACGCCAACTACAGGATAACCGCCGCAGGGATAGAGGACCTCTGATCAGGACTCCCTGTCGATGGAGTACCTCGCGAGGGCGACCATGAAGTCCTTGTGCTCGCTCGGCGCGAGGACGTCGAGCTTTGACAGGGCCTCGTCGACCTTCTCCTGCGCCAGCCTCCTGCCGTAGGCGATGCTGCCCGCATCCTCCATGATGGACCTGGCCCGCGCCACCTGCTCCTCCGTCGCGCCCGGGTCGCCGAGTATGGCCTTGAACTCCTCGAGTACGGCGGGGTCGGCGATGCTCCTCACGGCATGCGTCACCATCGCGGTGCACTTGCCCTTGCGGATGTCGTTGCCGACGGATTTCCCTGTCTTCGACGGGTCCCCGGCGACGCCGAGGTAGTCGTCGAATATCTGGAACCCCAGGCCGAGGGCCATGGCGTACTCGTGTATCGCGCGCACCGTCCCGTCGTCGGCGCCGCCGGCGAGCGCGCCGCCCGCCGCCGCAGCGGCGAAGAGGACACTGGTCTTGAGCCTTATGGTCTCGATGTACTCCTCTTCGGACACGATCCTCCTCTCGTTGTTCACGTCCATCTCCTGCCCGCGGGCGAGGTCCCACACCGCCTGCGTGACGTACCTAAGGATCTCCCTCATGCTCCTGTCTGGAACATCGAGGTCCGCGATTATCTGGAAGGCTTTGGCGAACAGGGCGTCGCCGGCGAGTATCGCCGTCGGCACGTCGTACGCGACGTGGATGGTGGGCATGCCCCTCCTCTTCTCGTCGCCGTCCATGAAGTCGTCGTGGATCAGGGTGAAGTTGTGTATGTACTCGATCGCGACGGCTAACGGCATGGCCTTGGACACGTCGCCCCCGACCGCGCCCGCCGCCGCGAGCGCCATGGCAGGGCGCATCCTCTTCCCTCCCGCATAGGGGTACTGCCTGGCGGCCTCTATGAGGTTCGCCGGCTCCTCGTCCATGATGTACCGCCTTATCGGGCCGTCCAGCTCCTTCGATGTCTTCACAAGATACTCTTTCGCGTCTATAACAATCCCTCCACCCACTGTCTCGTCTCCCCCAGCACCACGTATCTGGCGCCTGAAAGCTGTTTCATGTCCGCTGAGCCGGTGAGCAGCATCGCCGCCCTGAGCTCCTCCCTTATCAGCGTGAGCTTCTCCTTCACCGCCTCCGCCGACTCCGTCGCCTCCCGCAGGACCGCATGCGCCGCCCCGGCGCAGCATGCGCCCATGGCGATGGACGAGGCCACGTGGATCCCGTCGAGCACCCCTCCGGACGCTATGATCGGCAGGCCGTTCCTCGCCGCGAGGAGGGAGGCGGGGGCGGGTATCCCCCAGTCGAAGAAGGACCCGCCCATGTTCGTCCTTATGGTGTCGCCGCCGGCCATCGCCCTGTACATCTCCACGGCGGAGAAGCTGGTGCCCCCCATGCCGGCTATGTCCATGCCGAGTATCCCTGTGCCCTTCAGCCTCTGCGCCACGCCCTTCGATATCCCCGCGCCGGTCTCTTTGACTATTATCGGGTGCTCCCTCGCGAGGCCCCTTATGGCGTCGAGGCAGCCCCTGGCGTTCGTGTCGCCCTCGGGCTGGACGACCTCCTGCAGGAAGTTCAGGTGCACCGCCATGACGTCCGCGCCGATCAGGTCCATGGCCCTCCCCACATCGTCCGGGGCGAACCTGTCCTTGCTACGCTGCGCCACGAGCTGCGGCGCCCCGATGTTCCCTATCACCAGAGGGACGTCGTAGTCCTTCACCACGGAATAACTGTCGGGCTCGACGCCTGCGACGCCCGCCCTCTCGCTCCCTACTCCCATCCCGACCCTCAGGTCGGAGCAGGCCGCCGCGATGTTCTCGTTGATCCTCTTGGCCCCGGGGAACCCCCCCGTTATTGCCGTGACGATGAACGGGAAGTCCAGCCTCCTGCCCAGCACCTCGGCCGACGTGTCTATCTCCTCGGCGTCCAGCTCCGGGAGGGCGTCATGGATGAGCCTGACGTCGTCCCAATAGCAGTACCCCGGCTCCACCCTCTCCTCGAGGCATATATCGATGTGGTCCGCTTTCCTTTCTTTGATGGGGGCCATCACAGTCCTCCTCTCGCGATGGTGGAGATAACCCTCTCCCCCTTTAATAGTGAGTATAGCCGCCCCTCGGCGGAGCCGTTCACGAGCACGCAGTCCCGCTCGGGGGACGCCATCCTCAGCATGGCCTCCATCTTCGCCCGCACCCCGCCCGTGACATCGGCCGCGGCGCTGTCGCTCGACACCCCCCCGAGGAGCTCGCGGGTCACCTCGGCCAGCAGCCTCGCGTCGGGGTTCGCTTTCGGGTCCTTGTCGAACAGCCCGTCGACGTCCGACACGAACACCGCCCTCTCGGGGCGGTAGAGGCCGCAGAGGGCCTCCATCAGCTGGTCCCCGGAGCATATCCCGAACCCCTTCAGGCGGTCGAACACAACGTCCCCGAACATAACCGGCATTATCCCGAGGCGGGATGCAGAGAGGAGGACCTCGGGGTCGTCGAATATAAGCCTCCCATCCTCCATCATGAAACAGGAGCCGGGGGGGACCGACACAGCGGGGATGCCGGCGCTCAGGAGCTCGTCTATGACCATGAGGTTGAGGCATCTCATGTCGTGCTGCACCCTCGCGACGGCCGCCGTCTGCCGGGGGTCCCTGAACCCGTCCTGCAGGGAGTGCTCCTTAGCGAGGACGTGTCCGAAGGACCCCCCTCCGTGGACGATCATCGCGCTCGCCCCGGAATCGGCTATCTCCTTGCACAGCCTTCTGGTGGCGGCGGCGTTGAAAGTCTTGTACTGGGTCTTATCTGTGATGATGCTCCCGCCAAGCTTGATCAATATCATTGCGGAATGATGGCGGAGGTTGTTTTAATAGTTATCATGCTCCAAGATGAGAAAAAAGTGGTTGACAGCGTGTCTATGTTCCCGTACGCTTGCGCAGTACAGTACAGACAGATACGCGGGCGGACTTTACTGCCGGGTTCGGGATGGGACCGGGTGTCTCCCCGCCGCTATGACCGTCAGACCGAATCCTGCCATAACTACAAACTATATTAACCTATGTGCAGACCGCTTGGATTCGCGCCGTCACCGAACGGACGCATGCCCGCTGTCCAGGACCTCGTTCCACAGCCTCAGGGTCTCCAGAGCCTCTTCCTCGTCCATTATGTCTATGGCGAACCCGGCATGCACGACAGCCCAGTCCCCGACCTCGGCCTCCACCATCGAGATGTTGGCCTTCCGGATGACGCCCCCGAAGTCCACGTCCCCCACGTCGCCCTCGATCCTGACGATCTTGCCCGGCACAGCTAGACACACGGTTTCACCCCGTCATTATGTTGAGTATGGCCTCCGCCGGCTGCCCGTCAGCGCCCTCCAGCGCCTCGACGGCCCTCTCCCTGCCGCACCCCGTCTGCGACATCACCAGCTCGATGTCCTCCGCGGGGAACGAGGCCTTTGCAGGGGATGCCGGCGCGCCGATCTCCCGCACCTCCTCGTCCCCTGCGATCTGGTAGTTGCGGCTCCCCTGCATGTCGACGAGCACGACCTCCACGTTGGTGAGGACTATCTCTTTGTCTGTGGTCCTTATTATGACCTCGACGGCGTTGTTGATGGCCGTCTGCTTGATGCCCATCTTCTTCATCGCCTGCTGCATCTGCCGGGGGTTCACGCCTCTCATTCCTGACATACGCTACCTCAAACACGCTTCACTTAATTAATTGTAGCCTTCCTACGACCTCTTCCATCGTTCTCGAGAAGAGGTCCTCCGCCAGCACGCCGCTGGGCGTGCCGCCCTGTGCGAAGTCAGGCCTGCCGCCCCCCTTCCCCCCGAGGTCGGCGAGCGCCTTCGACAGCACATCCTTGCAGTCGACCCCCCCGGCCCCAGAGGACACAACCACAGACGCGCTCTCCCCTTCCGACACCAGCACGCAGACGCGCCCCTTGCCCTTGTGCGCCTCCGCCGCTTCCGAGAGGACGGACCTGTCGACCGGGGGGAACACCCCGCCGACCACGTCGACCCCTCCGACGGAGGTGGGCGCGAGCCCCATGGCTTGCGCCCTCACGAAGCGCCCCGCCGACTTCCTGAGCGAATCGTACTCCGATCTAAGGTTGGATGCCGTGCGCACGAGGTCCTCCGGCTTGCTGTCGATCGCGTCAGACACCTGGAGGCACGCGTTCGCCAGCGCCATCGCGGAACCCATGGCCTCCCTGCCGACCTTGAAGTGTATAGCGACCCCGTCCTTCCCGGCGGAGGCCTTCCGGTCCACGAACATCATCTCCAGCTCGCCCGTCTCCATCACGTGGAGGCCGCTGCATGCCGAGAGGTCTATGCCCCCTATGGACACGACCGAGACGTCCTCCCCTTCCGGGATCCTCTCCCTCTTTATCCTGACCTTCTCGAGCTCTGGGTCGTCCCGGCTCATGACCGCCTTGGTCACAGGGAGGTTGTCCCTTATCGCCCGGTTAGCGAACACCAGCGCCTCGCGGACGTCCTCCCAGCCCACGTCCCTGTCGACGACGAGGTACTTGCTCTCCGGGGAGATGAAGATCTTGTTGACGGCGAGGTCGGGGACCTGCCGCCTCAGGGAGCAGAAGAGGAGATGCTCCCCCGTGTGCCCCTGCATGAGGTCGTACCGCCTGTCCCAGTCGACGCTGCACCAGACGGCGTCCCCCGCCACGAGGCCGTTACCTGGAGCCTTGTGGACTATCCTGCCGCCCTTGTAGAACGCCTCAGTGACGGCGACGCCCTGTATGGCCCCGGTGTCGCACACCTGCCCTCCCCCTCCCGGATAGAACGCGGTGGAGTCCAGCTCGACCTCGTCGCCGTCGACGGACAGGACGCGGGCCTCGAACTCGAACGCATAGCCGTCGCGCCTGAAGATCTCGTCGGTCATGCCGGAGGGTATGTGGGGCGCATGTAATAAACATGCGGGAAGGGCGGGGCATCAGGACAGGGCGGGCTCGTCCTTCTGATCTTTCTCCAACTTCAGTTTCTGAATCCCCTCGCTGTATGCGGCAAACGCCTCTTCTTTATGGACGAAGACAGGCCTGCGCTTGTCCTTCTTCCACCAGGGCCTCTCCTCCACAACCCCTTCTTTGACTGACGTGTTCCTTTGTGGCTTGCTGATACAGTCTATGGGGGCTGGACGGGCCTGCGTATTGTGTCGCATATGGGCGGAGAGGCGTCATGGTGAAACTAACCCGTCTCCTTTTTTCGATTCAGAAAATATTTCCTGGAGCCCCTCGTCGTATGCCGCGAAAGCCTCTTTTTTGTGGATGAAGATTGGCCCGCGCTTGTCCTTCTTCCACGGCAGCGACCTGTCTTCCACAACCCTGTCTTTAACCGACATTTCAGCACCTCTTGTAGTTCGGATTGAGTTCCATGTTAAAAAAATGTTTCCTCTTTACCCAAACCAAGCCCTCGTTCCTTGATATCACTGCCACGTCAACGGGGCCTCTGACCGTTTCCGCCTCGTTTGAGACCCTTTTTTTCAAAGACATGAAGTTTATCATCGATTCTGCCATAAGTGCCATCTCGTCCTTTGACAGGAACTCCACTGCCGACTCAATGGGACACTTGTAATGATTGTAGGTGTAGTACAGGATGTCCTTCTTGTATTTTTCAACAAGCTCGACATTGAGCTTTTTAACCATCTCGGTTTTGTCGGTTGCACCGGTCAACTTTATGATCGTGTCCGCTGAGTGAGATAACATCTCCCTCAAATCCTCGACCGTTTTGAGGTACATGTTGTCGTCTATGCCATATATGAATGATCGGACAACGTCGTCCTGCGCGAAAGGGCTGATCCACGAGGGATTGTCAATGCCGATACTGACCCTGTTTTTTTCCATGGAGTTCAGCCCGTCGTAGGACAGCCCGTACACAAAGTGCTCGTGATACGACGGGGCGTACTCCTCAGACCCGTACCCTGCGATCACCATCCCCGTGTAGTCCGGGTTTCTGCCGGAGGCGAGCGTGTTCGCAATGATCTCTGACACTACAACCTGATGGTCTGAGAACTTCAGGTGGGGGTCTACGCTGTCCGTTTCCTCTATGAACTGGCCGTTCAACGCGCCCTCGACCCCCTGGAGCATCGTCGCGGCCCTCGACCGGTCCACCCCCTTGGAGATGTTTGCAAGATGCCTCTCGAGGACCTCCTCGAAGTCCCCCCTTAGGGTTCTGAAGAGCTCGCCGACGCTCCCCTCTGTCCTGTCCATCCCCCCGTAGACCCGGCTCACCAGCTCCCGGAAGGTCTCGTCGGTCACGTCCTTCCAGAAGCTGTGCGTCATCCGCCTGACCTCCCTGTCGATGTGCCCCCTCGTTATGAAAGGGTTCTCCCTGAAGTCGTCCGCCCCGCCCTTCTCCAGGAACCCGAGGAAGTCCGCCGTGCACTCCTCGACGGTGGGGAACGTCCTGTCCCCCAGCCTCGACCGGTACTCGTTCACGAGCAGCTCGAGGGGCATCCCGGAGATGTCCGCGTTCCCGTAGGACATCACTGCGATAGGCTGCCTCCGGGACAGCTTGAATATCTTGTCCGCCCTGTATATCTTGTCCCCCACCGTGACCGCGCTGTCAGCGGCCAGCACCACGCATTTCGCGTTCATAAGCAGTATCTCTGATGTCATGTCCGTGTCTCCAATCTCTTCACGAGCGTTTTTGTATATAAGCGGAACTAGGGGGTCACCGAATCGAGCGAAAGTGGGCCTGCGAAAGCGTGCCGAGGGCCCCGAACAAACAAAATTTTATACAAACAGCCCTTGCTGAACCCGTCGAATAGAGGTGCTGCGATGAGAAGGACCAACACGTGCGGGGAGCTTAGGCAGAAGGACATAGGCAAGGAGGTCTGCCTCCAGGGCTGGGTGAGGTTCTCCAGGGACCACGGGGGGGTCGCGTTCATCGACCTCGCCGACAGGTACGGGATAACTCAGATCGTATTCGACCCGGAGGACGTCCCCGGCGGGGTCGACGCGGCCGCCCTGTCGGGCGCGATGAGGGACTTCACACGCGAGTCGGTAGTGTCCGTCAGCGGCACGGTCAGGAAGAGGGTCGACGGCACCGAGGACGCCAGGAACCCGACCGGGGAGGTGGAGGTCCTCGTCACGGGCGCGGAGCTCCTCAACAGGTCGAGGCCCCCGCCCTTCGAGCTGGGGGACCAGAAGGAGGGCGTGCTCCCCAACGAGGACACCAGGATGAGGTACAGGTACCTAGACCTCAGAAGGACGGAGATGGCGCAGGCGATGGAGCTCAGGAGCAGGTTCCTCCACCTCGTCAGGGAGTACATGGGCGGGAACGGGTTCCTCGAGATCGAGACGCCCGTCCTCGCCAGGTCCACCCCCGAGGGCGCCAGGGACTACCTCGTGCCGTCCAGGGTGCACCCTGGGGCTTTCTACGCCCTGCCCCAGTCGCCCCAGCTGTTCAAGCAGATGCTGATGGTCGGCGGCATGGACCGCTACTACCAGATCGCAAGGTGTTTCAGGGACGAGGACTCCAGGAAGGACCGCCAGCCGGAGTTCACGCAGATCGACGTGGAGATGTCCTTCGTCGACATGAAGGACATCCAGGACACGATAGAGGGCATGGTCGCGCACGTCTGGAAGGGGCTCTACGGCAAGGAGGTCGGCACGCCTTTCAGGCGCATAGGGTACAGGGAGGCCATGGAGACCTACGGGTCGGACAAGCCGGACCTGAGGTACGGCCTCGAGTTCGTGCCCCTCACCGAGACGGTCAAAGACGCACCGTACGACATATTCCAGAGGATAATCAGGGGCGGGGGGATAGTCGCCGGCCTGAACCTGAAGTCGGGCGTGGCGGGCGAGCGCATAGGGCGGAACGACGTCGACAGGTACATCGGCCAGGCGAAGAAGTTCGGCCTCGGCGGGCTCACGTGGATGAGGTGCAAGGACGGCAAGCTGGAAAGCAACATCACGAAGTACTTCACGCCGGAGATCCTGGAGGCGATCAAACAGAGGATGGGCGCGGAGGAGGGGGACCTGCTGTTCCTCATCGCCGGGCCCTGGAAGCCCACATATGAGGGCGGGGGGGCGCTGAGGAGGAAGCTGGCCGAGGACCTGGGCCTGATCCCGGAGGGGGAGATGCAGTTCCTTTGGCTGGTCGACTGCCCCATGTTCGAGGTCGACCCGGTGTCCGGGCGGCACGGCGCGTTCCACCACCCCTTCGTCCTACCGGAGGGCGACATCGACGCCCCCGGCGTCGGAGGGGCGTGCTTCGACCTGTGCCTTAACGGCAACGAGCTCGGCTCCGGGTCTCTGAGGATACACGACCCCGAGCTACAGGCGAGGGTGTTCAAGAAGATCGGCATGGACGACGAGGGCATCGAGGCGGACTTCGGGTTCTTCATCGAGGCGCTCGGCTACGGCGCGCCCCCCCACGGCGGCATCGCCATAGGGGTGGACCGGTTCCTGGCCATACTGTTGGGCAAGGACTCGATACGCGAGGTGATCGCGTTCCCCAAGAACAAGAAGGCCGTGTCCCTCCTGGACAAGTCGCCCGCGAAGGTGGACGAGAAGAAGCTGGAGGAGCTGCAGATAATCTCCTTGGCGATAGACGACCTGGACCTCTGCGGCCTGGAAGAGCCCGACGAGGAGTGAGGCGGGACCCGCATACGGCGTGCATCGTCATGCCAGAATGTGCGCGAAGACTAACGCCGTCAGGGTGACGACCGACAACAGGAACAGCACGGAGGAGCACCTGAAGTACCTCTTCTTAGTTTCGAATATCTCGGACAGGGACACGACCTGCGACGCATAGCCCCTCAGGAAATCGTCGCCCGACGAAGAGGCCAGCGTCATGAAGAATGAGTCGGCGTCGCCTTCAGGGAAGAACAGCTCCGGCCCCGCCCCTTTGCCCCCTCTCGGCCACAGGACCCCGAATATGTCTGTTAGGACCGTTAGCGCTATCAGCACCACGCAGCATGCCGTCAAGAACTGCACGGTGAACGTGTTTGTTCCGGACACGGTGACCATCGTGCAAGCGGGGAGCAGTATGCCGCATGCCACCAGCATCGTGGAGGCCTTCGAATCCATCAGGCGAATCAGGCTCTGCTTGTCATCGTATATCTTGGACGCATGGCTCAGGCCCTCTGGGACGCTCATGCTCCGGGATTGTGTGGGGCGTATATAAACCAGGCCGCATCGCCCACCGCTGAGGCGCCGCCCCCGCATGCCGTGAGCGGGTTCCGACGATGCCCAGAGTCGGCTCAGAGCCTCCCTTCAAGGCTCTTTTTCGTCGAAGAGACTATGTCAGAGGAGGAGTACCTCCCGCCCGTTTCCTTCATCACATGACCGATGACCCTGTTGACGGCCCTCTCGTTCTTCCTGATCTCGCCGACGATCTCCGGGTGCGCGTCCAGGTAGTCGCCGATGATGCGGCCCAAGTCCGCGTCCGCCCCCTTAACCGCCGCCGCGTCCCTGCCGGTCATGTAGGCCTTCAGCTCGATGCCCGCCTCTACGTCCGTGATCCGCCCCTCGCTGAACCTCCCCATTATCTCGGCTATCCCCGCCGGGTCCCCCCCTGCGGCCTCGAACGCCTTCCAGTTGGCGCTCACCGGCCCCTTGACCCAGGACACCGCCGTCTGGGCGGACCCGGTCGCCTGCGTTATCATCTCGAACGCCCTGGCGAGCCCCATCGACGTCGAGACCATCTGCCCGGCGGCCTTGGCGTCTATCCCGTACTCCCTGCAGAGCCTCGCCGTCATCCCCCCCGGGCTCTCCTTGACCACCGTGGCCCTGGCCAGGTCGCCGATGTGGAACACCCCGAGATCCGGCTCGTCTATATACCCGTAGTCCCCCTCGAACTCCTTTTTCCTGACCGAGAAGGTCACCCCCCTCTCCTCGTCGAAGCCACGGGTCTCCCTCTCTATCCTCCCCCCGGCCCTCAGGACCTTCGTCTGCCTCACCATCTCGAACGTCAGCGCCCTCTCGACGTTCCTCAGGCCGCTGACGTTCTTCACCTCGCACCTCTCCTTCCCCACGGAGATGTTGCAGTCGCAGCGTATGCTCCGCTCGCCGTCGTCGGGGAGGTCTATCGCATGGCGGATCTCCGTTATCATCTGCCTGAGGAACTCCCTCGCCTCGGCGGGCGAGGCGAGGTCGGGGTCCGTCACTATCTCGGCCAGCGGCATCCCCGCCCTGTTGTAGTCGACGAGGGAGGACTGGTCGCCGAACCTCTTCGTCTTCCCCGGGTCCTCCTCGAGCTGTATCTTCGTTATCCCTATGGGCTTCTTCCCGTCCAGGAGGAACACGCCCTTCTTGCCGACTGGGTGGTCGAACTGCGTCACCTGCACGCCCTTGCTCATGTCGGGGTAGAAGTAGGTCTTCCTGGAGAACCACATGGTCTCCGGTATCTCGCAGTTCAGCATCTTCGCCAGCTTTATCCCGCACTCCACGGAGCCCTTGTTCAGCACGGGCCTTGTCCCCGGCATCCCGAGGCACCCCGGGCAGACGTGGGTGTTGGGCCCCTCCGCGTCGGTGGTCGGGCAGGAGCAGAACATCTTCGACTTCGTGGGGAGCTGGACGTGTATCTCCAACCCTATCATCATGGCGGCACCTCCGGGCGCCTCGCGTCGAACGCGGAGCCCCACTCCTCGGCGAAGGCCAGGAGGGCGCCCTCGTTCCAGTGGTCGGTCACGACCTGCATCCCCATCGGCATCCCGTCCCTGTCGTAGCCGCACGGCACAGAGAGGTGAGGCACCCCCGCCAGGCAGGGGGGCGCGGTCAGGCGCCCCGCGCCGTACTCCTCGACGGGCGGCATCCCCTTTATCTCGTCGAGCCTCGGGGCGGCGAAGGGCGCGGTGGGGGTCAGCACCGCGTCGTGGTCCGCGAACGCCCCCTTGTACAATGAGACGACATGGAGCCTGGCCTTGAGCGACTTGACGTAGTACCTGTCCCTGCACGCGGCCGTCCTGGAGTACGTCCCCAGGATGATCCTCCTCTTCGCCTCGTCCCCGAAGAAACGGGTCCTCATCGACGTGAAGTAGTCGTCGAACTTCAGGGCGAGGTCGCCGTCCTGGCGGCCGTACCTCATGCCCACGAAGCTCGCGAGGAACGTGGACGCCTCCGCCGATATCAGCGCCTCGAGCGCGGGCAGGGCGTACCTCATGGAGGGCATGCTCACCATCTCCACATCGACCCCCATGCCCCTGACGGCCTCGAGCGACGACTCGAAAGCGGAGAGGACGCCTTTGCTGACCCCTTCGAGGGATTCCTCCGGCACGGCTACCGACCCTATCCTCTTACCGCTGGGCCAGGGGCCAGGCTGCGCGGACGTCGTCGGGTCCCTCGGGTCCCTGCCCGAGATCACGGGGAGCATCTCGGACAGCCTCCCTGGGTCGGCGGAGAGCAGCCCGACGGTGTCGGCGGAGCCGCCGCAGTCTATGACGCCGTGCCTCGACACCCTGCCGTAGGTGGGAACGAGGCCGTAGACCCCGCAGAAGCTGGCAGGGCGGCAGACCGAGCCGTTCGTGGAGACCCCCAGCGACACGTGGCCGTCGATCGCGGCCGCGGCGCAGGCGGACCCCCCGCAGGCGCCACCGCAGGACCTCTCCGGGTCGAAGGGGTTCCTCGGGACCCCGAATGCGGAGTTCGTGCAGAACGAGCCGAACCCGAACTCGTCCATGTTGTCCTTGCCGACGAGCTCACCCCCGGCCGCCCTGAGCCTCTCGATGGCGGCGGCGTCGAACACGGGGCGGTAACCCTCCAGGATCCTGGAGCCGCAAGCCGTCTCCATGTCCTTCGACGTCAGGCTGTCGGCGGCGGAGAACTGGAACCCCGAGCCGCCCGCGCCCGCGCCGTCCGCAACTATGCGGAACATGGAGTACCTCCCGTTGAGCCTCGACAGCGATTCATGGGTCTGCATCATAGGAGCCTCGGCCCCCTGACGTAGCCCTCGTAGGTCATCATGTCCCTCAGAAGCCCGTAGGGATCCATGTGGATCCCTGGCACGTCATCCCTCATGACGCCGTCCGCCACTGTGGGGGTGACCCCGTACCCCTCCCCCTCCGGCGCCCCGTCGAGCTCGTCGAAGAGCCCGAGGATCCCCTCTAGCTCCCTGCCGTACCTGTCGAGCTCCTCGTCGCTGAACGCCAGGTGCGCCGCCTTAGCGACATTCTTCAACGTCTCCCTGTCCATGATGCTTCACTGCCGGTATGCCATGTTGATTATCTGCATAGGATTTATTTCTTTTCGGATTCGTCCCGCGGGGGCCGCCCCCGCATCCGGCGAGGCGGCTGAAACTGGGCGGCTCCCAGAACGGCGG
>JGI24702J35022_10000163_pt1 | contig 34630 bp, 28 predicted proteins | sample TergutTh196P4_FD_35022 | JGI IMG/M metagenome (IMG submission 35022) | reverse complement strand
AAACATACCTTGGCTTTTCCGCTGAGGATTTTGCGAAAACTGCCGAATCGGCGGGCGCTGACGCCATCGGAATCAACTGTTCGCGCAATCCGGCGGAGATGGTCGATACCGCGCTGCGGATCGCAGCGTCATCTAGCCTCCCGCTTATATTTAAATTGAACGCGGGCTTGCCTGATAGCGCTTCGGGCGAGTATAATGTGAGCGCCGAAGAATTTGCGATGCAGATGATCGCGCTTGTTAAAGCTGTGCGCGCGCAAGACCGCGACGCAGCGCGGGCTTCAAGCATCGGAGATGCCAGAGGCGGCGCGGAACCAGCAGGTTCTCCAAAGGCGCTGCGCAGGCAAATATTCATCGGCGGATGCTGCGGCACGACGCCGGATTACATCAGAGAATTAAGGAAAGCCATGCAAGCATGGGTTGAGGCATTATGACAAAAGCAGACAGCAAGGCATGGAGTGTGGCATTATGACAAAAGCAGACAGCAAGGCATGGAGTGTAGCATTATGACAAAAACAGACAGCAAGGCATGGAGTGTAGCATTATGACAAAAACAGACACCATTGGCATGGGCAGCGACGTGTTTTCCACAGCGGACATCCTGCTGCCGCATAACATCTCGATGGAAAAATGGAGCGTCATAGCTTGCGACCAATTCTCTTCCGAACGAGAATATTGGGAACGAGTTCGTACGTTTGCCGGAGACGAGCCTTCGACGCTCAACATGATCATTCCTGAAGCTTTCCTCTTTGACGCAGACGGAGATGCTTCTGCCGGGATAATCAGCGAAACGATGGAGAAATACAATGCTGACGGCCTGTTTCGCGTTGTTGAAGATTCTTTTATTTATATAGTCAGGACGCTCCCCGACGGAAGGGAGCGGTGCGGGCTGGTCGGCGCCGTCGACCTTGAGCAATATAGCTTCTCGGGCGGGGCCGCGCCAATTTTGGCCAGCGAAGGCACCGTTCTCGAACGCCTCCCCGCGCGAATCAGCATAAGGCGAGCGGCGCGTTTTGAGCTCCCGCATATCATGTCGTTTATCAGCGACCCCAATAAGACCGTCATCGAGCCGCTGGCCCAAATAGCCGGCGACTTGCCGCTGCTTTATGATTTCGACTTAATGGAAGGTGGCGGCCACATCAAGGGCATGAGGGTTTTTGGCGAGGCTGCGGAAAACGTCGCTGCGGCGCTTCACGCGCTGCAAGCCGACGGTGGCATTCTCTTGGTCGTCGGAGACGGCAACCACTCGCTCGCTGCGGCGAAGGTCTATTGGGACGAGATCAAGCGCGGCATGAGCCCGGATGAGCGGGCTGCCCATCCCGCGCGAAAGGCCTTGGTCGAGATCAACAATGTGTTCGACCCCGCCATCGACTTTGAAGCGATCCATCGCGTCGTTTTCAACGTTGACCGCGCGGATTTCATTCACGCGCTAGCGGAGGCCATGCCCGGGGGCAGCGATTACGGGCTGCGCTGGGTTTCCGGCGGCGAAAGCGGCATCGTCGGCGTCGCGGCAGGGTGCATCGGCGACATGCTTGACGGCCTCGTGGATTTCATGGATAATTATGCACGGGCAAAGAGCTGCGACATCGACTACATTCATGGAGCCGAATCTGTCGAGCATTTGGCGCGGTCTGAAGGCTGCGTCGGGCTTATCCTCCCTTCGATGGACAAATCGGAGCTATTCAGGACCGTCGCAAACGGCGGAGTATTCCCCAAAAAAAGTTTTTCCGTCGGGCACGCGAAGGACAAGCGGTATTACCTTGAATGCAGGGAGATCGTATAAGATGTAGTGCGCGGCTTCCCAGACGCGCCGATGTTGGGGCGAGGCTTGCCTCGACCGTTTTCCGGAGCATTGCGGGATGGGCAAGCCCATCTCCTACATAGGCGTTGCGTTAACCTGTTGACATAAGAATAACAACCGTGAATTTAGAGGTAAATATGTTGAAAGCGACGATGAAGCATTATAGGCTGCATAGGTTCATGTTCATTATCTTTCGCCGAACGGCAGGGCTGTATATCAAGCGCATGATGAAATATAAATGCGAAAAAAGAAAAGGCCCTGAAGCCCCGAGCATCATCATTGCCAACCATAACACGAATCTCGACCCAGTCCTCATAGCCATGAGCTATTCGCGCCACATGTATTTTTTAACGAGCGAGCACGTCCTGAGAAAGGGCATCGCGTCGCGGCTGCTGCGGTTCTTTTTGAACCCCATACCCATCAACAAGAGCAAGACGGACGCGAACGCGATCAAGGAAATGATCCGCAGGGTCAGGGCCGGCGGCAATGTCTGCTTTTTTGCCGAGGGCGACAGGTCGTTTTCCGGGACGACGGGGCCGATCACGAATTCCGCTGCCAAGCTGGTCAAAAAGAGCGGGGCGGACCTCATCACCTTTCGGCTGGAAGGCGGGTACTTCACGGCGCCCCGATGGGCTAGAAAGCAGCGCAGGGGCGGCATGCGCGGCAGGCACGTCAACCGCTACAGCAGCGAAGAGATCAAAACGATGTCGGCTGAGCAAATCACGCGGCTGATCGAGTCTGATATATATGAAGACGCTTATGAGCGGCAAAAGGCCAGCCTCATACGATATCGCGGCAAGAACCTCGCGGAGGGGATCGAGACCGTCCTGTATCTATGCCCCCGATGCGAAAAGCTCGGCACGCTGAAATCCGAGGGCGAGCGCTTCTTCTGCGGATGCGGTCTCGACGCGGTATATTCCGAGACGGGGCTGCTTGTCGGCGACGGGCTGCGGTTTTCCACAATCAGGGAATGGGACGAGTGGCAAACGGAAAAGCTCTCCGAAATCGTCGATGGCGCCGGGGATTCGCCGATATGCTCCGATGAGGGGCAGGTGCTGTATGTCGTCCGCACGGCCGCGGAGAGCCTGCAGGTGGGGCAGGGGACGATGGAGATTTCCCGCGATGAGTTCCATTGCGCGGGGCACAGCTTCCCCATGGAGCAGATCACCCGATTTGCGGTCACGGGACAGATGACGTTGATATTCGCGCTGCGAGACGGCACCTCATATGAGGTCTACAGCCAATGGCCCCGCAGCGCGTTGAAATATCGTGAAATATATCGTATACTGACGACCGGCAAAGCCACATAGCAATATCTCGTCCGAGCGTTGCATATTTCAAATAATATCGACTGACAGAAAGTAGGTGTTAATCAATGGACTTCTCCTCATCAAACACGGCGCTATGGAGCTTCATGATCCAACTGGGGGTCATCGCGGGGCTCGTGCTTGTCGCCAACCTGCTCCGCCGCAGGGTTCCTTTCATCAAAAAAACGCTGATGCCGACGGCCGTCCTGGCAGGTTTCTTGCTTTTGCTGCTGCGCTCGCTCGGCGTGGACATCGTGACATCGGAAACGCTGGAAATGCTCACTTACCACGGCATCGCGCTTGGCTTCATCGCGCTGTCACTACGCGTCGCCGATGCCGGGGACGCCGTGGGCGTCGAGCCCCTGACCGCGCCAAAAAGCGGTGCGCTCATCGTTTGCAGCTATACCGTGCAGGGGATGGCGGGGCTGATAGTGTCCCTCGCGCTCGCATATACGTTCATGCCCGGGATGTTTAAGGCATCCGGAATCCTCCTCCCGATGGGATATGGACAGGGGCCGGGGCAGGCGAACAACATTGGTTCCACCTACGAACAGACATATGGGTTTGTCGGCGGGCGGTCGTTCGGGCTTTCGCTGGCGGCGTCGGGATATCTTGTCGCATGCATCGTGGGGGTCATATACCTGAACGTCCTCGTGCGCAAAAAGAAGATAACAAGGACGGACGTGGAGATAGAGTCGGGGTCCGTCTCGGTCGACACCTTCCAGGACAAGGGCGAGGTGCCAATATCCGAATCTGTCGACAGGCTCAGCATTCAGATGGCGCTGGTCATAGGGGTCTACCTTGTGAGTTATCTCGCGATTGCGGGCATCAGCAAATTGGTCGCAGGGCTGGGCGAGGGGGTATCGAACACGGTATCGACGCTGCTCTGGGGGTTCAACTTCATCGTTGGGTCGGCCATCGCCTTGCTGCTGCGCGCGATACTAAAATCGCTTCGAAAGAATAAAATAATGACGCGGCAGTACCAGAACAATTATCTGCTGTCGCGAATTTCGGGGTTCGCCTTCGATTTGATGATAATCGCGGGCATCGGCTCGATATTGATCAGCGACCTGAAAGGGCTGTGGGTGCCTTTTATCTTGATGAGCGTTATGGGAACCGTCATCACGTTTGTCTTTCTGCAATGGATGTGCAAAAAGATTTATCCGGGATATTTTTACGAGGGGTTTCTGTCGATGTATGGGATGATGACGGGGACAATCAGCTCGGGGGTACTGCTGCTCCGCGAGGTGGACCCGTTGTTCCAGACGCCCGCCGCCAACAACCTCATTACGGGGAGCGGCACGGGCATCCTTTTCGGCATCCCGATGCTGGTGCTCGTCGGGCTCGCGCCGGTGTCCGAGGAGATGACGTGGCTGACGTTCGCGCTGCTGTTCGTTTATACGGCGCTGCTGGTTTTGTTCATGCTTAAGGCCGGAAAAAAAGCGCGGCGTGGCCGCGCTGAGTAGGGATGGATTGGGCTACTGGTCACGCCCTTGCGGTTAGATATTACGCAAACCGCTGATGGGGTGTGTTTTCACCGCCGGGGGCGACTGCATGAGCTAGGGCGTTTTAACCGCAGGGGGCTGTTTGCCGTCAGGCGCCGTCGTAATTGTGCCATACATTCTGCACGTCGTCGTTGTCTTCCATTATGTCGAGCATTTTTTCCATGTTCTTGATGTCTTCGGGCGCGCTCAGGGCGATATAGCTTTGCGGCACCATCTCGACCTGCGCGGAAAGGAACGCATATCCCGCGGCCTCTAAGGCCCCGCTGACTGCGGCGAGGTCGTCGGGGGCGGTGTAGACCTCATAGACGCTGTCGTCGGTCTCAATGTCGTCGGCTCCCGCTTCAAGGGCGTCGGTCAAAACGCTGTCTTCGTCGATGTCGCCATCCTCATTGTCGATGATGATGACGCCTTTGCGGTCGAAAGACCAGGACACGCAGCCGGTCGCGCCCATGTTGCCTCCGTATTTGTCGAAATGGTGGCGGATTTCCGCAGCGGTCCTGTTCCTGTTGTCGGTCATGGCTTCGACGATGACGGCGACGCCGCCGGGGCCGTAGCCTTCGTATGTGACGCGCTCGTAGCTGTCGCCGCCTCCCGCGCCGAGCGCCTTTTCTATCGTCCTTTTTATATTGTCGTTCGGCATGTTTGAAGCCTTTGCCTTAGCCACCGCTGCCGCGAGCCGCGTGTTGTTGTCCGGGTCGCCGCTTCCACCTTCCTTGACGGCCACGATCATCTCGCGCGCCACTTTCGTGAAGATTTTGGCCCTTTTTGCGTCTTGGGCGCCTTTTGCCCTTTGGATGTTGTGCCATTTTGAGTGTCCGGACATGCGACCGCCTCCTGTTGTTCGTTGTCGTAAATATAATACCATACCGGCCACATCATGGCAACAAACTTTTCACACGGCTTCACACGGTTTTTACACGCTGATAACATATTGTATACCAACTGTTTACGCTGAATATTTCTATATGAATATTCAATAATGCTTATTCATCACAATCTGTTTTTCCGTCAATTCTACCGTTATATTCGATACGATTTAATCAAAAACCACAAATCAAGCGTTTGTTTTCAATACCTACCGCACGTTGAAAAGGTTAACATAATTTTTCGTCATTTTGGCCTGTACAAATAGTTGTTAACATTACGCACATGGTTTTCCACACCCTTCAACCATAGCAATTGCAACGCATTTCGGCAAATACGCTTAAAATTCCCACGTCTTGCGAATGAATAAGCGGCATTTGGGCATGACGAGAAAACAGTTGACATAATGCAGCAATGAATATGTGGCGAATCTTTATCCATAAAAGAGAGGCGCTTGGCTATTGAAAACATGAGCGACGGTGTGTTACAATGGCAAAGTGCAGCGGAGGAAGCATTTAAGCAACTATCGTCGCGCTTCGTGCGTCCTATGTTGTGGGGTGGAACCCCACGTTTGATGATAAATATTTACTTGGGGGGTTATCTATTATGACAAGAGAAAAGCTACAAAAATTGGTGGACGACTTCAGCGACAATTCACCGACGAACTATCTCAGCATATACGACGAGTCGCAGGACGAGAACAATTACGCAAAGAACAATCTGATTCATGTGAACACCTCGGGCAAGTCGCTCTCCGAAGGGATTTCCGAGCTTGTGGGGATGAGGTTTTTCCAAAGGCCGATATTCTCGGCTGCGCGTGCTGACGACCCCGGTTTTGCGGAGATCAAGCGGCCTGAATTAGTCGGTGAGCATCACATGATGCCGCATGACTGGCTGCCTGAGGCAAAGACCGTCATATCGTTCTATTTGCCAATGGAGAAGGCCATCGTCGAGGCGAACAAGAAAGATCCCGTTGAGCCCGCGATGGAGTGGCTTTGCGCGCGCGTCGACGGCCAGAGGTTCCTTCTGGCGCTTGGCGCTGCCATCAGGGACGCTTTGATCGCCGACGGCTACAAGACCGTCACGCCATATACGGACGACAGGTTCGTCATGACTGCTGGGCCGGGACCGGGGCCGGGGCCGGGGCCAAGGCCCGGGGACATCGCCGTGCCGCCGTTTTCGTCCAATTGGTCGGAGCGGCACATCGGCGTCATCACGGGGCTGGGGACTTTCGGGATGTCCACGAACTTCATTTCAAAGGCCGGCAGCGCGGGGCGCATCATCAGCGTCGTAACTGAGTGGGAGACGGAGCCGGACTCGCATGACTACGACGATTGGCTCGGGTATTGCAACCGTTGCGGCGCATGCATCCGCAAGTGCCCGGCGCAGGCGCATTTTCCCGACAGGCATGGGAAGGACCACGCGGTTTGCGGCGGGTTCATCGGCAAGACTTGCGCCAAATACATGCCGCGGTATGGCTGCGGGAAGTGCCAGACGGGCACGCCCTGCGAATACACGCGCATGTAAGGATACCTCTGTTATTGATTATAAATGCATAAATTTTAAGGAGGAAGCTATATGAAAATCACAGCAGCAGTCACGCGCGAAAAAGGGAAGGTCAGCTTTGAGACTGTCGAGCTGGCCGAGCCAAAGGCCAACGAGGTGCTAGTCAAGATGGTCGCATGCGGCATCTGCCACACTGACATCGCGGTCATCGAGCAGTTCCTGCCGGTGCAGTTCCCGTACGTCGCAGGGCACGAGGGCGTCGGAATCATCGAGAAGGTCGGCTCCGGGGTCGTTGGGCTCAAGGTCGGCGACAGGGTCGGGATGTCGTTCCCGAGCTGCGGCGAATGCGACAACTGCAAGGACAGCAAGCCCTACGCTTGCGAGGACAACTTCACGATGCTTTTCGGCGGAAATTACCGCGACAGCACGAAGCGCATGAAGGGCGAAGACGGCGCGGACATCGGCATCATGTTCGGGCAGGGGTCGTTCGCGACGTATGCGATCGCCGACCAAAGCAACACCGTCAAGATCGACGTCGACAATGATGAGGACCTGTCGAACCTATGTTCGCTCGGATGCGGCATCCAGACCGGCGCGGGCTCGGTATTGAACCGCATGCAGCCGCGCCCCGGCACGAGCATTGCGATTTTCGGGTGCGGCAATGTCGGCCTCGGCGGCATCATGGCCGCGAAGATCGCCGGCTGCTCGACGATCATCGCCGTGCACGGCAGGCGCGGGCGCGACGAGGCGCTGGAAGCGGGCGCGACCCACGTCATTCACGGGCGCAACGAGGACGTTACGGCGCGTATCAAGGAAATTACCGGCGGAAAGGGCGTCAATTACGCGCTCGAGAGCGCGGGTGTGCCGGACATGGTCAGCACCATGCTCGATTGCATGGCGAGAGAAGGGACTGCCGTCCTCGTGAGCGTGACGGGGCCCGCTACGATTCCCGTCGAGCTCGAGAGGCAGATCATGAACCCGTCCGTCACGGTGACTGGCGCCGTCGAGGGGTGCTCGAATCCTAAGGTGTTCATCCCGGAGCTGGTCAGGTTCTACAAAGAGGGGCGGCTGCCGATCAAGAAGCTCAACAAAATTTATGATTTCAAGGATCTCGAGAAGGCACTGCACGATTGCCACGAGGGGACCGTCATCAAGCCGATATTGAAGTTTTAGCGATTGGCCTTGGAGCGCGCAACAGCGGGGGATGGATTTTCCATCCCCCGCTTTTTCCACGTTTGCGGGCCGTGGCTGCGATTCAAACGTGTAATGACAAGCGAGCCTTGCATGCTGTAATATGTCGTTTATGGGGCGTAAGCTCCGCGTTGTATACGACATAGCACGAAAGGAGCACGTTATGCAGAAAACGCACGACCTCCCGAGGGAGAAACAGACAAGGACGCAAATAGCGCACGACCTCCCGAGGGAGAAACAGACAAGAACGCAGAAAGCGCAAGACCTCCCAAGGGAAAAGCAGGCAAGGACGGAAAAAGCGCAGGACCTCCCAAGGGAGAAACAGACAAGAACGCAGAAAGCGCAGGACCTCCCAAGGGAGAAGTTGAACAGAAAAGGCGCGGCGGCGCTGACGGACATTGAGCTGCTGCAAGCGGTCATCGGCAGCGGAGGCAAGGACAACGATTTCAAGCAGATCGCGAAAAACCTCGATGCCGTCATTCAGAAAGTCGGAGCTGCAGAACTGACCATCGAGGACGTCAAGTCCGTCAAAGGCATCGGCGAAGCGAAAGCGACGACGGTGTTCGCGGCTTTGGAGTTCTGGCGCCGGAAGTTCACGAAAAACGCCGCACCTCTGATCGATTGCGCCGAAAAGGCAGCGATGCAGATGGACGGCATTAAAGACAAGAAACAGGAGTATTTCGTCGTTCTGACGCTGGACGGCGCACGGAGGCTCATCAACAACAGGACGGTTTCAATCGGGACATTGATGAATTCCCTCGTGCATCCGCGAGAGGTGTTTTCGCCCGCGATAGAGGACAGAGCAGCATCGATCATCATCGGGCACAACCATCCCAGCGGCATGCTTGAAGTCAGCAGCGATGACAGGGAAGTGAGCAGGCGCATCAAGCAGGCGGGGGATTTGCTCGGGATCAAGCTGGACGATCATATTATCGTATCAAGAGAAGGCTTTGCAAGCGCTATGTGAAAAAGTCAGACGGCGATCAAGTCCAGCAGTTCTGCGGGCGACATGTCGCCGGGCACATTGAGCCGCCCAAGCCTGAATAAGGACGAAGGCACGCCTTTCACGACGGTGTTGATGCGCGCCGAAGTCGTCAGTGTGACCTTGACGCCCATCTCCCGCAGCAGCCTCTCGGAGAGCATTGTGGCCCTCCCGAACGGATATGAATACACGAAAGGCCTGATGCCGACTGCATTCTCGATCTGGTCCGCGGCAAGCCCGAAATCTTCCTTGAATGCAGCGATATATTCCTCCCTGCTCTCGCCGCTCCTGCGGAGAATGCCGACCCTTGGCTCATCGGGCTCATATGGGATGTAATGATGCATGTCGTACGAGTGGCTTTGGATCGAAATGATGCCGGATTCCACCATTTCCATAGATTCTTTATCACCAAAATGTGGCGTAATTGGCAGGAAATATTTACCTTTATATGTGCTTTCGCCATAAAAAACGCCAATCACCGAAACGGTGGCCTTCATGGAGTACTTTTTGAGGATTGGGAACGCGACGTCATAGACGCTTTGATATCCGTCGTCAAACGTGATGATGACCGTTTTCTCCGGCAGGGGAGCCCCGCTCGAGACATACGCTTCGAGGTCGCTGAAAGTGATGGCCGTGTAGCCGGCATCTCGCAGGGCGCGCATTTGGCCTTCAAAGGCTTCCGCAGAAATCGTCGAGCCCGGCTCGCCTTCGTCCGCCAGATTGTGGTACATCAATATTGGAACGCGAGCCGTGTTCTCGCCGCTCCAGTAGGCAAAGCCCACCGACAGCGCGAACACGGCCGCTGTGATGCACAAGTATATGGCAAGCTGCTTTTTTGACAGGAATCGAGACAATGGCTCAGATGATGCCGAGGGCAAGCACGACAAAGTTCAAAAGGAACAGCAGNGTGCAGACATATAGGAGGGGATGCACGTCCTTTGCCTTNCCNTTGAATATCTTGGCGATGCANTAGAAGAGGAAGCCGGCGGCGATGCCGTATGATATGCTGTAGGCGAACGCCATGACGATGACAGTCATGAACGCCGGCACGGCCTCGTCAAGCTCGCTCCATTTGATGTCCGCGAATGATTCCGCCATCAGAATGCCGACGACGATCAGCGCGGGCGCCGTCGCAGCGGAGGGGACGATTCCAAAGAGAGAAGCGAATGGGAGGCAGAGTAGAAACAGGACGGCCGTGACGACGGAAGCGAACCCCGTCCTCCCGCCGACGTTGATTCCGGCGGCGCTTTCGATATATGTAGTCGTGTTCGACGTGCCGACAAGCGCGCCTATGGACGTCGCGACGGAGTCCGCGAAGAGGGCCTTGTCCATCTTGGACTTGAAGCCGGCACTTTCAGCGAGAGCTTTTTCGTCCTTGTCGTCGAAAATGCCCGATTTGCGCCCGGTGCCGAGGAACGTCCCGACGGTGTCGAACGTGTCCGTGAGGCTGAAGGCGAATATGACCAGCAGCACGGGGAGGATCTTTGAAGAGTCGCTGAACATGCTGCCGAGGCCGGGTTTTCCGAAGAACGAGAACGCGACGTCGCCGACCGCGCCCATCCTGTTCTCGAAGAGGTTCGACGGTAATTGGACGTACCCCGTGACGATGGCGAGCAGGGTGGCGCAGACGATGCCTATCAGCATCGCGCCCTTGACCTTGCGCAGCATGAGGACGACAATGATGACGAGCCCTACAAGCGCGATGATGGCGCCGAGGTTGTCGAACTTCGCGAGCGCCGGCACGATGTCCGCTCCGGCGGTCGTCATTTCCGAGGTGGCCCCAAATTCGAGGAAGCCTGCGTTTTTCAGCCCGATATACGCGATGAAGAGGCCTATCGACCCGCCGATGGCGAACTGGAGGCTTTTCGGGATGGCTTTGATGATGTATTTGCGTATTTTTGTGACCGTGATGATGATGTTGATGATGCCGCAGATGAACACCATCGCCATTGCTTCCTGCCAGACGAATCCGAGGCCGAAGCAGACAGTGTATGTGAAAAATGCGTTCAGGCCCATTCCTGGGGCGACCGCATATGGGACGTTGGCGACCAAGCCCATGATCAGCGTGCCGATGGCGGTGGCGATGATTGTCGCGACGAAGACCCCATCCCATGACATTCCCGACGCGGACAGGATGTCCGGGTTTACGAATATGATGTATGCCATCGTGAAGAATGTCGTGATTCCGGCGACGATTTCTGTTCTTGCGTTTGTGCCCGATGCCTTGAACTTGAAGAATTTTTCCATTTGCGCACTCCCTCTCATGATTCTTTCTAACGTGAGGGCTTCGCCCTCACAACCCATCGGGACAGCTCGCTCACGGGTGCAATGAATACACCCTACTCGCCTGTCCCTCACGCAGCTACGCTGCGCACCGCGCTTCGCGCGTCGATAGTAACTGACGGACTAAAATAACTTGTCTTTATTGTTGTTGTGCATCCGTCAGTTACTAAATTCAGTTGCCATTTTATATTGTGTTGCGGAAAGAATCAAGGGGTTTGTGAAAAAGAAAAGAATAGTTTGAATTATTTTGAAATAATGATAAAATGATCGCAGCGGTAACGTGGGATGCTTTTTGCAGGAGAAAAACCGAAAGGAATGACCATTACTATGGATAGCTTCTATAGAATCAATATTGCCGGGCTGGAAAGAGACTTGCAGATCTGCAAGGTTTCAGACAGGCTCAGCATTGCGGCGTTCGTGCTTTTCGGGGACGTCGAGCTGACGGTCACTGCCGCAAGGGAGCTGCTGAAGATGGCGCCCCCGCACGACATCCTCATCACTGCCGAGGCTAAGGGGATCCCGCTCGTGCATGAGATGGCCCGGCAGAGCGGGCGAAATGAATACATCGTCGCCCGCAAAGGCGTAAAGCTATATATGAAGGATGTCTTTTCCGTCGAGGTGCAGTCTATAACCACCGTGAAAAGGCAGAGCCTCCATATTGACGCGACGGAAGCTAATCTTATGAAGGGGAGAAACGTGCTCATCGTCGATGATGTCATCAGCACGGGCGAGTCCGTGCGCGCGGTGGAGCTGCTCGTGAAGGAGGCGGGGGGTATCGTTGCGGGCAGAATGGCCATTCTGGCGGAGGGCGACGCAAAGTTCCGGGAGGATATTTTGTTTTTGCAACAGCTGCCGTTGATGAACCCGGATGGTTCGCCGATGTAGCACAATGACAATGGGCGCGGCAGTGATGCCGCGCCCGTCGTCTGCGCCCATCGTCTGCTAACGTGGGGGTTCCACCCCCACAACCCGGACGCCACGCGCTACGACTCATTTCGCTTTACGGCGGAAATGAATTCCGCCTGCGAATTTACGCCTCCGCACCGGCGCACCGCGCTTCGCGCGGCGATAGTAACTATGCACAGTAAAATATCTTGTTATTTGTTTGTGTTGCGAAGTGCTTAGTTACTAATACGGTGATATCAGCAGCTTCGCGAGCTCGGAGTTCGCATCCAGCACGACGGTCTTTTCCGCGCCGGTCATTGATGCCTTCAAAGCGTCCAAGCCCCTCATGAATATGTAGAAATCGCGTTTGTCCGGCGTGTTGTAAGCCTCGCCGAGAATCCTCATATATTCCGATTCGCCCTCGGCGATGATCTTCTCCGCCTCGGCTTCGGCGTTCGAGATGATGATATTGACGTCCTTGTTGACCTCGTTCCTGATGTATGCGGCCTCCTCGATGCCTTCCGCCCTATATTGCTCGGCTATGACGTCGCGCTCCGAAATCATGCGCTCGTAGACGTTTCGTTCGTTGTCGTCAGGCAAGTCGAAACGTTTAATTTTCACATCGATGACCTCGATGCCATAAGTGCCGACTGCGTTTTGCACGTCGGAGACGACAAGCGTGTTGAGCACGTTGCGGCTCTGCTCGTCGGTCGATATGATGTCCGCCTGGAGGATTTTGCCGATGACGACCTTCAAGGCGTTAAACGTGATGTTGTCCAGGCGGTCCTCCGCCGTCTCCGTCGTCCCAAGCGTTTGGTAGAACTTCTTTGCATCGACTATCCGCCACACGACGAAGCTGTCGACGGTCATCGCCTTTGAATCCGAAGTAAGGACTTCCGACGGGCGGATGTCATAAAACAGCTTCTCTTTCGGGTATTCGATGATCTGGTCGACGAACGGTATTTTGGCGTGCAAGCCCGGGGTCGATACGGTGTCGATTATTTGCGAGAAGCGCGCTATGCACATAAATTGGTTTGGCCTGACGGAATAGAACGACGCGCTCGCGACGATGATGATGAGCAGCACGACGACTGCGATGATTATGCCGTTCCTTTTCTTCTTCATTGCGTGTCACCTCCCATGAAGCTGTCCAACGGGAGGAGCATGGATGTCTCGTTCTCCGTCGTGTTGATATATACGCGAATGCCCGGCATCAGTTGCTCCATCGCTTCGTAGAACATGCGCTCGCGGGTGATGAGCGGGTTGAGCGTGTATTGCGCGTACATCGCCTCGAACATCGCGACCTGCTTGATAGCGTCATTGATCCTGTTTTGCCGCAGGTATTCCGCGTTTTGGATTTTTTGGTCCGCGTCGGCTTTTGCGACAGGGAGCTGCTGCTCCTTATATGCGTTGGCCTGGTTGATCGTCGTTTCTTTGTTCTGCTTTGCGGACTCGACGGATTTGAACGCCGCGATGACCTCCTCGGTGGGCGGCTCGGCATCTTGAATCCTGATTTCCGTGAGGATCAGGCCAATCTGATATGAGTCCAGCTCGCTCATTATCGCTTCGCGGACCTTGGACTGTATTTCCAGCTTCCCTGTCGTAAGAATGTCGTCGACCAGATATGAGCTTATGACGTTCCTGATCTGCCCTTGCGCGACGTTTTTGAGGATTATTTCGGGGTTGCGCGACGCGAAGAGGTATTGCACGGGGTCGGACACCTTATACTCCACGAAGAAGTCTACGTTGACGATGTTGTAGTCGCCGGTGATCATCTTGCTCTCGGTGGTCACGCTTACTGATGTGCCGTTTGGAAAAGATTGGTATCCAATTTCGACTTTCTGGTATACGTTCACGTCGACGGTGTGGGCTTTTTGTATGCCGAAAGGCAGCTTAAAGTGCAGCCCCGAGCTGACCGGCGTTCCGGTCACGCGGCCGAACGTGGTTATGACTGCCTGCTGCTTGTCGTTAACCGTGAACATGCTGGTGAATACGATGATGGCGGCGATGATCAATATGGCTATTACTATGACGGTCGTTTTTATGCGTTTTTTTTCCGCGGCGTCGTAGACCTTTTTCGGGCCCCCGCCGCCTGATGCGCCGCCGCGCATGTTTTTGAGATCGTTTAAGTCCATTTAATTGCTCCTTTTGCGCTTGTTGACTTTCAGGCGGCGGGCATTGACATGGGGTTTGTCTGAGGAGCCCGGGACAGAAGTCCCAGGCTCCTTACCCACCGCCATATGTTATTGTCAGGGTGGTTGCCGCGTGGTTGTGAGTATGTGCTGCGTGTGCGCTGCGTGGGTTCGTGTGGGGCTGCGCGTGGGGCTGCGCGTGGGGCTGCGCTGCGTGGTCTAAATACTAGTCCCTGCGCGGAGGCGGGCCGCCCATCTGCGTGATGTTCTTATAGTCCTTGAACAATGTCTCGGGAGCGGTCTTGATGGCCTTATCGACGGTCCATCCTTCGGGATCCATCATCGTAGCGACGATCGTCGGGTGCGAATAGCGGGCGATCATGCCGCCGCCGGTCATGAACACGGCGCCGGTGACGTCTTTCGCCGCGTCGGTCGCGAGATACGCGATGAAGGCCGCGAAAGGCTCAGGCGGGGAAGTCCCGTCGTAAGACATCAAGGGCATGCCGGTCTTTGTGGATTTCTCATCGTCGTCGACGACCTTGTCAAAGAGCTCCATATCCACAGACGCTCTGGTCTTCGCGCCGGGGGCGAAGCAGTTAACCGTGATGCCGTCATCGCTCAGCTCCTCGGCGAGAGCCCATGTGAGTCCGACAGTCCCCGCATTTGCGCTGCAATACTCGGCCTGGCGGATGCCACCGCCGAGCCATGCCGGCGACGCGCAGTTGACGATGCGGCCCCAGCCTTTTTTCTTCATGTATGGGACTGCAAAGCGGATGATGTTGAAATATCCCTTAGGTTTGACGGTCGTGACCTTGTCCCACAGTTCTTCCGTGATTTTCTCGAGCGGCGCAAAGCCGAATGCGCCCGCGACGTTCACGACGATGTCGATGGAGCCGTAGAGCTCGACAGTTTTCTCGACGATTCTCTCCGCCTCGGCAAAGCTTCCGATGTCGCCGAAGCAAGCCGTCGCGTCGCCGCCGGCTGCCCTGATCGCTGCCGCCGTGGTCTCGGCATCGCCGGTGTATTTCTCGATTTCCGTGTTGTACCATTCCAGCTCCTCAGGCGTCAGGCGGGCAAGCCTTGCCTCATCGAGCTGGTTCGCGACGTTTTTCGTCACGGGAGCGCGGTTGTTGGTGACGACCTTTGCGCCCTCGTTGGCCAGCGCGACGGCGATCGCGCGGCCGATGCCCTGGCCGGAGCCGGTGACAAGGGCGACTTTGCCGCTTAAGTAATTTGACATTTTGTGACCTCCATTTATTTAATAATATTTATCGATGATTGTAGGGCGCGGCATCCTTGACGCGCCGTCATGCAGGGCGCGTCCGGGACAGACCGTCCGATAATCGCCCTTATTCCAACGTTTCGGCGCCGACGATATAAACCGTGTCGCGCGCGATGACAAGCTCCTCGTCGGTGGGGATGACGAACACCTTGACCTTTGAACCTTCGCCCGTGACGTCGACGAACTCGCTCCTGCCACGGAAGCCGTTTTTGACGATGTCGATTTCTATGCCGATGCCCTTCAGCAGCTTGCATACGCCCATGCGGGTATATGGCGAGTTCTCGCCGACCCCGGCCGTGAAGACGATGGCATCGAGGCCGCCCATGATAGCTGCATATGAGCCGATATATTTCGCGACCTGATAGTTAAAAATGTCCAGAGCCAGCTTCGAGCGCGGGTTGACCTCAGAGCCCACGAGCCTGCTGCCGTCGTTGATGTTGATGCCCGCCGATGTTTCGACATCCCTGAAATCGGACGAAACGCCCGACACTCCGAGGACGCCGGACTCCTTGTTGAGAATATTCAACGTATCGCCGATTGACAGATTCCCCTCGATGCCCGCGATGATCTCGATCAGGGTGGGGTCTATGCTGCCGCTGCGCGTGCCCATCGGGACGCCTTCGAGCGGGGTGACGCCCATCGTCGTATCGATGCAATAGCCGTCTTTGATCGCGGCGAGCGAAGCGCCGTTGCCAAGGTGGCATGTGACGATTTTCGTCCCCTCAGCTTTGCCGCCGAGCTTTTCAATCGCGGCTGTCGACACATAGCGGTGCGACGTGCCGTGGAAGCCGTAACGACGGATGTGGTTGTTCTCGTAATACTTATACGGAATGGGGTAAACGTACGCGAATTGGGGGATGGTATGGTGGAACGCGGTGTCGAACACGGCGACCTGCGGGATGCCCGGCATGATGCTCTTGCAGGCGTTGATGCCCATGAGGTTCGCGGGTGTGTGCAGCGGGGCCAGGGAGGCGCAGTCTTCGAGCGCTTTGATTACATCGTCGTCGATGAGCACGCTGTTGAAGAACTTCGGGCCGCCGTGCACGAAGCGGTGGCCGACCGCGTTGATCTCCGAGAGGTCCGTGATGACGCCGTATTCGGCGCTGAGGAGTTTTTCGATGACAGCCTGTATCGCTTCGGCGTGGGTGGGTAGGTCGATCGCGTCGTTGAAGACGGGCTTGTCGTTGAGGAACGGCGTGTGCTTCAGGTTCCCGTCGATGCCGATGCGGTCGCAGTTGCCTTTTGCGATGATTGTTTCGTTTTCCATGTCGAAAAGTTGGTACTTGAGAGATGAGCTTCCTGCGTTGATGACTAATACATTCATTTACAAAACCTCTTGCTTATATTATAATTGAGTGCAAATCCGGGCCCGTCGAATGGCGCTTGGCAGCCAACGTCTTTGTACCAAAGTCGCGCTGCGCGTCCGATTGTCACGCTGCGTGGCCGATTGTCGCGCTGCGCGTCCGATTGTCGTGCTGCGCGTCCGATTGTCGCGCTGCGCGTCCGGTTCGCAAGACATGGCATATCGGCGCCCATCGCGCGACCCATATTTGCCTCTTATGTGGATTACTGCTTATTCTAATGCAAGTGTGGAAAAATATCAATTGTTTTTTATATTTTAACAATTATTTGTAAAACTATCAGGAGGTGCATTATGACTGTTGCCGGAATCATCTGCGAATATAATCCTTTTCATTATGGCCATGAGCGCCATATGCGAAAGACACGCGAAAGCATCGCGGAGCTCTCGGGGGAGGATTGCGCGATCGTCTGCGCGATGAGCGGGAACTATGTCCAACGCGGCGATTTTGCAGTGTTCGGGAAGTTCACAAGGGCGGAAGCCGCAGTGAGGTGCGGAGCCGACTTGGTCGTGGAAATCCCATCGGCATATGCGCTATTGTCTGCGGAGGGCTTTGCCGCCGCAGGAGTGCATATTTTGGAAAGCATCGGCGTGTGCTCGCAACTTTCTTTTGGCAGCGAAGCGGGGGAGATAGCCGGGCTCATGGCGGTTGCGGAAGTTTTAGCGAAGCCTGAAGCGGGCGCATTGATAAGGGAATATTCGGATTTGGGGCTGTCGTATGCGGTCGCAGCGCAAAAGGCCGTCGACCGGCTGGCCGGTGAGGCTGCCGAGCTGCTGAAGTCGCCGAACAATCTTTTGGGGATTGAATACATAAAGGCGATTGCGGCGCAATCTTCCAAAATGCGCCCGATTACCGTGGAGCGTTACGGCGTGGCGCATGACAGCGGAAGCGGAAGAGGGTCGTCTGCCTCCGGGCTGCGAAGCCGTCTTGCAAGCGGCCATATGCCAATGGTTATAAAAAACCAACGCGGAAGCACTAATAATTCCAATGGTACTACGCGTATGGTGCCACCTTGGATAGATATGCCGTATCGTGCATCTTTTGTGTTCATAGATGAAATCAAGATAAGGCGGGGGCCTGTCTTTATGGCGCAATATGAGCAGGCGATGCTGTCGAGGTTGCGGTCACTTGACGATTTTTCCGCATTGCCTGGGTTGTCGGAAGGAATCGAACGCCGTTTTGCGTCTTTTGCAGCGAAGGAGCCGACGATTGATGGCTTGCTTCGGAGCGTGAAAACGAAACGATATGCGATGTCGAGAGTCCGCAGGTTGTTGATGTGCGCTTGCCTAGGCATGACGGTTGATGACACGCTCGAACCTCCGCCTTATATACGCGTTTTGGCGATGAATGAAATCGGAATGGCCTTGTTGCGGGAGGCGAAGGATAAAGCGAAGCTGCCGATTATCACTAAAGCGGCAACTGTAAAGGCATTGGGAGGCCGTGCTGCGGCATTATTCAGCAAGGAAGCTGCGGCGACGGACTTCTATGTTTTAGCATATGAAGACGTTGAAAAGCGAGTCGGAGGGCAAGAGTGGCGCGAGACGCCGCGGATCATCGATTCTGAGGAGAATAAGTCCTTTTAATGCCACTGTTCCGTTTCCTTATATATTTCCTGCTTGATTTTGATAAGATCGTCCGCATATAGCTTGCGTTCGTTCTTGTCGCCATCGAGCGCGAATTTCCTCAACAGGCGGAGCGGCTTGTTGCCGTATACATAGATATAGTCCCCGGTTAACAAAGCCTCGTCTATGTCGTGGGTTACAAACACGACGGTTCGCCTGTCTTCATCGTAAAGCGACAAAAATGATTCTATGATGCTGTTCTTCAAGGTCACGTCCAAAGTTTTAAATGGCTCGTCCATTAACAAGACATCGGACGGATACGCAAATGCCCTTATTAAGGCAAGCCTTTGGCGCATTCCGCCGCTCATTTCGTGCGGGTACAATTCCGAGGCCTTTTCCAGATTGGATATTTTGAGAAATTTGTCTATCACGGACCTCAGTTCGTTTTTATCAGCGTAAACGCTTTTTAAAACAAGCTCCAAGTTTTTTCGAGCCGTTTTTTGCGGTATTAGCGATTCTTCCTGAAACACGTATGAAACCATTTCGTGCTTGCTTATCTGCCCGCTATTTTCCTTGATTATGCCGCATATAAGGTTGAGCAACGTCGTCTTTCCGCACCCTGACGGCCCCAAAATGCAGTTGATCTTATGCTCGGCAAATTCTTCGCAAAAATCGTCCATAATGACGACGTCGTTATATCGCATGTTTACGTTGTTGAAAGCTATCATAGCTCGCTCGTCCTCCTGCGGTTCCGCCATGTGAATACCCTCTTAATGCCGGGGTATTTATACGGCATGCAGAGCCTCCCAATCATTCGCAGGACTGTCTCGCAAACCAGGCTCAGTATCACCGCTATCACCAGCCATGCGAAAGAGACTCCGAAACTGAAGCTCTGCTTTGCTTGCAGAATAAGATATCCGACGGACATGGACGGCAGGCCCATCACTTCTGCCGAAATCACAACTTTGATGTTCAGGCCGAAGCCCGCGATAATCGATGAAAAAACATACGGGAGCATCGATGGGACATATATGCCTGTGATCTGACGCCATCTGGGGATTTTGAATACCTTTGCCATTGTGATCAGTTTATTATCCGTCTCCGCAATTGCCGCGCTCATGTTTTCAAAGCAGAGGGGAAAAACGACAAGGAACGCAACAACGGTCGGTAGCATTTCGCTCCCCACGACAAGGAGCAAAATCAATATCAGCGCCAGCGTGGGCATTGAACGGCAGAGGACGATGAACGGGTTCAGAAGCTTGCCGATGACTTTTTTGAAATGAGTGATTACGGCCAAAAGACTCGCGAAGAAAAATGAAATAATAAAGCTGATGAGCGACCGCTCCAACGTGCTGAAGATAGCTTTTAAAAAGCTATCTTTTCGCATTTCTTCCACGATTATCCGGAGCGTATCCAGCGGCGTCGGGATTATCCCCGTCTGCTTGTGGCTCGTTTCGGAAAGAATCCACCACAACGCTATGATAATCATGAAAGACAATATAGATATCAGGAATTTTTTAGCTTTGTGATTGGTCATAATAAAAACTGTCCGAAGGCATTTTGCCCCCTATGAGGTTGGCGTTTTCTTCCATGAATATCTGCAGATAATTGCTTATCGCCGTTTTCGCGTCGATAGCGTATGTGAAGCTCAATTGTATTCTGCCGGCGTTATACGCTGCTTCGACGATCTTTCCGTTTGGAATTGAAATCGACCCGAGAGTCACGGCAAGGTCGCCCGCTTCCGCGGGGCGCTCGTTTGCGTAAATTGACGACTGCTCGGCATATGCTATAAAATCGTCGACGATGGAACCTGAATTATCGGCCAAAAGCCTTTCATGGAATATTAGCGCGGCCTGGGGGAAAACCTCGCCATTGTTGCTTTTTGCCCATTCTGCCTGCAAATTGATTTTTGGCGTGAAACCGTCCCTGCCTGCATTGGCGGCAAAGCCCGTAATGGCCGTCGCGACCGGTTCCGCCAAAAGCCCGAAGCTGGCGGCCTCCCCGCCCACGACCATGCCGGTCGCGATAGCGTCCCTGACATCCGTTGGGGCCGTCAGATACACGATGTTGACCTTATCGGGGTCGGGCGTGAAGTTCGTGTCGTCGGGTTCATTATATGCGATGTTGTTTTGCTTTAACACCGCCCTTAACGTGATTCCCGGCGTGCCGCCCCTGCCGAAAGCTATAATCGTTTCGCCAATCATGTCCTCGAGCGTGGAAACGTCGCGGTCGGACACTATTTGCATGATGCCCCATATCGTGACGGCGGCAAGGCAGTACCCGCTGCCGTTGTTGTTCATCATCGCCGCTACGTTGATCGGCGCGATCGCGAAGTCGGGCTCTTTGTTGAGCAGTGCGGCGACGAGCGCGTCGGAGTCGTTCGTTATCGTATATTCTATGTCATATCCTTCTATGCCCTCGAAATCGTCAGACATCACGGCCGTCATGCTCAGCAACGGCGCTCCGTCGACCAACATGACTTTAATTGGGGTGGCTTCTTTTGTTTCTTCGGTTTTGCTTTTGCATGCGGCCTGCATTCCCAGCGCGAGCAGGCAGCAAAGGATTATTGTGGTTATCTTACTCATTGTGGTTATTCTTTTCATTGTGCTTCCTTTTTAATCATTTAGAGTGTAGCCGTGGGGGAGCCACGGCGATTTTTGCTGTGAGTTTCATATTGCGCTTGTCGAAATGCGAAGGATTCGTGCCTCGAAAAATGGAAAGTAGTGGCAATTGACAGGGGGGAGAGGAGTGCTTTAGAATTGCTGCATATGATGGCTTACAATTCACGCATATTGCTAATTGGCTACTCTTACATGCCATTTTGAGCCGCAGATGAATAATCCTTCGCTCAATTCACAGCAAAAGATTCTTCGGTCGTAAGTTCCCTCAGAATGACACGCACAAAGGTGCTACGTGAACTTTATCAAATGATGGATTGCTGTCATGGGCATCATTCATCGCGATGCGGGTTTTGGCGCTCTTCGCGCAGCCGCTGCTTCGCTTCCGCGATTTTTCGCAGCCGCCTGCGCCGCAGGACGTTATACCGTATCACGAGCGCGACATAGCCCAAGATGAGCATCGTCAGCACCCATATGACAAGGCGCGCCACCTTGCTCGTGAGAATGTCCGTGACCTGTACTTTGATATACTGCAGCTTGTGCAGCTCGATGCTCGTGTTCGCGACAAGCAGCACCGTCCCGATTTCGATGCCGTTGCGGGAGAGGGACATCTCGCCGAGAACGTCGCCCGCGGAGACCGGCGCGTAAAGCGTTTCGTTTGCTTCGACGTTATACACGGTGATTTTGCGCGTGAAGTCCTCGTCCTTGATGTCGTTGTCGAGCAGCAGCGTGATCGACGAATCCGGCCTGAGGTTGACGAAATCGGCTCCGGCGCCGTGCGTCACGGGGACCTTTCCGACGAGGTCGACGGGCGAGATAATCGTCCTGCGCGAGAAATTTGAGAACCCCCACTCAAAGAGCCTGCGCGTTTCGGTGAGGTTTCGCATCTCGGCGGACTCGTCTTCAAAGATGATGACGTCGGACCCCAAAACGACAGATATCAGCGACAGGCCTTCGGATTCGGCATATGCGACGAATGAATAGCCGCCTTCATATGTCGCGCTCGTCACGCCGGATGTGCACGGCCTGTAATAATACTTGCTGTTTGGGTTGAGCAACGAGTTTTGGTTTGTCATCTTGCGCGCCGCGGAGGTTTCGGTTTCCGGCATGTCGTATCTGAGCGCGCTGGAAATCTCGACGAAAAGCTGGTGCTTCATGGCTTCGCGGAATATAACGGACTGGTCGATCGCGTTGGTATATTGCATTTGGTTGTATTGGCCGTGCGTGTTCGTGAAGTTTGTGTCCAGGCACCCCAGTTCCTTGGCTTTGGCGTTCATTTCCGTCAGGAACTTGCCGGCGTTCCCTGCGACATGCTCGGCAATCATGTTAAACGCCTCGCCCGAGTTCCCGACAAGGGCGCAGTGCATGAGGTCGAGCAGGAGCATCGATTCCCCGGGCTGCACGACGGGCGCCGAGCTTGCGGTGTCTATGTTATAAAACGCTGACTCGGTCATTTCCACGATGTCGTCGACCGCGACGTCGCCGTCCTCGCAGGCTATGACCGCAAGGAGGAGCGTCATCGTCCTCGTAAGCGCGTCGGCGGGGTGGCGCCTCGTGGCGTTGCGCTCAAACAAGACAGTGCCGCTGTCAACTTCGATGAGCAGCGCGGCATCGGCGGCAAGGTTGCGAAAGGGGTCGGCTGCCGAGGCGGGGGCCACGTCCGCGATTATGGCGGCGACGGAGAGCATGGCAGCGATTGCGACCGCTGCTGAAATCACCTTTATTGCCTTGGCTGGTGTTGTTTTCATGTCGCGCTCCTGTTCGGCTTGGTGTCTTGATGGAATTGTTCATTTATTCCCAAATTCATACAATTTCTGGCGCAATTAATGGGTGCGATGTAGGGGCGCATATCATGCGCCCGCGGGCGGATAATATCCGCCCCTACGCGGTACCCGGTTTATCCGAGGTAGGGTGTGGTTAGTATATCATGGTTTTGGTGAAAAAAGAACATATATTATAAACATTTAGTTGCGGAAACTATGACTGCGGTGTTATTATGAGATTGAGAAAAGTTGAGCTTATCATTATTGCTGTCACGGCTGCTTTTTTGTGTTTTTTAGGCGGATATTACACGGGGAGCAAAGAGTCGGTCAGCGTTGTTGCCATCGACCCTCAGTATGGCGAGGTTCAGCGTGTTTACGCGCAGGATCCGCAGAGCCGTCAAGGGTCGCAAGCCACGCAGGACGCGGCCGGTGCGGATGCTGGCGGAGCTTCAGATGCGGGCGGCGCATCTGATGTGGGCGGCACGGCGCCTTACGGCACGTCACCTTCGGGCACGGCATCGGGCCGGACATCGGCAGAGGGCAGCGAGGATGCCGCGAACGGCACCGGCTCGCACGATGGGGAGCAGGCCGCGAGCGCGAGTCCGTCCGGCGCGCCCAAGGGCGGAGACGGCAGGATCAACATCAACACAGCGTCGAAAGCGGAGCTGATGGACCTCCCGGGCGTCGGCGAGGTCATCGCAGGGCGGATCATTGATTACCGTAACCGCAACGGGTTGTTTTCCGCTGTCGAAGACATTAAGAAAGTGTCAGGGATTGGCGAAAAGAAGTTCGCGGCGATGAAGGACAGAATAACCGTCGGTGGATAGCTCCGCGCGAAACGCGACACCAACAAAAAATGATTTGTCCTTAAGACAATAAGGCGCTATCGCCGCGCGAAACGCGCAGCGCCGGCGTGTGAGGATTAATATATAGTGTCCCGCCATAAATAGGCCGGGGGATAGGGGTCGGGTATATGAACATTCTAGTCGTCGATGATGAAAGGCTGCTCGTCAAGGGCATAAAATTCAATCTGGAAAACGAGGGCTACCAGGTCGATGCCGCATACAACGGGACGGAAGCCGTCGAGTTCGCGCGGAGCGGCAAATATGACCTCATTATCCTCGATGTCATGATGCCCGAGCTTGACGGGCTTTCGGCATGCATGCGCATACGCGAGTTTTCAACGGTTCCCATCATCATGCTCACGGCGCGCAGCGAGGATAATGACAAGGTGATAGGTTTTGATTATGGCGCCGACGACTATTTGACAAAGCCCTTCAACATTCTCGAATTGAAGGCGAGGGTGCGCGCTCTGTTGCGCCGTTCCGCTCTTGTTTCAAGCGCCACGGGGACCAGGCTCGTCGTCGGCCATATCGTCATCGACGCGGAAAAACGAGTGGCGCTGAGAAAAGACGTACCGATAGAGCTTACCGTCAAGGAATTCGACGTTTTTGAGCTTCTTGCTAAGAACCCGGGGCGTGTTTTTTCCAGGGAGACGCTGCTCAACATTGTTTGGGGGTATGAATACCAAGGCGATATCAGGACTGTCGACGTGCACATTCGCAGGCTGCGCGAGAAATTGGAAGAGAACCCTGCGGAGCCTGAGCACATCATGACAAAATGGGGGGTGGGCTACTATATCAGGGGCTAGCGCAAGAAAGCTGAGGGTGTTCAGCAGCATTCGCACGAAGTTTGCCCTCACTTATTTTTCCGTTATCGCCGTTGTGCTCATCTTAATGAATACTTACTTCCTGACGGCGTCCCGCGATGTTATCTTTTCATCGAAGCAAGCGTTCATCCAAAGCCAGGCATCGATCATCACCGCGAGTTTGGAGGATTTGTTCGATGTTTTGACCGTTGACGACGTGGCGCGGGTTATGGATGTCCTCGATGTCACGGGCGTTTCCCACATTGTCATAATCGACACGAGCGGCGATGTCATCTATGGGTCCGACGACAACTACATGCAGTCCGACTTCCCCGACGGCCTCATCGCGCGCGCGATGGAGGGCTTCGACCTTTTTGCGGGGAAGTTTGCGGGCGGCTCCTTTTCCAGCAGCGCGCTGGCCCCCGTAATGAGCAGGGGGGCGGCCATCGGCGCCGTGTACGTCCATGAGGAGGACCGCGAGCAGGGGACGATTCTGATGGACATGCAGACTACTCTATGGAATATTTCGGTCATTGTCGCAGGTTTTTCGGTTGCGATGGTCGTAATCATCATTTGGTCTGTCATGCGGCGCATTACGGGGATTTTCAAGGCCATCAAGACCGTGCGGGAGGGCGAATACAACTATCGCGTGAACGTCAGGGGCAGCGACGAGCTTGCGCTGCTCGGCGATGAATTCAACAGCCTAACGGACAGGCTGCGCGAAACTGACGAGATAAGGCGCAGTTTTGTCGCGAACGCTTCGCATGAGTTGAAGACTCCGCTAGCGTCGATAAGGCTCCTCAGCGACAGCATTCTCCAAAACGAGGGCATCGAACGGGAGACCGTGCAGGAGTTTGTCAGCGACATCGGCATCGAGGCGGAGAGGCTTACGCGCACGACCGAGAAGCTTATGACTTTGACGAGGCTGGATGGGAATATTTCCGACGACAAGACGCGCATCGACATGAAAGAAGCGGTCAATGACACATTGCGGATGCTGCGCCCGCTCGCCGCAAGCCTCGGCTTGGAAATTGATTCCATATTATCGGATGGGTGTTTTGTTTTGGCGACGGGCGATTCCGTGCACCAGGTTATTTTTAATCTTGTTGAAAACGCTATTAAATATAACAAGCCCAACGGTAAGCTGACCGTTAAGCTCGTTATCGAGGGCGATGAAGTCGTTCTTACCGTTGATGACACGGGGATCGGCGTTCCCGATGCGGACATGCCGCATATTTTTGACCGCTTTTACAGGGTCGATAAAGCCAGGTCGCGTGGCGCGGGCGGCAGCGGGCTGGGGCTGTCGATCGTCCAGGATACCGTGCGTGAGCTGGGCGGCAAGGTTGAGGCGGCAAGGCTGAAAGGCGGCGGCATGCGCTTCCAAGTGAGGTTCGCGCTACTTGCGCCATGATCCGGCTAATGCGGCCGGGGCTTACGGGGCTTCCCGTCGATGCTCGCGCTGCTTTCGCCGTGACCGTCTTATGCGACCGGGGCTTCCCGTCGATGCTCGCGCTGCGTTAACCAACCCTTATTTTCTCTCCGACCACATGGACCTGTATCATGTTCGTCGTGCCGGAATGCCCGACCGGCACGCCGGCCGTCAGCACGACCAAGTCGCCTTTTTTAATGTAGCCTCCGGCCATTGCGGCCTCGACCGCATGGCTGAACAAAGCCGCGGTGTCATCTTCTTCGCGCGTCAATAGCGGAATGACGCCCCAAACGATTTTCAATTGGCGCGCCGTCGTCGGGTTTGGCGTGCATGCGATGATCGGGCAAATCGGGCGGAACTTTGCGACATTGCGCGCCGTGTCCCCCGACATCGTGACCGTCAGTATAGCCGCCGTGCGCAGCTCGTGCGCGGTCGTCACGGTCGCGTGCGAGATCGCGTTGGTCACCGTCGTTTCCGGCTTATACTCGCTCTGCCAGAATTGGTGTCGGTAATCGATCCCGCGCTCTATGCGCTCCGCTATTTTTGCCATCGCGGAGAGCGCTTCGACGGGGTATTTGCCGATGGAAGTCTCGCCGGAGAGCATTATGGCGCCCGTGCCGTCGTATATTGCGTTCGCGACGTCCGATGTTTCGGCCCTGGTAGGGCGGGGCGCGTTGATCATAGATTCCAGCATCTGCGTGGCGGTGATGACGCATTTTCCCTGCCGGACAGCTTTCCTTATCAGGTCTTTCTGGATGATCGGAAGTTCCTCAAAATCCACCTCGACGCCGAGATCGCCTCTGGCGACCATAACTCCGTCCGCCGCGCTCAAGATCGCGTCCGCGCATGCGACGCCTTCGGCGTTTTCAATCTTCGCGACGATTTTGATCCTGTTCGCGCTGTCGAGCCTGTGAAGTTCTTCGCGCATCTCTCTGATGTCGTCTGCGGTTCTGACGAAGGAGGCTGCGATGATGTCAAAATCGTTTTCGACGAAAAACCGCAAATCGGAACGGTCCTGCGCGCTGATGAAGGGGATGTCCAGCTTGACTCCGGGCACGTTGACGCTTTTCCTGTCGGAAATCGGGCCGCCTACGACGACTCTCGTGACTATGTCGGTGCCCGTCGCAGATTCCACGCTGAGCTCGATGAGCCCGTCGTCCAATAGTATTTTGGTCCCCGGCGACACGTCATGCGGCAGGCTCTCGTATGTGATGCTTGCCCGCGATGCGTCTCCGGACACTTCCTTCGTTGTGAGCGTGAACGCGGACCCCGTGATGAGGTCGGTGCGGCCGTTCTCAAAAACTCCAAGCCTGATTTCAGGGCCTTTCGTGTCCGCCATGGTTGCAACTGTCATGCCTGCTTTGGCGCAGATTTTTCGCAGATTTGCAAGCCTTTCCGCATGGTCTTCATGAGTGCCGTGGGAAAAGTTGAAGCGGGCGACGTCGAGCCCGGCGGAGAGCATGGACTTCATAACGGTCGGATCGTCCGTCGCAGGCCCGACCGTCGCGATGATTTTTGTTTTTCTCATTAATGATACTCCTTGGTTGTTTGTTAGCGTGTGATATTTATCTTGTCATTGATTAATGTTGTATGTCGCTTAAGCAGAATATTTGCGCGTTGCCTTTGTTTGTTGAGATCGTAATAATTTGCGGGAGGATGCTGTATGTTTTCTATTGATGATGTGAACGAGATTCTCGATGAGGTCGCATCCGACTTTCCCGAGGAAATATTTGCCGAGCTTAATGGCGGAGTCAGCCTTGTCCCGGATGTGAAATACAACGATGCCGATCCAAACGGAGGGCTTTATACGCTGGGGGAATATCGCCGCGACCAGATGGGGCGGTATATTGTCCTATATTTCGGGTCGATCCGTGCCGTCCATGGCGGGGACTCGCGTCCGCAATTGAGGGACAACCTGAAGAAGCTGCTTGCGCATGAGCTTACGCACCATCTCGAATCGCTTGCCGGTGAACGTGACCTGGAGATCGAGGACGAGAGGCGCATGAGAGAATATTTGCGGTAAAGAGATTGACGCGCATGAGAGAATATTTGCGGTCAAAGAGATTGACGCGCATGAGCCATGAACGATATATTTTGGAGGGAGACTAATGAAAGATTATACTGAACATGCGATTTTGGCGGACGACCGCCAGCTGGGGCCCTATCCGGAACACTTGCTGAAACGGGTCGACAGGCCTACGGTCGCTACTCCCGGCCCGACGGAACGCCGCGTGCTTGCGGACAACGGCGCCGCTCATGTCGCAAGGGGAGATTTCGGCCCGGAGCTTGCAGAACGCGTCGGGAAATTCATCTTTCGATATCCGCTGGGGCCGGTAATCAACGAAGTGAGGTCGCGTATCTCAAACAACGCGCTCTCAAAGGACGATCCGCCCGGAGGTCCCGGAACGCCGCCGCTGCCGAAGCTCGAGGTGCCGGATGATCCGAAGATGCTCGGCAGGAACATCAAGGCTCTGGCGTATTTCCTCGGAGCGGACGCCGTCGGCATTTGCGAAGCGCCTTTGGCCAGCTTCTTCGCCGATGTCCGCGATTGGGACCCCGAGGACAGCAAGCTCAAGAATGCGATCGTGTTTCTGAAGAGGAACGATCTCGCGACCACGATGGCGACCGACGGGCAGGATTGGATCGTGGACGCTACGGCGCAGCGCACATACCTGCACTTGACCATGATTTCAGAAATTGTCCTGTCGTATGTCAGGATGCTCGGGTTTCAGGCTGAAAGCTCTGATTCGCGAAACAGCAAGAACCAGATGCCTTCGTTGATAATTCGTTCGGGGCTGGCCGAGTCGTGCAGAATGGGCATTGCGCTTAACCCGTTTTTCGGGGCCGATTTCAAATCGTCCGCGATATTGACGGACATGCCTTTGCAGGCGGACAAGCCGATCGACTTTGGTCTGCAGGCTTATTGTTCGCGCTGCGGTATCTGTGCCAACCACTGTTTGGGCGGCGCGATATCTAAGGGCAACAAGGAATTATATAACGGGTATGACAAGTGGGTGTTTGACGCTGAGAAGTGCGCGGTCGCCTATGCTAAGCAGGACAACGGCACCAATTGCTTCGTTTGCATCGCGATGTGTCCCTGGACCAGACCAAACACATCGCCGGAGGACTTTGCCTCGTGGGATGGCAGCGTTGAGTCGCTCGCGGCGATGGCCGATGCTCGTGCGGAGGAGCTGCGTAACAATGGGTTTGTCCGCCGCGACGCGCCGGGGTCCAAATGGTGGCTGAAGCTCGCGGACAAAGATTAGCGGTTATAATCACCATGCCCGGTGAGGTAGACGTTTGTTTTGCTTCCGGCCGCGTAGCAAGGAAGCGTAGCGGCGCGAATATGCGCATGGATGCGCATCTGAGCGATGAGGAAGCAAAAAAACGTCTGCCGAGCACAAGGGTGTGAAGAACTGCAATTAGTGGTTGGCGTTGTAGACGTATTCCGTCAGGTCGAGGACCTTGTTTGAATATGCCCATTCATTGTCATACCATGCCACGACTTTGACGAACGTGTCCGTCAGCGATATTCCGGCGGCCGCGTCGAATATGGATGTGTGCGGGTCGCCGTTGAAGTCCGAAGAGACGACGGCTTCGTCCGTGTATGACAATATCCCTTTGAGTTCGTTTTCGGATGCGCGTTTCATCTCGGCGCAGATCTCATCGTATTTGGCGGGTTTTGCGAGATTGACCGTGAGGTCGACGACCGATACGTTGAGCGTTGGGACGCGCATGGACATGCCTGTCAGCTTGCCGTTGAGCTCGGGGATTACTTTCCCGACTGCGGCTGCCGCGCCTGTCGATGATGGGATGATATTCGTGGATGCCGCCCTGCCGCCGCGCCAGTCTTTTTTCGACACTCCGTCGACGGTTTTTTGCGTCGCTGTCGTGGAGTGGACTGTTGTCATGAGTCCTGATGCGATACCCCATTTGTCGTTCAGGACTTTTGCGAGTGGGGCCAGGCAGTTTGTCGTGCACGATGCGTTTGAGACTATGTTCATCGTTTTGTCGTATTTCTTTTCATTGACGCCCATGACGAACATGGGGATGTCGGACGATGGCGATGTGACAATTACTTTTTTGACTCCTGCTTTGAGGTGGGCTGTTGCTTTGTCCATCGTCGTGAATACGCCTGTCGCGTCCACAAGGTATTCGACTCCCCAGCTTTGCCACGGTATTGCTTCGGGGTTCATTTCCGAGTATGTGAGCGTCTCTTTGCCGTCGACGATCATGCTTTTGTCCGTCGATGTGACTTTGTGGTTGAATGTGCCGTGGATCGAGTCGTATTTGAGCATGTATGCCATGTAGTCGGGTTCCATGACGTCGTTTATTGCTGCGACTTCGATGCCTCGTTCGATGGCGGCGCGGTAGACAAGGCGGCCGATTCTGCCGAATCCTGTGATTCCTATTTTCATGTATCTTTCTCCTTGTTTATTTTTTTTGGTTCGTTTGTGGCTATTGTGTAATTATAATAGCGATATGTTAAAAAATCAAAGGGAAATTTTAAACTTTTGATGAATAAGTGGAAAACTCTGTAGAAATACCGCGCTCGAAATCGCCTCATGCTGCCAGACTAACGGCAATTCTTGCGCATTCAGGAATCCTCGCTATATCGTTCGAGTAATTTACAATTCTGATACATTAACATATATAATGAAATTGACGGACCCTCAATTTTTCTGTTTACAAATTTCTGTCGAAATGCTATATTTGTAATATAAGTCCGGGACACGCTCCGGATGCCGAGCGGCGATGGAGACGATAAATTGGGGGCTGTGACATGGACAAGCGTGTCGGCATTTACGTGCATATTCCTTTTTGCGCCAGCAAGTGCGCCTATTGCAACTTCTATTCGCTTGCGGGCGCGGAAAAGCTCATCCCTCAGTTTCATTCCGCCGTTTTGAGGCATATCAAAGAATATGCTCCGCAGCTCGATGGTTATCTCATAGACACCGTGTATTTTGGCGGCGGCACGCCCAATCATTTCGGGGCAGGGCGGCTCGTGAGCGTTTTCAATGCGCTGAAAAGGCATGGCCATGTGCTTTTGGATGCTGAGGTTACTGTCGAAATCAATCCCGGCGGGATTGCCAAGGAGGAGCTTTTGAAGCTGAGGCGCGCCGGTTTCAACAGATTGTCGATCGGCGTACAGTGCTCCGATGACAAGACTCTCAAGAGCCTTGGGCGCGCGCATACGTTCGCAGATGCAGAGGAGACCGTCAAGGATGCGCGCCAGGCGGGGTTTGAAAACATCAGCGTCGACATTATTTATGGCTTGCCATCGCAGGACAGGGATTCCTGGGCGGAGACTGTCGCAAGGGTAGCGGCTTTGAAGGCTGAGCATATTTCGTGTTATGGCTTGAACATTGAGGAGGGCACTCAGCTTTATATGTTCAAAGATTCGCCGTTCCTGCCCGATGACGATGCGCAGGCGGACATGTATCTCTTTGCTGTGGAAACTCTTGCACGTTTTGGGTATCGGCAGTATGAAATTTCCAACTTCGCGCGCAGAGGTTTTGAGTCTAAGCACAATATGAAATATTGGCTCGGCGATGATTATATCGGCTTCGGGCCGGGCGCCCACTCATATATCGGGCGTTGCAGATACAGTTTCATCGAAGACATCGAGAAATACATCGAACGTGTGAAGCTGGGGCAGGTCGTCGTCGAGTATAGCGAGGAGATGTCGGATTTTGAGAATGCCGGCGAGTATCTCATGCTTCGTCTCAGGACTTATCATGGGATTTCGGAAGAGGAGTATTACGATATCTATCGGTTAAAGATGGATAATGTCTTGGAGCTGCTGCGCAAGTATGAGGAAAACGGTTGGGCGATCCAAAAAGATGGGCGGTGGCGGTTCACGCCAAAGGGGTTCATGCTTTCAAATACTCTGATCGGCGAGATTTTGGAGGCGCAGACGAAGCAGCGGACGCAGATCAGCAAGCCGTGGCAGACGCAGTCGGCGGTCGAGGATACGCAGATGACTTTGTTTGATAACAGGCCGCTGGCGGCGGGAGTCTACAGCGGTAAGCGCACGGAGCGTATTCCAAATTGATCGGAGCTGTGCGCAGGTTCTTAAACGGATACGAATATATAGTTTAATTCAGGTGAAGCTTATGGCAAATGTAAAAATGTTCAGCAGCAAAGGAAAAAAGGCTGCAAAGCGCGGGTCCGCAGCGAGCAGCGCGGCAAGCCGGGGAGCGCAGGCGAGCAGCGCAGTAAACCGGGGAGCGCAAGCGAGCGGCGCGGCAAACCGGGTGTCCGCAGCGAGCAGCGCGGCAAGCCGGGGAACGCAAGCGAACGGCGCGGCAAGCCGGGGAACGCAAGCGAACGGCGCGGCCAATCGAAGCGCTGCGGCGTATGGCTCTGTCAATCGTGGGGCGCCGGCGAACAAGGCCGTCAAGCGAGGGACGGCGGGGAAGACTGTCGCAATCATCGGCGCTATTCTCGTTGTCGGCATCATTGCGCTTTTCATATCATTGGGCTACTATGTCAGGAGTCTTGATACGGTCTATCCGAATGTTTGGGCAGATGGCGTGAGCATGTCGGGCATGACGCTTTCGGAAGCGAGCAAGACGCTGACCGACATGGGGTATGAGAGCAACGCGGAAGGCGTTTCCGCGACCATCGTCTTCCCTGATGACAGCAGCTTCACCGTTTATGGCGAGGAGGCCGGGTTTGCGTTGAATTCCGAGGAGGCCGCGCTCGCTGCTTTTGAAATCGGCAGGGGCGGGTCTTTCCTGGAGAACGAACTGGCGTATATCAGGGCGCACCTGTCAAAGACGGATTTGCGCGATGTCAGCGCTTCAAAGTTCAATGAGGAATACGTGCGCGAGGCTGCAATCGCGCATACGAAGGCATACAACGACATGCTGATGGCAGATTCATATACGATAAGCAGATACAGCATCATCATCGAAAAGGGCATATCGTTTGCGCCGGCTGACGAGGATGCCGTCATTGAGCTGGCGGTGAGCACGCTTTTGCAGGCAATGGCCGAAAAGAAGCAATTGACCGCGTATTACGATCCCGAGTATTCCGTTGAGAAAGTGATAGACCTCGATATGTTGTTCGACACTATCTATGTCGAGGCGATTTCTTCTGTTTACGATCCGGAAACGTTTTCCGCGACGAAGAGCTACAAGGGCACCACTTTTGACATTGCGGAAGCGCGGGCGATGATGGATGCGGCGGGCATGGGCGAACATGTCATCATCCCGCTTATTACTGTCGAGCCCGATGTTGTCGAGGATGACATCAACAGTTTGCTTTTCCGCGATATTCTTGCGGAGCAGACGACGTATATCGGCGGCAATTCGAACAGGCTGAACAACGTTACGCTTTCATCGGGCGCCGTAAACGGCACCAAGCTCAATCCGGGCGATGTGTTTTCATTCAACGAGACTGTCGGGCAAAGGACTGTGGCGAGGGGATATATGGAAGCGGGGGCTTATGCCGGCAATCTTCTTGTGACGGAGATAGGCGGCGGCATTTGCCAGTCCTCATCCACCATTTATGCTTGCGTTCTCAAGACCGATCTGGAGGTCGTCGAGAGGCGGCCGCACGGAATGATCGTCGGGTATCTCCCATTAGGCAGCGACGCTACCGTCAATTGGGGGTCCATCGATTTTAAATTTAAGAACAACACCGAGTATCCGATTCGCATCGATGTCACGATCGACGGCCGTGACTTGACTGTTCAGTTGATTGGAACGAAGCTTGACGACAACTATTATAAAATCGAGCATACTGTGGTCAGTTCGACTCCTGTCGAGGTGATCATGCGCGAGGATGAGGAGATTCCGCAAGGGACCACAAAGGTGCTGTCGGAAGGTTCGACCGGTTATGTCGTCGATGTTTATAAGCATCTTTACGATGTCGATGGGAATCTTATCAGCACGACGCTTGTCGGCCGGAGCGCTTACCAGGTGCAGCATAGGATCATTCTGACGCCGCCTGAGCTACCTGAAGATCCCGATGCCGACGTCGAAGATCCCGACGCCGATGTTGATGATCCGGATGCGGTTCCGGGCGATCCTGATGTCGTGCCCGGCGATCCTGACGCGCTACCGGGCGGTCCTGATACTAATGTTGGCGATGTTGGCGACGGTGGCGGCACGGTTGACAATCCCGGCGATGGTGATACGAATGCTGAGCGTCCAAATGCAAATCCCGAGGACCCTGGCGTGGGCATGGATGGCCCGGCCCTGCAGCCTGGCGATACGGGAGATACGAGCAATCCGGGCGATGCGGACGCCGGCGCTGCGGCGCAGGAGGGACCCGGCGACGGTGTCGCTCCGCCGGAGGCAGAACCTGTGGGGCTGCCTGCTGACGAGACGGCTCCGGCGGTAGGGTGACACTCAGTCACATGTATGTCATCCTGAGCGAAGCGGGTGATCTGTAGCAATTTTTTGTTACAATTCACGCCCGGTGAGGTAGACGTTTATTTTGCTTCCGACCGCGTAGCAAGGAAGCGAAGCGGCGCGAATATGCGCATGGATGCGCATCTGAGCG
>JGI24702J35022_10000162_pt1 | contig 34714 bp, 66 predicted proteins | sample TergutTh196P4_FD_35022 | JGI IMG/M metagenome (IMG submission 35022) | reverse complement strand
TTAACCGCCTGAGCATACTTCTGAAATTCATCATTAAACGAACTTTCAAAAGAAGCTAACACAGAAACAGCCTCAGGAAGAACACGTTCAGAAATATCCTGAATTAATGACCAGGCTTCCAAATGCTTTAACTCATCAAAAGACATCTTTAATGATAAATCAGTCTTATCCCTCTCCTCTAACTCAAACCATTTTTGATACTGGGGAAAATCAGAACTATGGGAAAAGTTAAAAACATCTTCAAGTATTGGCATCTTAATCCTTTATAACTTTATTAAGCTCATATCTCATATCATAAAGATACTTTGAAGCCTCACCCCTACGCATGGGATTGTCCATCTGTTGAGTTATTTCCTGATTAACCAAAGTTAAACAAGCTTGAAGAAGACCCCTGCGTACCTCTATTATTTCATCTGCTTTAACCATCAGCACACCTCCAGTGTATTCCCATCCATACTACCTCCTCAAACCATCTAACCCTTTCTTTTGTATAAACTCTCTTTGAACTTTATTCAAAACCCCATACTTCAAAACAAAATCAATTAAAGTTTTTTCATCAGCACGTAATAACTCAATTAGCTGTTTCACAGAAAAACCCACAGGAACATTTACTCCAAAATCAAAAGCACTTTGAAATTTTAAAGCTGAAATATTAGAATTAACCCCATAAAGAAACTCAACCCCACTAATTAAATTGTGATAAACACCTGTCACCTTTAACCTAAAAGCAGCCTTTCCTTGAGGAACATCCCCATTAAACCAAACATCCCAGTCTCGAGCCACCAATAATAAATCAAATAACTCCTGAGGGAAATCTACTCTCCCATATTCATGTTTACTTGCCTCTCTTAAATAAGGAAGTGATTGATTTCTTGGAAGATCCTTCAAGGATCCAAGCTGTGCCATTGACCAGATATACTTACTTTGCCATGAATCAGTTGTCTCATGTAAATTTATTTTTTTACCCAGCATCTCAAACATTTCTCTAAACATAAAAACCCCACCCGTCAGCTTACCACACAAAAACAAGAAAACAAGTCTGAATAACTATTAAGAATGAGCTTGATCCCACTGCTGAATCCTTGCCACAGCCTCATTAAAAGAATCCATATAATTCTCCCCATACTCCTGAACCAAAGAAGTATGTAAATCCTCCATCTGCTTAGACAAAGTAGCCTCCTGAGCCTGCAACATAGCCCGCCTATCAGAAATTTCCTTAGCTTTTGCTGTCAAAACCTGAAAATCAATACCAGAAACAGACGTTGTCATATCAACCCCCTATCATAATTTGTTCTTGGAACGGGCATAAATTATCCAAATACCGACTACATGGAAATTCCCTAAGCTCCTGTACTACTTTATCATACGAAGTATTTAAATCCTGAATCTCCAAACGAACCTGATATAATTCATTACCCAAATTACCCAACTCCCATACATTGGATAACAAAGTATCCGATACCACAGGAAGCTCCCTCAACTCCAACCCAAAACCTTCTATAGTTTTCTTTAATGAAATAAGAGTAACACCAGACGAGACCAAACCATAAGAAATATCCGGCAATGCATCCCTTTCCACATGAATCGAAGTCAAAGATGCCTGAACTGTGGAAATCTGCCTAACCCCATCAACCAAAGAAACCACATCAACCGGGAAAAGCTCAACAAGAGGATCAACCTCAGTTTTAACTTGAACTAAATCCTTCCATAATTTATCAAGCTGAGCCAAAACACCCTGCATATTCTTAGTAAATGACAAATCAGAAAATAAAGGCTGTGCTTCCTTATACAAAGAAACCAGCCTTCTTTTATTTAAATCAGGACACTGTGCTGACACCTCAGTATACTCAGCAAAAAACTTAACCTGCTCATCCCTCTTCTTAACCAAACCCTTTAAATAAGTATACTGCTCCTCTAAATTAGGATTTTCTTCCTTAATTTTGGCTACATTCTTACTGGCCTCAGAAACCTTCTCCTTTAACATATCAGAATTAACCTGGGAATCATTCTTAAGCTTGGAAGTATTTACACAAGCATTCCTGCAAGCAGTAACCCTTTCAGAAAGCCGAGACACATCAGAAAATAAACTCGCAAATAAGTCCTCAACGGCAATATCATCAAATACCGGTGTTTTATTCTGAAATGAAAAATTTGGGAAATACGAACTATCTAAATAATCAAATCTCTTTAATGGAAATCTTGGCTCCGCCTGTGCCATCGAACCTTGACCAAACTTACTCCTCGGTAACTCATCATTAAACTGTAACTGTGATAAAGTCCCCGTCCGAGTATATGTTAGTTTATTATCACCAACCGAAGCAACAATCTCATAAGAATCCTTACCATGCCTAAAATTAACCTCGGAATGCTTATTAGACAACAAAGAAACCAAAGCTTTTAATAATGTGCTTTTACCAGATCCATTCCTAGCATAAACTAGTGTGATTTTTGTAGGTGAAAAGTCTGCCTCTTTTATTATCCGATAATCTTTGACCTTAAAATTATAATAACTCAAATCCTCCGCTTCCTTCTTTCCTTTTTCTTCTCATGTACACGTTTACCCGGCTTAGGTATATACCGATTATCCTTAACCAACTTAGCCCCGCACCTTGTACAGACATATATCTTCCCAATATTTTTATCCCATTCAGGAAGTGCCTTTTCATCAATCACATGTTCACATGACTCCAAACCAGTACCAGAAAGAAACTTATCAATCACTTCTTCTTACCTGCCTTTTTCTTTGGCACCTGAGGAGTCAAACCTTTCAAACTACTACGAATCTTATTTACAGCTTCATCATTTACTGCAGAAACAACAACACCCTTTGTTGTATTTTGAGACTTGCCTGTAAAACTAATTAAACTCTTAAGTTCAGGAAAAACTTCATATAGCTGTTTAACTGTATTAATATTCATTAAACAATTATGAATTGACTTCATAAAATATAAAGCCTCTAAAGCCAAATCATAATAAGGCTTTACAATACGGGCTAAATCCTTGTCATAAGAACCCTTCATAAAATAACCACACCCAACTTGTACTGGAAACTCTTCCTTTAAACTAAAATTAGTCGGATTATTAAAAACATCACGAATATGATAAAAAGAAATCCTTGCAAAATCAGGATTCCTATTAAAATCCCAACGATCCGAAAAATTAACCCACTTAGAATACTTACGTAACTCCTCTACTGGAACTTTATCTAAAATAAGCCTTTTACGAAAATATTCTGTTAATTTATTAATTATATCTTCTCGTAACTTCTTTTCCTTCTCAGTATACAAACGCTCCAAAGCAACCTTCTCAACTGACTCTCTATAATAATTAGTCAACCTCATTTATAACTCCTTAAAAACACCTCGAAATCCTAACCAGAACCAACGGATCCTTCTCACCCGCCGCTTCCCTTAAACTAGGCTCCTCCGCCCTAATACCAGCCTCAAATTCATCAGCCTCACTTCTCGGAATTGTATAAGTCTTCAACTCCTTACCAGCCGATGACTTTAAACAAAAAACCACCTGAGATGAAATATCTTGAGGTGTAGAAACATCTCCATTTGTTTTAAATCCCATTTATTAACCCTCCCATACTTAACTATACGATTAATTTATTTCCTGCATCCGAAAGCAAAAAATTATAATATTCATCTGCATTGTCATACAAAATCTCAGTAAGTTGCTCCTGATGAGCCTTAACCCATTCACCACGCCCAGACTTACCCTGAACCTTCTCCGGTTCCGAACCATCCAAACTACAATTAAACCACGCCCCACTGCCTGTAATAATTCCTTTCCACAGTGAAAAATGCTCCAAAGTAAATAGATTACTCACGCCCTTTCCAAAGAAGATACGTAACGGAATCTTTGCCCCCGGAACAGCACACCTATTCTTTAACGTCAACAAATACCCTTGCTTGCCAATTATCTTTTTATCCTCACCAGAAACCAAATCCGGAACCTTAGCATCCCCACGAATGGTAGTTTGAATCATGCAATAAAACTTATTCGCATAACCACCTTCCGCAGTCTCAGATTCCCCATTCCATCCAGCATTAAAATTAGCTCTAGTCTGATTCAAATAAACAATTACCTTATCCTTCTTCTGAACCATCCCCTGAATTATCCTTAAATAATCACCCCTAATCCTCGCATTAATGCCCGGCAAGGAATCCTCAATAGAAACATCCTCCTCAACCACCTTCGAAGGAAAACACGCCGTAATAGAATCTATAACCATCAACGTATAATCAGACTCCAAAAAAGCCCAAGTAATTTTCTCCAAATCCCTGTAAGTCATTATAGGATAAAGATTAAACAAACCCGCATACTTAGGATCATTTAAACCCATAGACTCCACTAACTCATCATTCTTCTCAGATGCCACATAGATCGATTTGTAATTCCTATTAGCAAGAGACCGACACACAGATAAAAGTAATGAGGATTTCCCAAAACCAGAGGAGGAAAATATCTGATACAAATAACCTAAACGTAATCCCTTACCGCCAGTAAGCATATCAAAAGGTATACACCCAGACTTCAAATACTTTTCCGGTAATACCTTCAATCCATTAATAAGTTCATCTATCGACTGGTTCTTCTTACTCATCTATTTGCTCCCTCATTTCCATAAGTGTATCTATAATGTCAGTTACTTGTTTTTTTGAAACATGCATAAGCCTAATACTACCCACACTATAATCATAAGAACCTGCATAAAAGATAAGATTATGCCCATCAGGTACTGACTCTAATTTAATTTCCATTACTTTTCTCCATAAACCTTCTATACAGATCTGCAAAAACATTTAAAGACATTATCACAACAGGCTTCTGTGAAGTTTGCCTGTAAAATACAATACCAAACCTACCAACACCAGCATTCTTCTCCGCCTGATCCACAGCATCCTGAATAGATAAATCTTTAGTGGCCTTCGCTTCTATGTCGAAAGGAAATAGCTCCCTTGCTTTCCCTCTCAAAACAATATCTGTTCCTTGCTGAGCCATTGGTCGGCTTTGAATTTCTGAATCATCATTATGTTGATCATACGGAATCCCCAATAACTCAGAAACCCACTCAGCACAGAAATACTGAAACTCCCTTCCCTTGTTTTTAGCTGACGCAATCGTTATCCTTCGCTGAGACTTTGACAATTTATTTTTAACCTTCTGACCAACCGAGTATAAATCAGGACATTTTTCAAAAGATTTATTTATTAATTCAATATCTTCATCAGTTAAAGTAACTAACCTCTGAGCCACAGACCCTCCCAAAAATAAAAAGGGTAGGGAACCTACCCTTAAAATTTAATCATCTAACATCTGATTTAATTCATCCGATGTTATTGCCACAACCCCCGGCACTTCATTTTGTGATGCCGGTACTGGAGGTACATTGCTTGCTGCCACTTGAGGTGCAACAACAGACTGAGGAACCACAGGAGCAGTACCCAATGGAACCCCCGCAGAATTAATCGGTTGGAAAGGCCCAGGCGCAGGTACACTAGTATTAACCTGAGGAACAGCCCCCATAGAAGTAGATACCGGAGGAACCTGTCCCGTACCCATCACCTTCATTTGAGGTACAGCCGCCCGAACATTTGGCAATGGAATTGATGCTAGAGGAACCCCACCTCCCATACCACCTGGAACTGCCCCCGGAGCAGGCGCAGGAGGTTGAAACACCACACCACCTTGAACATTAGGGACTGAACCCTGAACCGGAGAAAACCCAGTAGGAGGCGCTGGAGGCAATGCTGGAGAACCCACAACAGAACCAATAGCCTTAAACGCAGACCCAGAATTCATCGGACTCTGACCACCTGGCCAGCACTGATTCTGCAAGTCATACCCAATTTCATATAACAATTGATTCCATTCATTATAATTCATTGTATTAATAAATGAACTCTCCCCCATCTGATAAAAAGACTCTACAGCCAACTGCATCTGCTCATTTTGTTCAGGTGTCCAATACTGCCTTAACAATACATCAGGAACCACACTATAACTTAAGTCCATCCCCAAACCACGCTTCTGAGCAGTCAACATCAAATCATATTTTGTTAAGTCTACCTGCAAAGCCAAGTCACTAAACTTCTTCCATCTAGCAGGTGTCATTTGCCAATGAAGAATATCACCCTCAGTACTCTGCTGGGGATTCCTATACACATAAATGGGTACATGATAAGTTTGAGACCTTCGACCCAAAGCTTGACAACAAGCCCCCTGAATACACTGATAAGATCCCTTTAAATTCTTTGACGGAATATCTACCCAGTGAAATTCCACAGCAATAGCAGATACCGCCAAAACCGATAAACGATACGTTACATTCTCAGCCGGATCAAATCTCTCTAGATAAGTAGCTGGAAGTTTTTCTCCAGGTTGTACTACCATACAATCCTCCCTGTTTGTTTATATATGTCCTATACGAAATAAATGCTAACCACAGGCAGAAACAACTGGCTTCTCTACCAAGTCATAACTGCCCCCAACTAAATCCTTAACCAAACCCAGAATCCTATCACTCACCTCTTCACGCTTCTTTTGTAAATTAACTATCTTTAAATCAATTTGGGATTTCTCAAGCTGCAAACGTTCCAATAACTCCGCCTTGGTCTCACCAACCTTAACCAATGAAGCTTCTTTAAAAACCACACCATGAGTAGTTACATCAAACTGCAAACCAGCCGGATTCTCATACACGCAATAATTAATGGATAAACTCTCTGCAAACCTACGAATAATCGCATAAAACAATCCCCATTTACCCTCAGTTAAAGTAGACTCAGCCAAAGACAAGGAATCAAAATCATTAATAAATTTCAAAAATAATTCATAATCTCTAATATCACAATTTTCTTCTTGCTGAATTACCTCATCATCCCAATGCAAAACACGTTTAGGTGTAGTATGCACCCTCGTAGTTTGCACCATTCCATGTTCATAATTTCCATTGTTCATAAAAACTCCTTAATAATTTAATAGATTTGTTTGTCAGTCTTCCCTTTCTACCCCGATAACATCGAAATAAGGTATAAGAATATGACTTTCCTTTGTCGTCCACTTCAAACCATTATCACTAACCTCAGTAACAGGCACATCAAACCTCCTTCCCATGCCTTTTTCAAAAACCACCCGATCCCCAGGCTTAACACTTATAACCTTGGAATCCCCAACAGCAACAACCACACCCGTATTCTTTGCTACAGGCTCAGACGGTGCCAAAAATAAACCGCCTTTAGATTTAGTTTCCTGAACATCCACCTTAATTAAAACCTGATCATTAACTGGATTAATTTTCATACCACTCCCTATACAAAATTTGACCTTGTTTCCGCAGAGGAATATAACCGCAGAACATTTATTAAATCCTTCAAATAAAATGAATAATCATCCAAGATAGCCTTATAGTAAGGCGAACCAGTTATTTGTAAACGAACTTTCGAAATTAAACTTAAATCCCCTCCAATATCTACCGCCAAACCCTGCAAAATAGAACGCCTTCGATTAGATATATTTTCAAAAGACTCGGTACTTATTAATTCCCTTAAACTTTCCACTTGCTCATTATAATAAACACACTTTTGTTCCATCACATCCTTAATATTAGATGCCGTTATTGAATTAAAATTGTCTGTTTCCATGATCGTCTATACGAATCACCCAAATAAAGTGAGAAATGAATAAATATTTTCTGTTACATCATCCGAAAGACTAAAATTCCTAAAACTATTTACATCAAACATATTCATTAACTTGCACATGCGATCAAAACCAGAAACACCCTTTGAATTACGTCTGGCAGAAAACTTCATATCCGAACTATAAAAAGAATCCATCAATTGCAGTATCTTTTCTAACATTTTTCCATGCCCATACCGATCCGCCTCAAGAAGCCTCTTATACAAAGATCCCTCCAGAACATCCAACAAATACCCAAAATCAATCCCCTCATCAATAAAAACCTTATTAGAAACCCTCATCATGGAACAGTAAAAATACATATTTAATACATTTGGATCTTTATGAAAAATGCCCTCGGGAGTAACAACCCTGCCCGCAGAATCCAACACCTTATCCTGCCCAGCATTCTCAAACCTCCCCATCTTAGCCTCAGTCATATAACTAACCTTCCGCATAAACCCCAACAAACCCAAATGAGAATCTAAATTAAAACCAGCCGTGGATTGTTCTAAAAGCAACTCAGTTTTGTCAGATAAAGGATACTGAAAATTGCGATAAACAACCTTCCCATAAGCAGGAACACCATCCATCGCTATTTTTATTGCAGGGAACAATATTTTTAACTGAATTGGATCCGTTGACTTATTAACCTCAACAACCATATTAACTCTTACAAATAAGTTTTTGAACTTTACCCAGAAGTACCTCTACCTCAGTAGGCTGCCCTATTGAAACCCACTCCACAGGCTTCTTCCCCCTCAACACCCTCGAAAACCTAGACCTCAACACATCGTCAATATCCACTTCCGAATACACAAGCAAATTCCCATCAAAGTCCTCTACAGACTTTAGAAACCTCTCCACCGGAACATCCACACCAAAAAATACTGCCGTGTCCTGTTTCCGTCCCGATAAATATAAAATACTTTCATCCCACGAATTAACAGATACAATATGCAAATGCGGTTTGACCTTGGCCGGGACATCTTGCATCCCAGACACCATCATTAACGTCTTAATTGGATGCCACCATATCATAATAATAAGCAATCTCTCTTAACTCACTCCTTAATTCATCCACATAAGCATTCAAAAGAGGTTTTTCATACTCAAAAGATCGCAAATAAGCATCCATTGATTGCCCATTAATCCAAATATCAAATATGCCTTTATAAGTAAAACCCGGTAACCCAGTACCCAATTTATCCATTTCAGTAACCTTGGCCTTAAAAGCCTTATACAAAAATTTCCTTTCATACTTAGTAAAAATATCTAACCCCTTAGCCGGGATTACATCCATTAATTCACAATTGTTATTTTTATAAGTTTTATTTAAAGATAAATCCCTCTTCTGCCTATAATACCAAGCCCTATAATCTCTCATCAAATTAAGTACCGATCTCAACATATAACCGTCATAAGACCCATAATATAATGGATTATATCTTTGATAAATATTTTTCGTAAAAACAGACACACTAATACTTTGTGCTAATTCATCAAAATTAGGATTTGCCCACCATATATACCCCATAACCTTTTCATGACATCTCTTCACACAATCCAATACCAAAGCATATTCTTCTTTCTCATTATAACCAGACCGATCCCTATATAAATCCGGTTCCCTTCGTTTAGATACTTTTTTTGGTATTAATTCCTTATGCACAAGCGTAGATTCTTCATATACAAAGTCATCCCTATTAACAGAAGTACCCCAAACAGCCATATTTATTGGAACCTTCGCTAATAACATATCCGGATAAGTCCCCAAACCAACAGACACCGACTTCCTACTCGTAGGCAACCTCGAAAAAATCTTTGTAATAAACATTAAAAATTCCCCCAAACTAAACTAAAACACAGGAAAAATGCTAATACAACTCTCTATAACTTTATATTTTAAATTTTTCTCTTAAAGAACCCAACTTACTATTATCTTTTTTGATAGAAAAACTACCTACACCATTACCACAAGGAAAAGTACGCTCCTCATACTCAGATTCCTCAATCTCCTTCTCCACAACCATTGGCCTGTCCAATTTTACTAACAATGAATCCAACCTATCAAAAACCTGCCTGAACTTATCATCCAAATTAACCCTATCCAAACTATCAACTAAAGCATTGGCCGATAAAACCAAAGGAGACCGTGCATAATACAAAATAGCACTACACAAAAAATTCTTAGCCTCAACACCTGAACCGAAACCCTCAATCAAATCAAAAACTTCTTTATCAACAGATAAAGATAAATCCAATGGCATCTTTAATACTGGATGTTTATTTATTCCCTTCACGTACTAAATCCGCCTTATAAGAAACAACACCACCAAACAAAGTCTTTCTAAAAGTCGAAGTCATCTCCTTAATATCCCATCCCTCCTTAACCATGCCCTGGACTTGCTTATCAAAGTCAACCCGATTTAAGGATTTAATAGTATGAGTCTCATTTTTAACTGCCAAACCAGATGGAAACATCAATAACATATAAGCTCCTTGCTAAATCTCAGTTGATAAAAGTTTTAACATACCAAGTGAATTACTCCTAAGATAATCTAAAGGTAGAATTTGTGAGTGGAAATCCTTTACAAACCGATCAACAATCAAATAAGATCCCCCGCCACATAAAATAATATAATCTACTCTCTCCTCACCAACAAAATTATTAATCCCTATCTTAATTTCCTGATAATACTTATCCAAAGATTTTAAACCCTGCAAAACTTCCCAAGGCTTAATATACCTTCCCCGGATATTTGAAAAACTTTTTGAATGATCCAAAAAAGAATCCTCAATCTCTTCCAAACTTAACTTTATCCCACTCGCAGAAAACAAACCCTGCAATTCATTTATAAGATAACGAGTACCATAGTCCATCGAATAACCACCAACCAAAGTCAACTCATCCACCTTGGAAAAATCCACAGTATACCTGCCTATATCAATCACAATGCCCCTGCCTTTCTGCAGTAACGAAAATTCCTTTGTACCAATAAAATTAAAAACCGACGCATACCCCTGCTGAAAGCAATACAAGTCAACAATATTAAACGAAACATCCTCACCAACAACCCTGCCATCCTTAACCACACCCAGAGAAATCTTATGATGACCCTTAAGAGCAGATGAGTAAAAAGACACAGCCTCACTATTCGAATAAGTTAGATTAATAGCCAAAGCCACAGACCCACCTGAACCTTTCATAATCTTTGCCACAATAAATAAAATAACCGCCACCCCGAACTTATGAAACTGACTACCCTCGGAAAAAGCCGAAACAGACCCTCCCTGCTTCCTCGCTTGCTTACCAAAAATAAAGAAGCTAGCTAGATCTTTATTCCATTCTCCTTGGGTTTCCTTCACCTCAATCTGCGATATTTCATCATCGGCATAAGAGTTAATCAAAGCACTATCAGGCTTCGAAAAACTACCATAAAAGGTAGCCACCAGAGACGGTATCTCAAACTGAACAGCCTTATTAAAATCCTTATCCGTGTAGGCCACCTTTATTGAAGATCGCCCTACATCCGCACTTATTAACACATAACCTCCAACCCCTCAAACATTAATACGAATTACAATAAACTATTTATTTTTATCGTTTGCGCTACCTTTGCCTACTTCCACACCAAACTGCTTCAAACACGTCCCACAAAAAGCCAAATAATCAGCCCCCGGATAATTAACTGGTTCAACAGGCAACCAAAACATCTCCCTCCCGCAGATCGGACAATAAGCAACCGTTACACAGTTCTTATTCTTGTCTTTATCATCCATCTGGGAAGATTGCCTCCATAAAAGTATTATACTTCTCTATTTCATTTAATGCAGAAAAACCGTACACATATACCAGAAAACAAGCTTTCCAATTATACCCAGCATCATTAAATCGCTTTAATAAAGTTGCTGCCACTTGTGCGTTCTGTAGAGCATTTTCTAAATCCAAGGTTGTCTCTTTTAATACATTATCCTTTATCCAATCCAAATGAGACGGCCTTACTGAATATAAACCAACTCCACCATAACGCCCATTAAAATCATTATCTTGCAAATAATAGGCAAGACGAACCATAGGCCCGACAGGAACCCCATAAGATGACGCAACAGACTCAACCACAAGTTCAATAGACTCCACCGTTTCTACAGGCTCCTGAACAGCCTGTGGAGAATAATCATTCGTTAAAACTAAATGAACCCAAAACAAGAATAACCCTAAAACAAATAAAGACACTGCTATGCCAATAACAAGATACTGCCTTTCTTGTTTATCTAAAAATTTCCTGAAGTTTGTGTACTTATTACCTGTATCTTTATCTTTATTGAAAATTACATTCATGCAACACTATACGAAATACCAATTAAAAATCCCGATGAACCCCACCCAGTTTATCTGCATTGTTTTCCGGAAATCGAGTATAATACCACTTAAGCCTTCTCCTTGAATCCCACTTCTTATGAAATAACCTATCCCACAAATTACAAAAAATAGCAGACGGAATACCAACAACCAACAAATACAAAGGGCCAAACCTCTTCGACTGCAATGAATGCCCATACTCATGCAATAATGAATCAGGGGTGCAATGATCATGTAAAAAAATAAAATTCCCTAAAGATAAACCAATGCGATAATCCACAACCAATAAATAAGATGGAGGAAAAACCTTCTCAGAAGTCTTCCTAACCACACATAACTTTCTTGTCAATTTAAAAAATAACCATAANAACAATGCTAACAAATGCTGAGGTAACTGCCAAACCCACAATATAATACTAATTGAAATATATTTTATCATCATNCCCCACGCTTATCCAAAACCACTTTNATCCTTTCCAATAAGTCAGACATAACTATTGGNTTAGTGATAAAATCATCCACCTTCAAATTTTCAGGATCAGCCGCAGAAAAAATAATGATCGGAATACTCCTATACACCGGATTATTTTTCAAAATATCCGCTACCTCCCTCCCCGACATCTTAGGCATCATATTATCCAGCAACACCAAATCAGGCATGAAAACCTTAACCTTCTCTAATGCCTCAATCCCATTCCTAGCTTTCTCTAATTTATACCCTTCCTTCGTAAGGATCAAATCTAAATAATCTAAATTAGCCTCCAGATCATCCACAACTAATATTTTCTTTTCCATAACAACCTACCTTAATTTCTGCTCTATAAATGCGAGTTTGGCTTGATAATGCTCCAGATACCTAATACTAGATAAATCCTCTGGCTCAACAAAAAAGGATAACCACTCATTTCTATGTGGTAATATTAAATTCATAAGCACAAACTCAGTTGTAAGCCCATCACCACCGCACTTTATATATTCAATAAAAGCAGCCATCCGTTCCTTAATAGGAAGGTTGGTACTATAAACTTTCGTCCGTAAGAGTGAAAGATACATACTCTCCATTGAAGAAAAAGTATTATTTAATTTTTTAGTGACCTCAGTGAACTTCTCCACCGTCATTAAATTTAAAGCCTTGCTTTCTACTTTTTGTTCATACAATTCTTTTTTTATCTCTTTAATCACATCTGTTTCCTCTAAGTTCGTTTGTCTCCGACCTCCATTCCGCATGAACCGGCGAAAAAAAACCACAAAGAAAATAATTCCCAATAAAATTATCGAGAATATAATGATGTCCCAAACCCTTATACCTGCCACTTTTGCTCCTTTTTATTCCGGCCAGTTTACTTCCAAAGGCCATTTTTTCTGCTTTTTAACCGCAAGCAAAGCGATAAGCTTGTTTTTGCGTTTCAATGCGTAATCTTCATCGGTTTCTGCTTCTGCTAGTATTTCCGGAGTCTGTAATTCCCCAAGACGCCTCTTTAATTCTTCCCTGTTTTGTTCTGCTATTTGATTATTACAATCTTCCTGTGTAATTAGCCCAACAGATACTTTTTCCTGCGGCGTTAATTCCACAATTTTGCAGCCTTCTACTTTATAGCCTTCCGGCGGTTCATCTAAACCGGCGACTATCCGTTCTTCTTGTGATAATTTTCTTAATTCTTTGCCTTCCCAAACATACCCTTCCGGCATAGGGATTATTTTTTCTTTTACGAGCTGGTAATCAGGTTTACGCTTCCACTGCTTATCGTAATAATCGACCTTGTCGGATTCTTTTATTGAGGCATAAACCTCTTTAGGCACCTCTATTCTTTCGTGGTTATAATAGGGTGTACCAAAAAAATCCGCTTTAATATCACCGGTATGGGAGCCAGTGATAACTCCGTTTGAAACTGTTATAAAATATGAAACCATAAATCCCCCTAAAAATTATGCTGTCTTTTTCCAACGGTAAACTACAACATAAGGCTGTAGATTATTATGTGCATCACCTTTTGAAGCAGCTTCGGTAGAACCGGAACCACCAGTAAAATTAATTACAGGTGTTTGACTATTATGTGTCGCCGAAAATTTCGCATCAGCATAAGTATCAGCTGCTGTACCTGTCCCGCCCCAATCCTTAAGTTTAGTACCACTCACAGTAAAAACACCATAGGAACTCGTTGAGGTAAATATACCTTTATATCCATTACCAATTTGTCCAGTATGTGTTGTATGAGTATGTGAAGCTTGAGTATGGCGATGTCTTGGCATTTCCTTTTGCTCTAATTCGTGTTCTTTTTCTCCGCCTGTGTTTTCAACCGTGTCAAAATCTGGATCCGTTTCATCAAACCCGACTAAAACCCGACCAGCTCCTAATACAGACCATGTCCCGCCGAATAGCTCAGCAGGGCTTGTGTCTAATACAGATTCGTAAATACTACCAACTGGATGACCATTCAATGATTCTAAAAAATCTGCCTTAGTTCCAGAATTACCCTGCGCCAGCCACTCCCCATACGCAGAAACCACACCCAAATTCTTTTGTGCCATCAGCTAACCTCCCTTATCACATGCCCCTCCGGACTTAACGAAATATCATTTACATCGGGAGAACCTGAAACATTGTCATCATAAATTAACTCGCCAGTTCCCTCATCCAAATAAAAATCAGGAAACGGCTCAGTACCCTGCATAATCCCACAACCAGCTTCATCAATGCTAAAATAAAAAAGAAAACCAGTGGATGGAACATAATTATATAAATAATAATCAAAACTGCGCTTAGGCAGTTCCTCAGGATCATTCGGTGCTTCTTCCCCCAAAAGAGCCATCATGTATGTTTCCAAAGAAGTACCAGGCGAGTACTCAATCCCAGTCAACCGTGATAAATAATAACCTAAAGACCTTCTGGGTAACTTAGAATAATCCTCTGGAGGCTCCTCACCAACCAAAATCATCCAATAGTATTCTTCCGGTCGCCTCGGTAAAGATTCTGTTAGTTCTAAACCACACCAAGTAAGTAAGTATTCTTCATAAGTTTTGTCCACGTATTGATATAAAACAATAAAATTATGGCCTTGGGAAAACTAAAAGCGCCCCGAAAGAAATATAAGTTTCATAATAATACCCAAGATCATGCCTAGGTAATTCAGAAGTATCCTCAGGAGGAACCTCTCCAGCCATGCGCAGCATATAAGATTCTAAAGAAGTACTAGGAGAATAATCCTGCCCAGTTATGTGAGACAAATAATAACCTAACGGCCTCCGAGGCAACAAAATATAATCTTCCGGAGGAGTTTCCCCAATAAGAAGCATCCAATAATACTCCTCCGGACGCCTCGGTAATGGATGAGTTACCTCCAAACCACACAACTGGAGTAAATATTCTTCATAAGACTTGTGCATAAATGTATATAAAACTAAACTATGAAACCTTTACTTTGCTAATCCTCTCATTCGCCATCTCTACATAAGCAGGATTCAAATCAATCCCAATAAACTTTCTACCTTCCTCCAAAGCCACAACACCAGTAGTCCCACTGCCACAAAAAGGATCCAAAACTAAACCACCTTTCCTGCTACCCGCCAAAACACAAGGCCTAATCAAATCCGGAGGAAACACTGCAAAATGTGCCCCCTTAAATGGCTTAGTATTAACCGACCAAACACTGCGTTTATTCTTCATAAAATCTTTTGGCATATAAGCATCCCGACCACGACATAAATCAGGCCTGACTTCCTCATAAGAACCCTCGCCCTTGCCTTTATTATCCAACTTCTTTCTATTTAAATAATCCTCCACATTAGACGGACTACAAGGCTCCCTTATAGCCTCCCAATCATAATAGTACTTATTAGATTTGCTTAACAAAAAGATATACTCATGCGCCTTAGTACAACGATCCTTAACTGGTTCCGGCATGGCGTTGTTTTTATGCCATATAATATCCTGCCTCAAATACCAACCATCAGCCCGCAAGAAAAAAGCCAGCATCCATGGAACACCTATCAAATCTTTATTCTTTAACTTATTTAAACCAGAAAACTGAACTATATCAGATGTAAAATAAGAATCCCCAATATTTAACCACAGCGTGCCATCATCCCTTAAAACCCGTCTAACTTCCCGGAAAACTTCTACCAATTTCTTAATATATGCCGTTGGAGTTTTTTCAATACCAATTTGATTATCCAACCTAACAGCCCCACAGCGATGGCAAGTATGCCTATATGTTTGTAAAACCTTAGATGAAGCTAAAACCCCTCCACTTCTTCTTCTTCTTCTTTTATCAAAATGAACATCAATTGGTTTATGATCACAACCCTCAACACCACCAACCCACTGAGCAGTACCATAATCCCTTAAAGCATAATAGGGTGGGGAAGTAATACAAGTATCAATTTTCTTATCAGGAATACCCTTTAATTGGTCTAAAACATCACCTGTTAATATTTTATACATCTAACCCTATCGCTTCCTTGTCGGAGTAGCCTTACTGCTAATGTAAAGAGATTTTATCTTTTCAATAAAATCTGATTTGTCAGGTTTCTTTTTATTACACTCACAGGATTTCTTCCGGCAATCCTTACATTGACTCAAACCACCCTCCTCCGTTCTGTTAAAATTGAATTTGACTTAACAACTAAGCTTGTTATTCACAAGCCCTGCCTTTAGACAGGAGGTAGCTTACGAAAACTCCCCATCAATTACCGGATAGTCTGCATAACCCTCAGATTCCTCTTCTTCCTGCTCCACTTTAGTAGCCTCCATAAACTTGGAAGCCAATTCCAAAGACTTATGAACCATCCAATCCATTAAATCATCCTTTAACAAATCACTATCCTTACACACTGTCGAATTAGAAACCATAGAACATAAAAGCTGCTCCGCTAACCGATCCCTTTTATAATTAGTATTAAACTTCCTCATCAGATACCTCCAAACCCATTCTTATACTCAAGAAAAGTTTCATAAACCTTCCGATTATAAACCAATGAACCTTTCAAAAGAGGATACTCCTTCAAATAAGCCTCAATTGATGAACCATTTTGAAAATACGGAACTAAACGATTCCGATACAAACCAGCATTATAAGCCAAAGCCGACCACCTAACTTCACGCTCCTTATCCTCATTTACAAAATTAGTAGATAACTGCCTATAATAATTAAACCAAAGCCACACAGACTCATTAGGAGATTGCCAAAAGTTATCCACAAAAGGCTTCCCATTATCCGCGAAAACAGCCCTCGCAGTTAAATCCATAAACTGGAAAATGCTCCTTTCCCCATCCTCACCTATAACATCAGGATAAAAATCTGTCTCAACACACGCAAAAGCCAATGGCAAAAACAACCCATCCGGATAACCAGCCGTGGGAAACAAACCAGAAACAGAATAAGTATAAATGGTGTCCAGTAAATTATAAATTTCATCCGGCCTCATTTGCCGGCAAACCTGAGATGGACGTTTCTGATAATGCTGCCTAATTAATTCAGACGCATAATTAAAATACAATGACTTTATATGCTCATTCTGATTATGAGAAGACACCTGAGCATGCCATTCAATATAAAACTGTTCCCTGGAATTGTTTAACTCAACCATGCTTTTAGTGTCAGAAATGATCTTCTCAATTTTAAAATTAAAAAATACAACCACTAAAGAAATAATAATCAAACACGAAACAATAACCCAAGTCAAATACGACTTAAGAATAACTACAAACTTCAAAAGCCCCTCCCAAAAAAATCTCCTTTAAGTAATTAAAAAGGGTGGAGAGGTAAAGGAGAGGTAAACCTCCCCACCCGAAAAGAAACATTATGCCGCTAAAAGTAATTCCTTGGTCTGCTCCAAAATAGGAACTCCCTCCAAGTACTCATTCATGCGATTATCAGCATAAGTAGCCGTGCGTCTTTTGGGTTCTCTATGAGAATACCAATCAGCAATAGCATTATAAAAACCCCAACCAGTACCACGGAAATTCTGCAAATCATCCATGCCATTAAAAATTCTAGAAATCTGAGCTCTCTCTTCACCCACAGAAATCCGTACCCTTTGAGTAGCATCCTCAGGAATTGGAAACAACTTATCCAAAAGTTTATTAGCATCCACCTTCACACCAACAACCTGATCCGCAAACTTCCTTAAAGCTTCAAAATAAGACCCATGACCCCTCAGAATACGAACCGCTTCCTTTTTCCTGATTTCCGCAGTGGACATATGCCGAATCGAAATACTTCTGCGATTTTCCTTTAAAGCCACATGCAAAGTGTTATTACATACAATCCTTGTTGCACAATTAAATGTTTTCATGGCCGACGAACCATCATGAGAATTAACAACCGCTAAATATGTTGCTAATTCATCATCCAAAATACGTTCCTTGGGTAACTCAATGAGTAACCAGACTTTCTTTCCGTTAAAAAGTGACCCTGATGTTGTGTAGATTGCCTTATTAGATAACTCCTCCACATTAAGAAGTTCATCAGCAAACTTAAAAGCATCCACGTTCTGAATTATCCTATACTTGTCAGAAACCACACCCAGAACTTCATTAGTGTCTTCCCTGACATTCGCCATAAAACCCGGAATAGCCATAGGATTAGCATTGCCAGCCAAAACCTGAGCCGTGGTAATAGCACCCTCGGAATAAATCGGCTGGGGAATAACCCGCCAATCCAATCTTGCTTCCTTAAGAGCATCCTCACTAGATAAATTAGTATCCAATGTTACCCCTAACCCATGCCAGGGTCTCTCGCCTTTTCCAGAAAACATAAAGTCATTTTCCATAATTCCATGCATAAAAACTCCTTCCAATAACTTATACGAATTTCATAAGAAACCCGTATTAACCATGAGCCTCTTCAAGATTTTTTTCCTTCAACATAGCCCGTGTTTCATCAATCGCCCTGGAAAGATTATCCCTCGCTTCTTCCAAAGTGGGGAATTCCGATGTGCAATCAATTTGCCAGAGGCCTTTTGCCGTTTGAGACAAATTAATCCGCACCCTACTATTAACCGTTTGAACCGTTTCTGCCATTTTAATCTCCTCATTAATTTCAATACCCATGCCTAACAGACATAACAATAACCTTACCAAACGTTAAACGAAATACAACTGTGTATAACTAAATATTAAATTAAATGTTCATCAGGAACAGAATTCTCTAAAATCATTTGATTTGCCATGCTAAAAGCCAATGAATCTATTGCAATATCTAAATACTTGGAATCATTTATTTTTTCTCTTAATTTAAGTAGCTTTTCAGGAAGATTTAACTGCAAATCAGCTACTTTAACATAACGTCTCATAAACCACCTATCCCAATTAAATCTGTAAAACCAGTTATATAATCACCCTTCTCAATCTTTTGAAACCATGCATCCACACGTGACCAATCTACAAATGGCCTATCAGATAATTCAGGATTAACAATAAGAGGACAGCCCAAGGCAGCATCGTCAATGTATAAGTGAGCATAAGCTTTAGGCGAAGTACTCCATTTAAACTGTTCAGGGTTCTCATTTACACCCCACAGAGTAATCCCTCTACGCAAAAGCCAGCTAACCGCTACCTCCAATTCTTTAGAATATCCTGTGGCATTATAGTTAAAACCCTTACCTGCCCTCATAGTCCACAATATTAATTTATGCCCATGCTCAACCCACTTCTTAAGTACTGACACAGCACCTATATCTTTGCCAATCTTAGGATACTCATGCGTTACACACGTTCCGTCAAAGTCTACAGCTATTATCATTCCGGCCTCCATCCCGCTGGCGGTTTTCCGAAAGGTGTACAAGAACAAACAACGTATACTGTCATAAATATGGGAGGTGATTTCCCTATATTAATTCTATTTCCATATTGATGCTTAACTTTACCCCACTCGGTTGTTTCCCAACCTATAGCTCTGTTAAAATTCTCAATTATACTTAAGGTATACACAGCCCCGTCATCTGGATACTCAAATCCATATTCTGCTTCAAATTGTTCCGGCGTAGGCCATTTCCTTCGGCAATTCCCGCAATTTTGAGTATGCTTAGTATTAACATCACAATCTTTACAATAACCATTATCATACTTACCTTCATAGCAATAAAAATCCTTATCAATTTCAGTCATTGTTTACCTCCAAACCTTAATTTCTATTCATTAACCACATAAATAATAACCAAAAAACTATAACGCCAAACCCAACAACCACCTGAATATTATTATTTAAAAACTCCCAAACATTCATTCTTTACCTCCAATTCGCTTTTATATTCCAAACGTACAACCGGAGCAGCCTTATAATAATTTACTACCGCTATAGCCCGATGATAAGAATTACAATTCGCCTGTACAGCCCGCCAATAGTACATCTGGTTTATCTCCCATGTGCAACAAGGATCACTTGTTTTTATTGTCATTCTTTCCCCTCCTTCATTAGTTTTTTAATAACCTCATTGACCGCATTAAAACATTCATCGCAAATATCAGCAGATCTAGTATGCACATTTTTTGTAGCCTCCTTGCAAGCAATAAACAAATTTGCATCGTTAAACCTCCGGTCAGCATTTACCAGATACCTTGATGTAAATGCCACCGTTTCTTTTCTACAAATATCACAAACCGTCGTTATTCGTTTCATCTTTTCCCTCCTTCGTCTTTTCATAAAGCTCTAATATTTCAGCAGTACACATTCTAATATACCTTTTTACTACTTCTTCTACTTTATCTGCTATTTTTGTTGCGTACTTTTTTTCTATATCCATTCTAACCAAAATAAAATCTAATTCTTCTTTTGTTAGTTTTTTATCCAGCAATATTGCTTTGTTTATTTCTGTTGTATCAGTTTTCATCCTTAAACTCCTTCCATGTAAAATATGCTAAAAGAAAACACAACAAACCCATTATCAGTAAGAATAGTTTCCCAACAAATACTATAAAAAAAGAAGCCTCGCTATCTGTAAAATCCATAGCTACAAAAAATATACAACCCGATAAAATATAAAACCCTGTGCCAAAGATTCTTTTCATTTATTCAACAGCCCTTTTAATAGATCCCACATCTCAGATATTTCGGACGTTACTTTATCAGCCACATCCAAACCCATTGGTACAATATGCTTTGCTATTTCTGGCTTAAGGACTACTTCGATCTGGTATTTGTTATAGGCAAATAAAAGTAAACCCGAAAGAAATCCAATACCTAATATAATATCAATGATCAAAAGTGGTGTATTAAGCTCATCATCCTCTACATAAAAACTACCTAAACCCACAAGTCCGCCTACAGTGAACATCCCACAAAATATCATTAATCCATGGGAAACCGAAAGCCAATAATTAATCATCTGGTACTTTGTGTATAATACCACAATAATTTCCGCTGATAGGTTATTCATCTTTTTCCTCCTTGTATAAAACCTCGTGTAAAGCCTCATAGACATCACATAGTTCATCAATAAGACTGCCATCATTGTAATCATCACCAAGTAAATCAAGTAACAATCCTGCTTGATCTCTAGTAAGTTCTACCACAACAGATTTATTCATCTTCATCCTCCCTCTTTGTATAAATCTCTCCAACCAAATACTGTATAAGTTTAAGATTTTCTTGTACCAATCCATATTTCTCAAGACACATATAATTACTTGCTTCCAATATTAACTTAGATAATCTTTCAAATTCTTTATCAGTCATTCCTCATCCTCCTCAAACCCAAGCTCTTTTAGTTCCTTTTCACAGGCAACTGCTTTCTGCTTAAGGATAGATATTGCTTCGTCCCAATCTAGATAAAATGAAATAGGTGAAACCCCGCGGTAAAAGTCCAATCTAACAAATTCTCTAACTTCTTCTGGCACATTGGATACTTCATTAAACTTTTCTTGCTTTGCTAATAACACATTAATTCTTTCAATTGTTTCCCTGTTCATTCCCTACTCCTTCAATTCAATTAAATACCTAATCGTTGCTTGATTAGGGTTATAAACAATAACCTCATCGTTATAAATTGAACTGCCCGCTTTTGCAAAAGCACAATCATAAGAGCCTAATCTATTTGGGATGTCATAACTCATCCAAGACTCATAAAATTTTTCTCCATTTTTACCCAACACATACCAAGGCTTACCTGTAGCCACTTCAAATATTGCCAAGTACCCTTTCTTGCCATTCCCCCGTGAACTCCAAGCACTGCTTATTGATGTATACCCAATAGACTTCTTCGCTTTATTTGCGAAATAAGCCCCAACAGAAAACATTGAACCAGTCGTGGGAATTCCCTTTGGCTTAATCTTTAAACCCGCAGTCAAAATACTCCAGAAACAAAAATTCTTTGAACCGTGATACAATAACTTAGTCTTAAGCTTCTTTGGATTAAAAGCCTTCTCAGTAATAGCATTTGTAATTTTAAATACCTTCTGATTATGCCCCAACCTAAAATCCGTTGAAGACAAAATTAAATCCCTATCCGTTTGATTTGCTTCCTCAATATTAAGATTAAATTGAGCCAGATTTAAATTAATAACTTCCGTTTGCTGAAAAGAAACCTGCCCTTTTAACGTGTCTAGCAAATTTTGTTCTTGCTGTAATAACTCAATAAAAAATGCCTCATTCATTTCCTTAAGGAAATGCCTTCTTGTATCATTCATTTTCCTTGGAAGAATTGTATACAATTCCTTTAGTAAAGAATTAATAGTATACAAAGAATTAACTGAACTTATAGAGGCTTTTGAAAAACCATCCTTAAAAACCATTAACCCATCAAGTATTTCCTGCGCTTTATCAATTTGCTTTTGAGTAACAGAACCCACACCAATCGTATAAGATTCATCAATTTTCTGCTTCGCTGAAGATATAAGAAACTCAATCAAAGATAAAATGGTTGGATTTTTTATATCCCACTGCTTAGTAGAAGTAATTTCTTTGACGTAATCAGTACAGTTTACATAACCCTTTTTAAGTTTAGATTTTATATACCTGTCAAAATCACTAGCCGGATAAACAGTACTGCTCGCCTTTGCCCCAACCCTGCCCCACTCAGCAGTGAAAGAATTCCCATCAACATTTGCTACAACGTTTATAAATTTATTATTGTTAGACTCACTAACACAAACCAACTTCATTGCCTGCATTAATTCTCTCCTAAATACACATTACCAAACAAAAACCACAATACAACTGTGTATAACTTATTTGAGATAACTTAATATACGAAATAAAAATTAATGACTTTAATTTAAAACGCTCTACAATAAAAAAAGGTCTTGAAGGCAGGAGCGTGTAGCCATGACCGGATACATAACCACAGGAGGAACCTTCAAGACCAAAACACACTAGAAAAAATGTGACAGCAGCACGCCCCCAACTACCCCCACCACAATCCCAGCCGGTACACCAACAGCAATAGCAATCCTGTACTTCCTCTGCCTAGACTGCAACAATACAATATACTGAGACTTGGCCTGATCAATTTTATCCAATTCTACAAATTGACCCCTTAACTGGTTTATATAGGTTGCTTGTGCCCACTGGATAGACTCCATATCATCTATTATTTGCTGGCTAATAACAGCATCCTGCTGCAAACTCAAAAGAGACTTCTCCCACCCAAGTACCAAATCTTCTAACTGATCCAAACCGGACAAAAGCTGCTCCTTCACAGTCCCAGACTCATCCTGACCCCATGCCAAAACACCAAAGCAAATAAATATAATTAAAAGTAACTTCTTCATAACTCAACCTTAACCAATTCTTTTAACCGCCTTATTAAACCTAATGCCTGGGATAAATTAGTTACCTCTTCATTAACCGTAGACGAAATATGATCCAAAACATTCCTCATGTTATTAATATTCTTCTCCTGCTCAGAATTAGAATTACTTAATAACTCAATAGTTTTATCCATCTCCGCCTTAACCACATTCGCCTGAAAAGCCACCTCCAACAACGCCCTTTGTTGCTGATAACGAGAAACAAAGAAAACAGTACCAACCCCCGCTACCAAAAAAACCAAACACAATATTAATGTGGCAAGAAGACTAACCTTTACACTAATTAACTTCTTAAATAACTCAACCATTATTCTTTTTTCTCCAACCGATCTTGAAGATGATTCACGGCAAAATAAGCCGCTAACACCAGAGAATCAGTAGTAGTAATAAATGCAATAAAATCTACCTTATTACCCAAAACAATAAAAAACGTCAAAACCACAAAAGAAATCGCTAACCAATTCTTTACACTTAAAAGCTTATACCTAAACTTCTTATACTGAACCACATCACTCATAATGGCACCTCCAATGTGCAGGGTTCCCCCTTTTTAATTTTTTCCTCTAATAACTTGCCTACCAAAATTGCATCCTCAGGTGATGTGATTCTTATACACCCAAGAGTAGAACTAGATTTAGAATAATGTAACCAATAACACCTGTCCTGAACCAACTGAGATGCTTCATTAAGATAGTCACCCTCAAAATCCAAGTCCCAAACAGGAACCCACTGAAAAGCATCCGTGCAAATCTTTACAGGGCCATAAGTATCATAGTGAAATAAATCCTTGCCATCTTTATCTTTCTGCCACAAAATTTCAGTTATAGCCCACTTACCAGTAGGAAACATCATCGGCATATAAGGCATTTTTCCGGGAATAGTATAAACAACCTCATTACTTAACCGCAGACCATTAGCAACAGTCCTAACCCTGCAAGTAATAGCACACTTCAAATCATCATTAACATATAAAAAACCTTTCTTTAAATCCGCCTTTATATTCACTGTGCCCCTCCACACATGTATATAAAGCGTAAAGAAAAGAGAAAATTATGATTTAATTAATTATTAAGCTAAGCCACTAATACAAAACTTCACCTAAATCATCACCCAGCAAACCCTTTCCATGCCGATCCAGCATTTTTATATAATCATTGTTCTTCCCAATCCTCTCCACAATCACCTTCGACATCCTATCATTACCATGGAATAGAGGTTCCTTCTGTCGATAAATCTCAATTTTCCTTATACAAGATTTAATAGTCTCCGTAACAACAAAGTCAACCCAAAGCAACAAAAACTTTTTCAATACTGGAGCCACCTCGGCCCAGGCCTTTAACTTCACATCAAAATTACAATTAATATGCTGCACATTATTAAACACAGTCAAATACTCATCCTCAATAGCAGTGAGTAAATTCCCAATATAAATTTCACGTTTATCAGGCATCAAAACCGTAGTAAAATGATTTTCAAACACAGACCGAATCAACGGCCTCAAAACCACATACACCAGCGTATTAACCACCATTGAACAATAACCAAACTCATTAAATATATTTGTAAGACGATTTGACATCCTTTCAGTTATAACAAATACACTCTTTTGTAACTGTTTATCCTTTTCCTGTATATCCAAATCCAAAGCATGAGATGCCTCTCCCATAACATTTAACTTCCGAAAGTCAATAGGCCCTAACTTCCCCGAATACCGAACTAAAGCAAAAAGCAATAAACCAATAATTAAAAAAACACCCCCAACTATAATACCCACAGTTAATGGATGAGAAGTCGTAATGTCCCAATTTATGATTGCTCCGGTTTCAAGAAAAAACATATAACTTTATGTAAACCAAAAAATTAAACCTTCTCATCTAACCTGCCATTAAGTAAAATGTCTAGTTTATTTTTTATTTCCTTTTCAGTTTGACCTGACCAAAAAGCATCTATCAATTCTTTTGCCTTAGCCCCGTCAAGAAAAATATCCGAAAAACCATAATGACCATTAACCTTAGGAAAGTAAACTTTGAAATCCTGCATAACAAACCTTAAATCTAAAACCATATCCAAAGCAGCCCAATCCCCCTTAACAACCCTAACCATATAACCTTTTATATCATTACCACCAGCCATCCAATCAAAATAACTAACACAATCAGTATCTACATCAGAAGTAATCTCATAAAGCTCTTGAGGAACCTTAGAAACATCACTAATTCTTGCTGCACTGGACTGAATTTTCTCATGCATCCAATCCTGAGAACACCTATACTGACCCCATAAAGAAGATAACTTTTTAGTATGTGCTACCACCTTATCTAAATTCTCTAAATAACCTTTTTCTACCATGACCACTCCTAAAGCACTAAATCATTTAAAACTGATTCCTGCAAAACACACTGTGCCGGGCTTTTACTATCAGCCCCAACACGCTCCCTTAATATCCTTGCATGCATTAATGATCGAGTCTTAGGTGATATATCTTGTCCTTCAATTGCAAAGACCTTCCCCTTCCAATCAGGATGTAATGTAACTTCTCCAGTAGAACTAGTTAAAGTAGCTGACCTTCTCATCTCATCAGTAAGCCCAGACACTCTGCCTATTTCATGTAATTCTCCAGAAGGTAACAAATAAACACCAAAAATTAAACTACCAACAACACCCTCCAAAGCCCCCTCCCCTGGCACACAAGAAATAACGAATGCGTCTAACTCAGATCCTATAGATTGCGTAGTATTTCTTTTCCATTTCACGTAACCAGCCCCCAAACCGCCCCTAGCTTCCCTTGGATTATAAATAGAACTATCGACTTTTAATATTAATCCTTCCCCGCCCACTGAAGTAATCTTATTATAATAACTAAGCTTATCATCAAAACTACCATGAATTACAGGAACCTCCTCAATCCACTTTAACTGAGGAAGCGCTAAACGATCAGCCGCTTCATGTAATTTTATTATAACCTCATGCAACACTTTCCTTCGACTTACTAACGTTTCATTCATTAGAGACTTACCATCAAACATCAAACAATCAAAAGCCTCTAACCTAAGAGGATAACCAGCCTCAGCCTGCATTCGGTAAGAATCAGTTTGATTCATGCCCAACATAGCCACTACCGCATTTAACATTGTATCAGTAACCACATGGCCATTAACCGTAGGGTTTAACGATATTATCTCCCCATCAATGGCAAAAGAAAAAGGCAACACATTCTCAGTTATGCTTCTTTGCCAGCCATAAACTTGGTCATTATATGAACCAAAAAGAAAATTAACCACGCTTCTATTGCGTGAGAATAACTCAAAACCTACGCCTGGATTGAATACAATGACTTGCCTACAGCCATCCATTTTTTGTTCCGCAGTAACGTCACTCCTACCAATAAAATCATTAAAATGACGCTCAGACTTAAACATCTTCTGAGGTTCAGCCAGCATCACTGATTCTAAGTTACTATGGATCCACTCACACCCCGGCAACAACATACCCTGAGACCGCAAACCATCCAAAGACCACTTCTCAAGCGCCTTCGTATAGTCCATCCTCATTACACGTCCATTCTTTCCAGTCCCAGTAACCGATAACCCACGTACTGCGCACTCGTTTTCTAACTCAGATAAATTCATTATTTCCCCTCATAAACCAAACTTCCTTAATCTTTCTTCCTGACCTTTAGTCAACTTGCAATTATCCAATACAAACCTCAACAAAGAACCACTGGAAAGCAGAGTAACCAAAGAATCCATATTAAAACCAGATGGAACCTTACACACAAAATTATTTTTAGCTGAATGAACCACAACCTCTTGTATTCCGGAAACCGCCCCATAGAACACAGACACTTGAGGTGCCTCAAGCTCCCCACCATAAAATCTTAATTCAAAAGCATGTCCCCTATTAAAAGAATCTGAGGAATCCCCATAGTACCAAACATCAACATCAGCCGGAACTTGTAAGAGCTTAAAAAACTCCTCAGGAACATCAACCTCTCCATCCTGTTTCCTACCAACAAAGTAAGGATTGCTCCCTTTCTTTAAATTCTTTAATTTCCCTACCTGAGCCATAGAAAGAATAAATTTATCCTGAGCTTTTGCAATCAAAGATTTTTCCGCAGAGATACTATTAAATAACTCAAACATTTCCCGAAACATGACCCCTCCTAAAACGGAACATCCCCTTCAACAAAATCCTCATCATAAGAATCATAAACTTCTTCTTCCTCCTTACCCTTATCCTCTTTAAAATCTGGCCTCCACTCACAATGCTCCGCCACAATCTTAATCTTGCTATGATTCTTCCCATCAACACCAGACCAACGATCCTGCTTTAACCGACCAACAACCCGAACACCCCTACCTTTCCTTCCTTGATTTAAACAATTCTCTCCCATTTTACCCCACGCCTCTACATCGAAAAACCCAACCTCTTTCTCCATTGAATTGCCTTTCTTATAAAACCGATTCGAAGCCATTGTAAAATTACACACCACACTACCACTCCCAGTAGTCCGACTTTGAGGATCACGTACCACATTGCCCTCAATTAAAACACTGTTCAAATTATTCATCTTTTCCTCCGTTAAAGTATCTATCAATTTTAATATTCGCTATAAAAACATCTAAATCCACGTCATCATAGGTATCCTTTATATCTCCATTATGCCGAAAAGAATAAAAATCCCCACTCGGACAAATAATCAAATGATCCAATACGGTAATACCCAAAATTACCCCAGCCCTGTTTAAACGTTCTGCTATATCTTTATCCTCATTGGAAGGTGTAACATCCCCACTCGGATGATTATGTGCAAAAATAACCGCCGATGCATAATCTTTAATAACAGGGTAAAAGCATTCCCTCGGATGTACTATGGTTTTATTCACCAAACCTTTTGTGATATGGTGAATTTTAATAACCTTATAGTTTCCATTCAATGTTATTGCTAAAAAGTTTTCCTGTCTTTTGTTTCTCCACTTACCCAATACCTTGACAGCATCACTATTACTTCTAATTAAAATAGCCTCCTTAACCATACCAAAACCTTCCACTACATCTTAATACGAAACAAAATGCCTGACGGTTTCTCCTACGGAGCCCCCGCCAGGCTGACCACTACATATCTCTAACCCGCCAAAAGACGGTTAAAGTTAAACCTCAAGCCCCGATTTTAATAACTCAGGATACTTGTCACCCAACACCAACGGACGCAACTCACCATCAGATGCCTTCACTTCCTCAATATCAAGCTCCATCCCAACAAACGGCCTAACTGGAATATGCTCTAAAACCAATTGATGATGATCAGAAGTTTCTACACGAGACTGAAATTTCCCTGAACGTACTATTTTTATTACTTTTAATTTACTCAATACCAAACACCTTATCCAAACTTAACAACGCCTTGTCTCGAAACTCCTCTCCATCGACACCAAAATATAACTCTTTCTGATTCCCGTTCCTAAAATAAATAGCTATGTAAAAAATATGATCTGGATTTTCAGATGCTAAAAAATTACCTGCCATATACGCTATAACATCCTCTAACTTAAACCTGAAATCTTTAATCTTAAAAAATTTATTTTCCATAATTAACCTTTACGAATATGTGTATAATGATAACTGCAAAGAGCCTTATCACCCACCATCTCCACAGCTACTTGAGTACAACCTTCTATGTCGCATAAATACTTACCCCTTTTACATCCGATAGCATTCATCTTTCTAACAAAAGTATTATGTCGTTTAATCTTTTGACACGCCATTAGTAAATCCCCCAAAACCTAAACGCAAATCATAAATCTTTCTTGATGCTGTATTAAAAGCATTATTAATAATACCCTCACAATTTGGACAAATATCCTTTAAAACAGAAAATACACTATCACTAAGTAATTCTGAATCACACAAACGCACCTCAGCACGTCCAACTTTAAAAACAACACCCTTATTATCTTTTGGTACAAAAACTTTATCACAAATATCACATGTTACTTCCAATATTTCTCTCTTCATAAACACTCCTCACCTATCATACGAACCTGTCCGATAAACATTCACATCAAAATTACTTATGCCAAAATAATCCTTAACCACAGAAATAGCCTTGTCAGATAAATTTTTACCCACAGACAAATCAACCTTACCCCCAATAAGACTAATCTTCCCCCTATTATAATTAAAAGAATCCTTCACATACTTATCATGCGTTCCCTTAGGGTCAATAGTCTTCCTTGTAACAATATCCGAATTATTAAACTCAACCTCACCTGCTGTTTTTACCACCTTTAAACCATCATCAGATAACCAGAACAAACACACAAAAGAAGATGGTATTAAAACCTTGCGTCCGGGATAAACCACTATCGAACCTTTAAAATATTCCCTCATAAAAACATCCCTATAATCTATTTAACACCCCAAACACCATAAAACAAGTGTGAATAACTAAAAGTGAAACCCCACCAACTCCTCCGCAAACTCCTTCTCCTCCCAGTCATCCATAACAACCTCAGATACATTGCTCGTAATAGTTTGTTTTACTTCCCTTTCCTCCTCCTTCGGAAGCCATAAACCAGAAACATAATCCTGCTTAACCACAAACATCTCACCATAGTTTTGACCAATCTCAACCTCAACACCCAACCGAACAGGCCAATCAGATGGAGTAACTGACGCCATGGTTTCTACAAAATCAGGTAAAAAAGCAGGCAAAATAGATACATCATCTACCCGGAATACCATTTCATCATGCGCTGAGTTCAAAAATGAAATACCTTTATTAAAATACTTCCCTTGAGGTAGATAAAGCAACTTCCAAAACTTAACCATGAGAATGCGCATCATAATAGCCGCTGTGCCCTGCACCGCCTGGTTGATGCAAGTCCTATCCCCAAACCTATGCATTCGTCTATCCGCAGTATGGTAATAAGAATAAACCCTGCGCTCAAAACCATACAAATTCTTTATACTGCCAGTAGTCCTGCCCTCAAGCATTACCTTCTCTTTCCATGCATACAGCCGAGGTAAAGCCGCTTTATACTTAACAAAAAATTCCCTTGCCTTCTCGATAGACCAACCTGTTTGATTCGCAATGACATACTCAGGATTCTCAGTTTCATACATGATCCCAAAATTACAATTATGACTTCGTTGTCCCATGCAAATAAATTCATGAGATTCCGTCTCTAATACCAATGCAGATAACTCACAAGGCGCAATCTTCAAAATTTTAACCGGGACATAATCCTTATGTTCAAAACCATTATCCTCAAACCATTGTCTATGTAAATAAGACTTTCCATAACAACCCGTTGCGTTAAAATAAAAAGGAGCCTTTCCATTACAAGCTGACCATAAAGACTTATTCCCAGAAGTACACCAAGTAAAAATATCATTTTTTGAAACAAGCCATCCTCTAGTATTTCGCTTTTTCAAAACAAGCTCATAAGCAGATGCCTTTGAACTATGTCGTAATAATAAATCTGGAATAGGATCCAAGACTCTTAAACAAAAGGCTTCTTTTTTTGGTACTCCATATAACCTAGCAATTGCAGAATGAACAGAAACTTCCAAACCTAGATAAGCAAAAAGATCTGCCACTCCTGAAATTATAGTTCTATTAGAATTACAAAACTCCAACGATGATGAAACACTGCCGTCTGAATCTATTAAACCTGCAATAAAAGAAACTATTACAGATCTAGGCGACCTAAAGATTTCATCTGGAACATGTTTAAATTCTGCAAAACCACATAAAGAATTAATTAAACCCCCTAAAGCCCTAGACCCCACAAAAACCTGCGAATAATTATCAAAATGAGCAAACCTAACAGCTGTAGTTTTATACTGGCAAGATTTTGTTATAAACACTAATCTAGACCACTCATTAAAGACATAATCAAAATTACTCTTATCCACAACTTGATTAAGTGTAAACTTCCCCATCTTACCATTTGGAAGACAACCATCCCCTAAATAAAGACCTAATAAATAAGCAAAAGCCTCGTCAATTTTTACATCACAAGATGCAATAGAACCAAACCTACTTCTATTTTGATAAGCTTTAACCCAAACATATGAATTACTATAAACAACATCTTTCTTTACACCCAATAAAGCTGAAGATAGATCTAAGTCCGTTATCTTTTCATATTTTGGAATCAAATGATAAAAATTATAAAAAAGATGATCCTCAGTCACTGTTAAAATTTGTCCATTAGAAAGAAAAACTTTATATCCTTTTCTACTCTCAGATAAACCAACCCAATTCTGATCCATACCATCTAAAGATAGAATAGACTTTGGAAGGTCATAACCACGAACCCAACCGTTAGAAGTAGAAAACCATGAATCATCGGAAAAACAAGCTTTCATTAATTGGCGCTCATCACTTTTAACCTCTCGACCATAAACCATTTGTCCAGTAGCCTTATGTAAATCCTTCCCTTCCTTTAAAGCATTTAACCATGTTGTTTCATTGGCAAAATTCGCAGGGATTACCAATTCTTGTTGACTAAAATCCGCCTTTATTATCAAACCTCCAGACTTTGCACAGAAAGCCTTTCTCATATTTAGCTCAGGTGCCCCTGTTTCCACATAATACTGACCCCTACCCTCAGGCCAGCCAATGCTAAACGTCCTTGGATCATAATTTAGCTCCCGATTAATCTTATGAGGTTTGGGCATTGTCTGTGTACTAATTCCTAAATAATAATCATACTTCTTCCGATTTATGTTATATGCCCCCGCAGAAAGCCGAAGCGTAGCAGTATCATGATCCCTAAAATAAAACCTCACAGGCTTCCCAGACTTGCCAGCCTCCAACATCGGAGTAACATAAGAACTCTGCAACTTCATCAACTTGGAATGCCTTATCATCAACTGGGCAGGCTCACAACCTTTGTCAGCTAACGTCTGTAACAAATCAGCAGAAGTACTCATGATTTTGTTTCCGTCCTTACTTGGCTTATTCCAAACCCCTGTGCTATAACCAAGCTTCAAAAGCAAGTCTGACTTCTGCCTCGGACTAGCCATATTGATTACACCATAGGATTCAAAAAACCTAGCCTTAACTTCCTCAATCAAACCATCCAACTCTTTAGCCGCTTCCTCCAAATAAGGAACATCCAAAACCTGATGCTGCTCCCCAAAAGGAAACAAAGCATTCTTAAACTCTAAATGAAGTTGTAGCATAAAAGGGTAGTGCTTTTTATAAATCTTGTATAAAAGAATGCCAAGTTCTAATGTACAATAAGCATCAAGCGCCCCATACATTATTAAAACCTTAGGATCAGCCTTTGTAATATCATCCCACACGTCTTCATCTAAACCATACCTTGGAATGCCTAAAAAATCCTGTNCTGCTTGCTTTAAATTTAAACCCGATTTCTGATTACTATCCAATGCCCACAACAACTGCAACGTGCAATGACAAGTCCAAAANTGCTCCTCCTTAAAACCCCTCGCATGCATTAAAACCTGCTGATCATAATAACGATTATGCATAAACACTATANGCTTGGATAAAATAAGTCTTATAATTTCATCTAACTCATCCTCACTAACTAAGTTCGGACGCTTATCCTCATCAAAAAATCCCTTATAATAAAAACCCACATAATTACTATTTCCCGATAAACCAACGTTAATAGAAATTACCTCTGCCTCACCAAATTTTAAACTAGTTGTTTCAGTGTCCAAAGCTACATAATCAGCTAATTCGATTTCAGTAAGAACACTTGTAAAATTAGATTTCTTTATAACCTGAACATTAGGCTTAAAACCTATTTTCTGGGGAACCACAGACAGCCCAGTTTGTCCAAAGTATCGTTGGTAAGCATGAACCCGTTCTTTGTTAAAATCTGCCTTTTGATTATAATTATACACTGCCCCTCCCAAAAAGAAATTAAATATTTTTTATAGTGAAATCATACTGAAACAAAACCTGATTATATGAATACGAATGCTTCCCCTTAACCGAATTCAAACATGAAGACTCCTCCTCAGGAACCTTGTCNAANACNACCCCAAAAGCTTGAGAATAATCCCAAAGAGTATACAACCTAGAACACGTGAAACAATAAATACTATTAGGATTTAAAATAGCCGAGGGTGAACGATCACCATGGTATGGACAGATGCATTTATTATGACCTGACCTGGCCCAACCCTTCGCTGTCATATATTCCGAGAGTGTAATATCAACCTCCAACTAAACCAGCGTAGAATCAGCCTTCCTCGCTTCCATAACCTTATTAAGTAAACTTTCCCTCGGCTCCATCGCCAAAAGCTCCAAATCCATATGAAGCCTAATATAACTTTCCCCCAACCTCGGCGCAGGAAAAGACGGAACCAAAGTCAAATAACAAATCCCAGAATCATCAATAACAACAGCCCGATGATGCACACTCCCAGACTTCGTTGAAAAAACATAATAAACTAGCTTCCTACCCTGAGAAACCCTAAGAGATAAACTATCCTGATACTTTATTTTCCATTCCTCAGTTTCNGGCCACAAAAAACCCAANTCATCATGTACATAACAGCCATTAAACATTTTATCACTTATACTCATTGTACCTAAATCATCAAAACCAGTTAAAGTTAAATAACCATCCCCTTTATCAACTACCTTGTACCTGTAAATATCCCCTTCAATAGGCTCCGCATACAAATACTCATCGATAAAAATAAGATTGTCTTTCTCAGAGGTCAGAGTCATCAAACCTTCTCCAATTCAAAATAACAACATTGGGAAACTCACCACCATTAAATAAAGAGGATTTTATATTATCCCTCACACAACCTAAAACCTTTTCATCACTAATTTTCACATCCAGATTACATGTAAGTTCCCCAAAGCCATGATTACCCCCAGGACTAAACGAATAAGAATATGACACAAAATACTTCAT
>JGI24702J35022_10000161_pt1 | contig 34997 bp, 30 predicted proteins | sample TergutTh196P4_FD_35022 | JGI IMG/M metagenome (IMG submission 35022) | reverse complement strand
AAATCCCAATGATGATGCCCTTTATGCTACAAACATAAAATGCACTTTTTGGACAGATCCTTTTACTCAAGGATACAACAATTATGACATCAGCTACACCAAAAACACACCAATCACATATACTGTATCTATAGCGGATAGCTTTGCATCAACTACTGGTTCAGGCAATTATGTCCCAGAAGTAACTGTTACCATAAACGCTGGCAACCGTGAAGGCTACACATTTACCAGGTGGAGTGTTACTGCGGGTAGTGTTACATTGTCAAACATTAATAGTGCCACTGCAACCTTCACTATGCCTGACCGTAATGTTGCCATAACAGCTATCTGGAATCCCACTTCAGGCGGATCTGAATCGGGTGGTGGTTCAAAAGGCGGTGGTTCTGAAGGGTCACCAAGTAAACCTTCACCCAATACGTCTACATCAAATAACCCTGCACCAAGTAGAACTACCCATGCAACACCAACTAATCCCGAAATTATAGTTGAACCAAAACATTGGCCTCTTCTACTTATTGTAACAATAGTTCTTGTCATAGCACTTCTTGTTGTATTAGCAGTTTTTGCACTAAAAAAATCGGGTGCTGTTAAAACACAGGTTAAAAACTATGTTGCATATAACGACACAATTAACGTTTACACATAAAAAATTCGAGCGTATTCACGTTTAGAAAAAAATGTGACGTAACATATTTCACGAGCGAACAAGTAGAATGTAAATTATGGTAAAATGTAAGAATTATCTTCCAAAAAGAAATATTAAAAACAATAAAAATATGAGTAGTTTTATCTTTCTAAGTGTGAAAACTTTCAAATAATCCACTATAATAACTCTTGTGCATAGTTTCTATGTATTTATGTACCACTGCACATTGTAATCTTAGGATTTTTGAAGTTATTGTGATCCAATTTTGGTTTGTTTTTAATCTAAAAAGAGGCATTATTTTTATACACTTTTTTTGCACAACAAACACAAACTCACTTATCTGAGATTAAATCAGTAGACATAAAAACTGCTTTAAACAAAAGTATTATATGGACAAAATGCGTTTAGCTGTTTTTAACACTCAGCCGCCTCATTTGTACACTGGGGGTGTGGAGAGGCGTATACGTGAGTCTACACTACGGCTTGTAAATAGTGTGGATATTACTGTTTATAGCGGAACAAAAGCGAGTTTTAAAAAACCTGTTAAAATAAATGGTGTATTTTTTGTTCCTCTTGCATCAACTGATAGTGTTTACCCTCTTGATAATTGGACTTTTAATCGTACTGTATCTAAAACCAATTTTAATGCTAATGTTTACGAGGTGCATAATGATAATGGTTATGGGCTTCTTAAAGCATTTAAAAATAGGTCTATAAAAAAAGCGGTTGTGCATACGGTTCATGGGGTGTTAGCTGATGAGTTTGAGCAGGCAAAATTAAATGGTTGCTTACCTTTTAGGAGTAGAATTGCTAATTGTTTTATGGCGCGTCTTGCCCGATTAGAGGGAAAAACAGTTAAAGAAGCAGATTTTGTTGTTACTATCAGTAAGTATTCTTTTGAGAAAATGCAGAAATATTATGATGTTGATCCTTTAAAAGTGTGTATAGTGCCTAATGGTGTTGATTTAGAAAAGTTTTGTTCTGCGAAAGATCCTGTCTTGATTAAAGCTCAGTTTGGTTTAAGAGATGTGCCTGTGGTGCTTTTTGTGGGTAGTTTAATACCTCGTAAAGGGTTAATGTTTTTAGTGGAAGCTGCTAAACATGTAGTTAAATTTCAGTCAAATGTGCAATTTGTTATCGTTGGTGATGGTCCTTTGAAAAATTGGTTATTTAACTGTTTAATGGATGCAAAGCTTTTGGATAATTTTGTTTTTAAAAATGGTTTATCTGAGATTGAGCTTTCTGCATTGTATAGTTGTTGTGATGTGTTTGTTTTACCTTCTATTCAGGAAGGTCAGGGTATTGTGTTGCTTGAAGCTTCTGCATCAGAGAAGCCTGTGGTTGCTTTCAATATTGGTGGTGTAAATGAGGTTGTTGTTAATGGTGAAACAGGTTTATTGGCTGATTGTGGTTGTAGTGGTGAGTTAGCTGAATTGTTGTTGAAACTTTTGGGTGATGTTAATTTGCGGCAGAATATGGGGTTAGCTGGGCGTAAGTTTGTTAGTGAGAAATTTACGTGGGATATTTGTGCTCAAAAAATGTTTAGGGTTTATCAGGATGTTTTGGGGTGTGTTGTTTAAAGGTTACTCCAATAGCTGTTGCTAGTCGTTCAAGTTCTGCGTTGTTTATCCATTCGGTTTTTAGGTATTGGCATATGCGGTCTTCGGTTAGGCCTATTCGTCTTGCTTCTTGTATGGTATAATGGTATGCGTCAATTTCTGTGGGTCGGTCAACGTATTTGTATTTTTTGTCAAAGAGTTCTTTGCCTTCTCTGAACTGTTTTACATGGCAGAGTTCATGGATTAGGTCTAGGTAAATGTCGGTTTTATTGCCTTTTTGAAGATAAGTTCTGCATATAACAATGTGTCCATCTTTACCATCAACGTGCATGTATCCATTTAGCCAGTTGAATTCAACCTCTAATTCCTGTAGGATATTTGTTGTATTATCTCCAAAAAGTCTCTGTACGGCTTCAACTTTATCGAATTCTTTAAAATAATCCAGAAAGTGTCCTTTGACGGTTTCGGTGTTTGAATGGTTTACTATTAGTTTATGGCATGTTTTTTGAATGTTAAGCATTAACAAGTCTATAGAGGACATGTTTGTTTGCTCCTATTTATATTCTGAGAGATATTCAAGTCGCATACCTCTTTGGATAAAGTTATCAAAGTTTTTGATGGTACCAATGCTTGCATCAATGTTTTGATACTTTAAATTGCGCCACATGTCTTCAGGTACTAAATTAAACTGTAATGGGGTTTGGCAGTGTAAACCAAATTTTTCTGTAATATTTGGAATTAACAAGCCTTTACTGCAAGCTTTATGTGCTAAAGTATATGTTTGTAAAAGTTGTGGTGCTGCAAAGGCACCTACACCATGCCACAAAGCTGCATCTTCAGGAGAAGCTAACGCGTATAGAAAAAATTGTGGTGAAGAAGGCGTTTCAGCATAGCTATAATTAACAAATTTTTCTGCGTCTACAACAAAAGTATCCTCACCTTGTGTTATAGATACATCATTAGAGTCTATACCATTTGGATAAAGCAATGTAGGCTTGTATTTTATGCTTACATTTAAGAGTTTGTTATTGTTGTCGAAATGGATTTTTCCATGGGCAGCTCGTTTGGAACCATATCCTTTTTCTGAGTGGGGAACTGTAAGCAAAGTAGTACGTTTATTTATGCTTCTACCCATACAATTGTAGGCTTGTTCTATTGATTGAAAACTCTGATGTACCTCACTTATAATATAATGTAGCAAATCATCTTTCTTTTCTATTTGCAAAGTAGACAATGGCATACGAAGAGTATAAAAACTAAAATTTATACCAAAAACTTTTGATAACATATCCATCTGTCGAAATTTAACAGCATCAACAAAATCCATATAACAATTGTTAGCCAAAAGTTCTTCTGATATCAAATTAACTTCTTCTTTAGAAATTAAAGCACCATCATATTTTTCAGTAAATACTTTATCAACACAAAGTTGATCTGTTTTAATGTTAGCTACTGGGAATGCGCTCTGTCCACTATCAATTATTGATTGTCTTAAAGGATTAATAGAATATCTATCAGCCTCTACATCATCAGTGTTAAGTAAAAATGGTAAAACATAACCGTTAGGTGGTTTTTTAAGTTCTTCACATAAATTATTATAATCAGCTTCAACAGGATTTTGCATACCTGATTCAAGGTAATAATTTGCACATACTTGAAGTAAACGTATGCCAATGATGCCTTGAACTTCTTCAGCTGTTAATTGTGGATTTGTATACTCAACCGAACCGCGTAAATAAAAATGAGTGCCATTTATAGAGCAACTGACTTTTTTTCCACCGACAAATTCTAAAAAAGTTACTTTACGACAAAATTCACTTTCTTTATGACGCTGGACACTATCAACTAAAGCTCTAACAGCCGGCATAGACTTTACTAAAAAATCCTTAACGAGACGATAACAGCAATCAGACATAGACACTACCCTCGCTCCAATGATTCAGCGAGACAAACACCAGCTTGAACCTTAGACTCCCCTAAAAACATTCTTGATAAAAAAAAACTTTTCCTAAAACCCACCCCCAACAAAAACTCTTCCAAACAAAACTGATTCTGATGCAAATAAAGCAAAACAGACCTACCAACTAACCTACCTAACACTGCCTTCAAAAGCCCAAACACCACCTCAGACCTATCAACACTACAAACTAATGGCCCAACCTCCACAACACCATCATAAATCTTAGCTAAAACATAACCCACAACATTATCCCCATCCATTGAAACATAACACAAATTACCCTCCCCTTGCAATATACCCCTCAACAACCGCGACCTATCAGCACCAAAAAAACGCCTATCAAAACTAGCCAACAAAGAAAAATCAAAACAAGACTCAAACCCAAACGAACCAAAATCACAAGATTGCAACTGACTACACTGCATAACCACCAAATCCATATCCACCTTAAACCCAACCTTACCATAAAAATCCCTAAAACACGGATAAGTATACAAACCAACAGACTTCACACCTCTACTCCACAAATACCTAACAGCATAATCCAAAAGCAAACGACCACCACCACAACCCCTATACTCAGGCTTAACAACCAAATTTCCAAACCAACCCACATTACCAAAACTTATACAAGTCGCCACTCCTACAGGAACAGAACCATTAAACAATACAAAACAACCCTCAGGCTCAAGAAATTGGTTAAACCTAAAATCTGCTAACTCCATAGCCCAACCCATAGTATTAGCTAAATCAACCGCAAACACGTAATCTTTTACAGACATGACTCGAACTTGCAACATAATAAAATTAACCACGTTTGAAACAATTAAAGTTTACAGAACCTTCACTGCAATAACTGATGAATCTACCTATTTAATAAATTCTATCCATTAAAACATTGTTGGGAATCTTATTATTTATCGGTGTAACATGTTCTTTGAGGTCTTTGTTTGACAGAAAATATTTGGAATAAACCTGTAATATGCATTTTTAAAGAAAGAGATATCCCTGAAGTTGAACCTTTTGTTGTCATTAAGGCACGAAAACTTGTGATTAACCAAACAAACAATTCATTAACAGGGTCGATTCAAGATTTCTTTAAACTTATGGGCAGTATTGATTATTTATCTTCGACTGAAGGAATAAACGATCATTATGTGTTATGCTGGTTTGATGATACAATTCCTGAAATGACAGGGGATTTTAGAAAAATATTCGATGCCTGCTTTGGGGGTAATGTAAAATTTGAGGTAAATAAAAATGGTAAAAGAACCTACAATGCAGTATTCACAGCTAAACACGCCAAACTTTGTTAAAAATTCGTTAGCCTAGCTGAAAAATCAAACTAAAAATCTCAGAATCACAACTATAACAACAGCATAGAGTTAATGCACACTGTATAGTGTACAATAGTGTTGTTTTTAGCTTTTTTGCACCATCTAAACTATATAAATCTTAAAACATGAAAAAAGATTTTGTTTTGTCCACTAAATACGTAAAAACATGATTTTTCATGCATATTTCTCTAAAAAAGAGAAGGTTAACCTTAAACTAAACTTTAAAAACAACCATTTTTTTTCATCAAAAAATTAACATGAAACCATAATGTCCAAGATATTAATAGAACTAAAAAAAAATAAACTGATATAGCATATTTTCATTGATTGCTAATAGTTTGGATATTTTATTCGGTTGACGTTGGACGGTATTTTGAGAGGATGCCTTTAGTAAATTCGGGTTTTTTTGGTTTCCACGTGCTTAATCGTGTTTCAATCTCTTTGTTGGTTAAGTTAATGTTTAGTGTTCTGTTTGGGATATCGATTGTTATAATGTCGCCGTTTTGTATGATTGCTATTGGTCCGCCATCGAATGCTTCTGGAGTGACGTGTCCTATGCTTCCGCCGCGTGTTGCTCCACTGAATCTGCCGTCGGTGATTAGGGCGACACTTTCGCTTAGGCCCATACCTGCAATTGTTGCTGTTGGGATAAGCATTTCAGGCATGCCGGGTCCACCTTTTGGTCCTTCGTAGCGTATGACTATGATGTCGCCAGGGTTGATTTGTTTGTTGTGGATAGCTGTTATGGTTTCTTTTTCTGAATCGTAGACTTTGGCTGGGCCAGTGTGTTTGAGCATTTTTGGTGAAACACCTGCGGTTTTGATTACTGCTCCTTTTGGTGCAATATTACCTGTTAGAATAGCAATGCCGCCTTCTGTGTGCACAGGGTTGTCTATGGAGTGTATGACATTTTGGTTGAGTACTGTTGCGTTTTTGATGTTTTCAGCAATTGTTCGTCCTGTGACTGTTATTGTGTTGGTATTTAGTAGTGTTTGGATTTGGTGCATGACTGCTGGGACACTTCCTGCGGCATCTAGGTCTTCAATTGCGTGTGTTCCACTTGGTATCATACTACACAGGTGGGGTACTTTTCGGCCTGTTTCATCAAACAATGAAAGTGGGAGTGTTAGTCCGGTTTCTTTTGCGATAGCTGGTAAATGTAGCACTGTGTTAGTTGAGCCGCCTAGAGCCATATCTACGGCTATAGCATTTTTGAAAGCGTTTAATGTGAGTATATTGGAAGGTTTTATGTTCTGTTCTATGAGTTTGAGTATTTGTTTGCCTGTTTGGCGTGCAAGTCTGATTTTGTTTGCGCTTGTGGCAAGAGTTGTTGCGCAGTATGGTAGGGACATGCCTAGTGCTTCGCTCATGCAGGCCATGGTGTTTGCTGTGAACATGCCGCTACAGCTTCCGCATCCGGGGCATGCAGTGTTTTCAAGTTTAGTGAGTTCGGTTGTACTCATTTTTCCTGCAACTACTTGTCCAAGTGCTTCTGGAACGTTTGAGTAACTGACTTTTTTTCCGTTGTATTGTCCAGCTTGCATTGGGCCGCCTGTGAGCATAATTGCTGGAATGTCTATACGTGCTGCGGCCATGAGCATGCCTGGTGTGACTTTGTCGCAGTTGCTTATCATGACAAGACCGTCAAGGCGGTGGGCTTGAATCATGATTTCAACGGAATCTGCAATGATTTCACGGCTTGGAAGGCTGTATCGCATGCCTTCGTGTCCCATGGCTATTCCGTCACAAACTGCTATGGTGTTGAATTCAAATGGTGTTCCGCCTGCAGATAGGATGCCTTCTTTTACGGTTTCGCTAAGTGTGCGTAGATGAATGTGTCCGGGAACAATTGTGTTGTAACTGTTAGCTATTCCAATGAAAGGTTTAGTTATGTCATCATCATTTAGTCCTAATGATTTAAGTAATGCACGATGAGGGGCATGTTCGATTCCTGTTTTTATTTGGTTACTTCGCAATTTTGTCATCCTTTTGCATGTTAACTGTTGTAGGTAATGTTGTGGGTAGTGGTTGTTAAGCTTTTATGTGTCAAAAAGTGTTTTAGTGGCTAAAATCTGGTTTAGGTTAAAAATAGTTTGCGGTTTTTGGTTGTCTGTGAAATGTTGTTTTTAGGTATTTTCACCAAAATATTTATTTTGTTGTTTGTTAATTTTTGGTGTAACGAATATTAAGTATCCCATAATCATACATAATTAAAAAGTGTGGGTGACAAGTTATGAATCTAAATAATTTTACTGTAAAATCTCAAGAAGCCATTCAAAAAGCCTCAGAGATTGCAACCACAAAACAGCATCAAGCAATTGAACCAGTACACTTGTTAAAAGCAATTTTAACAGTTGACGAAAACGTGATGCCCTACTTATTATCTGCATTAAATGTGAATGTTGACTATTTTACAAAACAACTAGACAAATTAATTGAAGATTTACCAAAAATTGTAGGCGGTCAATCCTATCTATCTCCAAATTTTAATAAAATACTACAAAAAGCCCAAGAACACGCATTAAAAATGAAAGATGAATTCATACCAATTGAACAACTTTTAATCGCCACACTCTCAATTAATGACCCTGCAACCCGTTTAATGCAAACCTGTGGAATCCAAGAAAAAGAATTAAAAACAGCCATCAACCAACTACGCAAAGGCTCAAACGTAAATTCACAAACAGCCGAAGACACATACAATGCTTTAAACAAATACGCCATCAACCTTAACAAACAAGCACAAACAGGTAAACTTGATCCAGTCATTGGCAGAGATGAAGAAATTAGCCGTGTTCTACAAATTTTATCACGAAGAACCAAAAACAACCCCATACTCATCGGTGAACCAGGAGTAGGTAAAACAGCAATAGCAGAAGGCATAGCACACCGCATCATAAATGGAGACGTACCAGAAAATCTAAAAACCAAACAGTTTTACTCGCTGGACATGGGAGCTTTAATTGCAGGAGCCAAATATAAAGGAGAATTTGAAGAACGCTTAAAAAGCGTCATAAAAGAGGTAGTTTCTTCTGATGGAGAAATAATTCTGTTTATTGACGAAATACACATTCTGGTTGGAGCAGGTGCAGGCGAAGGCGCAATGGATGCAGCAAACATTTTAAAGCCAGCTTTAGCAAGAGGCGAGTTACGAGCTATTGGTGCAACCACGCTTAAAGAGTACCAAAAATATTTTGAAAAAGATAAAGCCTTAGAAAGACGTTTTCAACCAGTCATAGTTAACGAACCAAATATTCTTGACGCCATTTCAATTCTTCGAGGGTTAAAAGAACGATATGAAGTGTTTCATCATGTACGTATAAAGGATGAAGCTATAATAACTGCTGTAGAACTCTCTCAAAGATATATTTCAGAACGATTTTTGCCTGATAAAGCCATAGATCTTATAGATGAGGCAGCAGCTAAATTACGTTTAGAGATTAATAGTGCACCTGAAGAGCTTGAAGCAATAGAACGCAAAATCAGGCAATTAGAAATTGAACGTGAAGCTATCAAACGAGAAAAAGATGAAACAAAACTTAGACCTATAAAAGAAGAAATTGCCAATTTAACTGAAGAACGCAACAAATTGAAGGCTAAATGGCAAACTGAAAAAGATCTTGTAGAAAAAATACAGTTAAGAAAAAATGAAATCGAGCAACTTAAACTTGAAGATGAAGCTGCTAACCGCATGGGCAATTTAGAGAGAGTTGCTGAAATTCGTTATGGCAAAATTCCTGAAGCTATAAAAGATATAGAACAATTCAAAGAAAAACTTTCGGAAGTACAAAAAGATTCAGCACTTGTAAATGAAGAAGTTGGTGCAGAAGAGATTGCAGAAGTCGTTTCTCATTGGACAGGTATACCAGTTAATCGAATGTTACAAAGTGAACGCCAAAAATTATTAAACCTCGAAAACGAGTTACATATAAGAGTAGTTGGACAAGAAGAAGCAATTAGTGCTGTTTCAGATGCTATACGGCGCAGTCGCGCGGGTTTACAGGATTCTAAACGTCCCATAGGGTCATTTATTTTCCTTGGAACAACAGGTGTTGGTAAAACTGAGTTAGCAAAATCATTAGCAGAGTTTCTTTTTAATACTGAAAATAGCATGATTAGAATTGACATGTCTGAATACCAAGAACGACACACCGTTTCAAAACTCGTTGGTGCACCTCCAGGATATGTTGGTTATGAAGAAAGCGGACAATTAACAGAAGCAGTACGACGTAAACCATACTCTGTAGTATTACTTGACGAAATTGAGAAAGCTAACCCAGATGTTTTCAATATTTTACTACAGGTCTTAGATGATGGCAGATTAACTGACAATAAAGGCAGAACAGTTGATTTTAAGAACACTATAATTATTATGACATCAAACATTGGTTCCCACCTTATTCAAAATAATCTTGAAAAAATAACAGCCGATAACCGAGAAGAAATATTAAACAAAACAAAAGAAGAAGTGTTTAATCTACTTAAAAAAACTATAAAACCAGAGTTTCTTAATCGCATTGACGAAACAATCATGTTCCAACCCTTATCAATAGAAGAAATTAATAAAATCGTTGAAAAACAACTTGACAACGTTCAAAAAATGCTAGAAAAAAATGGCATACATATGATTACAACCAAAGCCGCAATAGAGCATATCGCTAAAATTGGGTTTGACCCTCAATTTGGTGCAAGACCAATTAAACGAGTAATTCAAAGAGAAATCATAAATGAGCTTTCGAAAATGATTTTAGCAGACAAAATTGACAAAAAAGTAACAATTGTAGTAGACGAAAAAAACCAACAACTCATTTTCGGCAACAAATAAAACTTATAACAGTGTTGTTTGGCCTTTTGATAATGGCTGTGCCGTTGCAGGCACCCCTAATCTTTTTGTTATCTCACCAGCCAACATTTTTCCATGACTTGAACGATAACTATCTGTTATAACTTTTTTTGCTTTAGAACGTTTTACATATTCAATTAAATCATCAAAATCAGAATGATCACTAAGCGCCACAAGATATTCATTTTCAGTAATTTGCCTACAAGGATTTTGAAACTCCCACCCACTTACACACACACGAGAATTTCTCAACCCAACTTTAAAACGAGCATTTGTATGATAAAAAGCAACACAGGGCAAATCACCATTAAGAAGTTCTTGACCAGCTTTACTTGTATCAAGAGTTAATCCGCCAAGATTCATACCATAATTGCAACAAACATTAGAAATCTCATACACAGTATCAGGCATCACAAAAGGAACCTCTACATCAGCATTTCGCAACATCTGCATAACCTCTTGCAATTTACCATAAAAACCAAAAACATACACAGACCCACCACGCAAACGCCGCTCAATCATCGAAATCAACAACTTGTCAATATCAACATCAAAATTACGCCTATATGCTGGATTACCATAAGTAGCTTCAATCACAAGCACATCACAATCAATAACAGGAGTTTCACAAAGTTTAAAATCACCAGTATAAACAGTTCGAACACTATCCTTATCTTCCACTAACACTTGAGAAGCACCCATAATATGATTAGCTTTTAGAAGCGTAATTGTTTCACCATTATACATAAACGACTTACCATACTCAAGAGACAAAACATTACTAGCATCAAGTTCAAATTTAGGATTCACAATTCCTGCAAGCTCCCTTGTAGCAGGAGTCATAATAACCTTATCACAACACTTAATACTTTTACGCAAACCACCTAAATGATCCGCATGCGCATGAGTAACAACACGCAACGGCCGCCCCGCATCAAAAGCATCACATGACACACTATCACCCATAAGAACCGCACCAGACCTTGTAACATACACACGCTCAACCAACACCAATCACTTCTTTGTTTTTTCTGCAAGCCAATCAACAAGCTGCTTAGGCGCAGCAGTCTCAATAACCACACACAACGGCCCTAAAGGCGACTCACCATATTCCTCTGAAAAACTAACATGCCCAACATAAGCAACCTGCTTATTTAAATAAAAAACAATCCTATCATCACACGCTGCACGATATAACAATTTTCTTGCCGCATCTCTTACACGATCATTACGCAACACATTACGAAATTTAATTAAAGAAACCTGACCTTGACCAACAGCTTTCAAACGACAACCTTGAAAAGCAGGTTCAACAGTAAAAACTAGATTATCAAAAATATTACTAACCGCCTTTTTAACTTTCTCTTCATCCTCTGTAGCATTAACATCTGCTTCTACGCGAACCGTTACTGTTTCCATATAGATTCAACCAGCCCCAAATACTTTTTCACTTCTGTATTAAACACTTCTATACTACTATCATTAACTATAACATGCTCAGAGAAAGCAATTACACTACCTAAACCAACACTTAACTCACGCATATCACGTTCATGAAATAATTCAAAAGTTTTAGGATCATCACTTCGACCACGTAAACTCAAACGCGCAAAACGAACCAAAGAAGCAGCATGAACAGCAACAAGCTTAAAACCAACAAAATTTGCCTTAAACACATCAACCTCATTTAAACTTCGCAACCCATCTATAACAATCCTACTACCAACCTGCAACTCAATTTTTGGCACACACAACTCAGCAACCACATTATCCCCACCCTCTTTACGCAACTCCAACATCACCTGACCCACATTTTGCGGATTTAACTCCAAACCACGCTTTTTAGTCTCTTCACGTATTACATCACCCATCGACACTGCAACATAACCAACTGTTTTTGCAGCCTCTACAAAAACTGATTTCCCTGCACCCGGCATACCAGTTAAACCTATAACAAGCTTATCAACATTCATAACAAACCCTTTTCCAGTACAAAAAGAAAACAACCATTATTTTAGCATACTGCTACTTTTCCTGAGAGTTTTCACCTATATGGAGACAGCACTATTGTTTGAATTTGAGTGAAAACCTCGGGCGTAGTCAAATTTTCTCACAAATTTAACAAAGTATCAACCATCATTCACATTTAGAAACCACTTTTACTCTACGCGTAAACCGCCCTAAATGACGACGAATATTACTATTATCCTATTCAATACCTCACTAACAAAGGAGACATTTTAACAAAAAGAGGACCCGCGGTCTCACTTGTCATCAGGTAAAAGGACATTTTATCCCTACCCTCAACAATTACCTTATGCAAAATTTCACCGCACACCGACTCACTAAACTCCTTAAACCTCACAATAGCCTCAATAGCCACCTCAATATTAGCCAATTTTTGCGTCAAATCTTCCACAATTTTATTATCCAATTTCAAGACTAAAGACTGCTTATTCAACGCATCCAATTGCTTATTATACTGACTATTAGACGCTTCAAACTCTGCACGCGAAACCACGCCATCAACACACAAATCCAGCAGCTTCAACTTTTTCACCGTTATCTTATCCATATCCGCCCCAATCGCCCTAATTTCACCTGATTTATCAGGACTGCTGCTATGGCTTGATTTACCGCGACCTTTAACTCACGCACAACTTGGTCTTATGCTCAATCACCGTGTTCAAGACAGCAAGAAAATTATCCCGCAAAACATGCTCATGAACAGCGCGACAGTAACAACCCACCTTATGACCTGCGCATTAACCTTCTCCCTACCAAACTTTAACGCCTCGCTGCACTGCCACATAATCTGCTGATTTTGCGCCTTTTTATTGTTAATTCTGCGCTTAAAACTCGAATTACAATAGCGCATTTGACCTTGCTACTCCACACATGACGGTTGGAATATCGGCTTTTCTCAAAGGTCGCAGTCTTTCGACGCTACATCTCCCTCTGTGCCCTGTCAAATACTTCCTTATCCACAATAAGCATGTGATTATTTTCAACCGTGATAACGGCTTCCTCGCCCTCGTTCGTTTGCGTTTGGTATTCTCATAATCCGCCTGTAATGTGTCCAGCTCAATTCGGAACTCAGCGCGTTCCAAATTGGAAAAACGTTGTAAAATTGACGCATGTATCGTAAATTTCGTTCATCAAAAGAAACACCGAACTCTACCATCAATCTTTCTGCCAAAAATTTCAAAAGTTGTGTGCCATATTCCGCTCTAACCTCACCGCCTTGTGCCTCCATAATTTGCTTACCTATTTGCCAATATGTCTTCACCATAGCAAACTCAACCGTTCGCTTAATACCTGCCGAGCGGTTAAGATGATTTCTCTGATGTTTTGGTAAATTTCATTTTGATTTGGCGTTATTTCCATGCTTTGCTCCCACCTTACTTTAAACTACCGTCATTTTAACATACGACGTTTTAAAAGTCCAGCATTTAATTTTTGCTTACAACTACACTGCTTTTTAGGGTTTTTATAGCTTGCTCCAACTCGTCTTTAGTGATAAGTTGTCGTTTGTGCAGCCCTTTTAGCGTCACAATTTTAAAGTTTAACACTATATTTGTGATTTCTCCATTAATTATCTCCAGCCCACGCTGTTTTATACACTCATACGCCTTTTGTATCTTGTCAAATTTTTCTGATGTGACTTTTTTGACTTCTTCGCCATTTTCCGCAAATGTAGCAGGGTGCCATTCTTTACAAAGCCGTCGCCAAGCACTTTTAACCTCTTCTTCTGTGGCGGTCTCGCTTACGCCCAATATTTCAAAGGGGTTATCTTCGCCATAATTAGCCTGTTTTTGTTTGGGGTTGTTTGTGTGTTGGGTTTTAATTCGTTATGTTTTTTTGCTCAAACTGCCGAAGGTAAGTTTATAGACAACCGCCTAAAAACTGTATTTTTCCAAAAATTACCTGCTGAAAAACGTGTCATAATGCTATTTAGTTTTCTAAAACGTGATTTTCGGAAATTACCCATACAATTCCAACTTTTATAAATTAACTACCTTCACCTTTAAACAACAGTTGAACCCCCGTTTTTTGTCCACATTTTGGCTATTGTGTTTAAAATGTTTAAATTTATTGGCTTTTAGACAGTTTTCATGCTTAAAACTTTTATGAGGGAACGTTGTAGATAGTAACGGAAAGAAAAATGTCTGAACAAATACGAAGCTTTATTGCTTTCGACATACAAAACGAAAATTTGATAAATAGAATAGCTGCTGTACAGAAATTGTTAATGCAGACTAACGCAGATTTAAAACTTGTTTCGCCTAAAAACATTCATATCACCATAAGATTTCTTGGGCTTATAAATCCAGAAATGGTTGACAAAGTTTATGAAGTTATGAAAAAAGTAAAATTTGTTCCATTTAATATTCAGCTTCAAGGTTTAGGCGTCTTCCCAACAATAAATTATCCAAGAGTTGTTTGGGCTGGAATTACTTTAGGAGCTGAACAACTACGAAGTATTTTTGAACAACTTGAACCAATGCTTCATGATTTGGGGTTTGCACCAGAACCTGAATTTAAAGCTCATCTAACTATTGCACGCGTTAGTTCGGGCGCGAATAAACAGCGATTAGTTGATTTTGTCACACGACATCAAGAGTATGAATTTGGGAATATCAAAGCGAATTATTTACGGTTAAAAAGAAGTCAGCTTTCGACTATGGGTCCTGCTTATACCACTTTGAAGGAATACAGCCCATAAAATGAAGCGAAAAAGACATGCAAATAGAACTTGAAACCTTAACTCAACAGGTATTAAAAAAAATTTCGCCTACGCCTGAAGAATACTGTAAAGTTGAGGTTTTAAGTAAGCAATTAAAACAAAAACTTTTAGATGCGTGCAAACAACAAAATGTAAAGGCAACTGTAAGAGTAGAGGGATCCATAGCAAAAGACACTTGGTTAAAGGAAAACCCCGACATTGACATTTTTATTCGTTTACCCACAACCATTTCACGTGAAAAACTCGGTGAAATAGGTTTAAAAATTGCAAGATCTGTAACGCAAAATGCAACACACGTTACAGAACGATTTGCGGAACATCCTTATCTTGAAATAACCATTAACGAAATGCGGGTAGATATTGTTCCCTGTTTTAATGCGGCAATAGGTGAATGGCAAAGCGCAACCGACAGAACACCATACCACACTAATTATATTAGACAACATTTAACACCTAAAATGCGTGAAGAAACACGACTACTTAAACAATTTATGAAATGTATAAATGTGTATGGAGCTGAAATCAAAATCGGAGGATTCAGCGGTTACTTGTGTGAATTGTTGATTCTAACTTTTGGTTCGTTTGTTCAAACAGTACAAGCATTTGCAAATTACAATAAACGCCTCGTAATTGACCCACAACGCCATTTTGCAGACAAAGAAAAAGATGTAGTAACATTGTTCTCAGAGCCACTGGTGATTGTTGATCCGGTTGATAAAGCGCGTAATGTTGCTTCAGCGGTTCAAGCTGAAAAGCTTTACAGTTTCATTGGGGCATCGCGTGCGTTTTTGCAAAATCCGTCAGAAATATTCTTTTTTGCACCCAAACAATCAGCTCTTGACACAGATGATTTGAAGTGTATGATGAATAATCATGGATCATCATTGTTGTTTCTAGTTACGGGAGGCATTGATGCTGTACCTGACGTGTTTTGGGGGCAATTCTACAAATCTAGACGTTCATTGCGTAAACTGTTAGAGTTTAATGGTTTCAAAGTATTCAGAGACGCAGTTTGGAGCAATGAAAAATCGTTTAATGTTTTTATTTTTAAGTTGGAACAACTAATTATTGCTGATGTCAAAAAACATTTTGGACCACCTCTTGAATGTTCAGATGAGTGTGCACATTTTCTTGCTAAATACACAAAAAATAGTCAGACAGTTGCCGGACCATATATTGAAGATGGAAAATGGGTTGTTGAAATTACTCGTAAAAATGTTAATGCTCTAAGTTTTTTAAGGGAGAAACTTGTTGATGGAGGAAAAAATGTTGGTGTTTCAGAACTTTTCGCTAAAGCGTTTAATGAGGGTTTTACGGTTTTTGATAGTAATGGAATTATTCAAATTTATAGTGAATATAGGGATTTTGCATGTTTTTTGTCAAGATTTCTGTTGGGGAAAACTGATTGGTTAAAATAAGAATCTATTTTAACAGATTTTTAACTATTGCTGCATAAGAACTTATTGGAGTTGATTATTTAGTGTGTAATAGTGATTTAGTTGATAAAGAGTTAAATGATTTTGTTGCTATTTATTTATGTAAAAAAGTAAACAATTTCCAAAAACGCAATAAACACAAATTAAGTATGAGTGTTGTCGTCTAATCGGTTAACTTTTTTGGATTGAGTAAAGTTCATTCTATGTTATCGCTCAAAAAAACATAGAAATGAAACCCAAGTAATCACAGACCAAACATAAATAGAAATACAAGAAGACATAAATCTTGCCAACATATCCCAAAAATAGAAAAACTAAACATTCCAAAAGAAACACTCAAAACAGCTATACTAAAACTACAAGACAAACTATTACCATGCCTATGCGGACCAAAATACCAAAGAAACCCATGAGATTGTCTGAAAAATAGGTTACAGAATTTTTGTTGTTGTAAATAATTCCAAAAAGTTTGTGTTTTAGAAATATTTTTATGTTTTTTTATTTAAATATTTTTAATTAGGTGGTTTTTAATTTTTGTTCATATTTTTGGTTAGTTTTCATACAGTCTGGGAGTTAGTTTTAGGTGGTTAGCGGCCTATTTCACAGTGACTTTGCCTGTGGCATGTTTTTTCTACACATCATTTTAGTGCGCTCTTGTTTTTAACTTTAACCATACAATATTTTAGGAGGTGAAATTATTTTGGGAAAAGACACAAAAACCGAATTTTTAGAAAACTTTAAATAACATAATACGAAAAGTGGCATATACGAGGTAAAAAAATTTTGTCACCACACAGTGTATTTAGAAAACTGTTAAACAATCGACATTTTTGTCTAAACAAAATTAAATTAGACACAATGTTTTCTGGATTTAAAATTAAATATAATGTAATACAAAAATCAGTTAAAAATATAAACAATATAGGTTATGTTTAATAATGAAAAAGCCACAGATTTTTGCGATAACAGCAGTAGTTGCTATAGCGTTAATCGCTACGTGTGTAGTAGTTAATGAAAACTCTGATTCTTTGTTTCCAACTACACCAACAATAGATACCCAAGTACTAGATCAGGGCACGTTAGAAGTTATTTTTCTTGATGTTGGACAAGCAGATTCTATTCTCTTAAAAACTGGTACACATACAATGCTAATAGATGCAGGAAATATTGGCCAAGACCAACTTATGCTCAATTATTTATCCACATATGAGGTAACAAGTTTAGATTATCTTGTAGCAACACATCCACATGCAGACCACATTGGAGCAATGACAGCTGTTGTCAATAAAATGGACAATATAGATACAATTATTATGCCAGATAAAACACACACCATACAAGCATATAAAAACTTAATTACCGCTATTGATGCAAAAGACATAACTGTAAATATAGCAGAACCAGGACAAAATTTTACTATGGGAAACGCAAACATACAAGTTATTGCACCAAATTACATATATTCAGACCTCAATGAATGCTCTGTCGTTTTACGCGTAGAATTTGGCGAAACAGTTTTCTTATTCACAGGTGATGCAGACACAAAATCAGAAAATGATCAAATAACAAATGGATTATCACTTGACGCCGACGTGCTTAAAGTTGGACATCACGGGTCACGAACAAGCAGTTCTAAAAATTATTTAGACATCGTTACCCCCACTTATGCAGTGATAAGCTGTGGCGCAGGTAACACTTATAATCACCCACATCAAGAAGCCATGACACGCTTAATTGCAACAGGAGCCACAATTTATAGAACTGACGAAAACGGCACAATAATATTTACAACTGATGGAAAAACAATAACTGTAACAGTTGAAAAAGACACGCCAACCCCAACAGAAGAAGGAACAATATACATAGGCAATAAAAACAGCAAAATATTCCATTTACCTACTTGTCACTCGTTACCTATCGAAACAAATAGAATATATTTTAATTCACGACAGGAAGCAATAGATGCAGGTTATACACCATGTGGTACGTGTAAACCATGATAATTGTTGATCGAATAGAAAACGGATTAGCCATTTGCGAAGTTGACGATACAATGGTAGATATACCATTATCAAAAATCAGCAAAGACGTCAAAGAGGGAGACGTATTAAAAGATAATGGAAATGGCGTATCATACACTGTAGATGCTGCAATGACAAAACAACGAAGAGACGAAATAGATACACTCTTCGAAAAGCTAAAAACAAAAAATAAGAAGTAATCCCTATGACAAACACTGAAAAACCAGTACACCTGTGGTTTGATGAGTTAAGTACTGTTGAAGTTGCGAAATTTGCACAACAAGGCAAAGTAGTTATTTTCCCAGTTGGCTGCGTAGAAGAACACGGCGAACACTTACCATTGTGTACAGACAGTATTGAAACAGAATATGTTGCACTTGAAGTTGCACGTAAAACAGGATGCTTGGTAGCACCACCTTTCCGTTACGGTATTGTAAATGCTGGACGCAACTTTCCAGGCAGTATAACCATACAATTTAACACACTTTTCAATGTAACCAAAGACATACTCTCAGAATTAACTCGCAACGGATTCAACCGCATAATCATTCTCAGCGGCCATGCAGGCACATCTCACATGGTTGCCCTTAGACTTGCAGCACAAGAAATCATTCACCAAAACGGAGAAAAAAATGGTAAACAACACACACGCATCATGGTACTATCAGACTATGATTTTGCTGAAGAACTAACTGAAGAATTAGCAAATATAAAAGATGGACACGCAGGAACCATTGAAACCTCACGCGTTATGGACATACGACCTGATCTAATTAAAACAAAAGGCATACCCAGCAACTATGAGATGCCACGTTTTGAAGTTGTACTACATCCTGAGCAATACTTTCCAAGTGGCGTACACGGTGATCCTACAATAGCAACAAAAGAAAAAGGACAAAAAATCAATATACACGTAATCAATCAAGTAATAAAACTCGTGCAAGAATTAGAGTCAACATAATATATCTTCAACTAAACAAAAAACTGTAAAATATGAGCAAATTATGTGGATTCGTCACTGAAATATTGTTCTTTAACAAATTTTGGTGTGCATACACAATAGAATACCAAGTCGCAATCACTTATATTTTTTATTCGTTGTGAAGTACCAGCAGGTATTACAATTACATCACCAACAGTAACTTGTGTTGGTTCCATGTCAATTATATACATAAGGCCTATACCTTGGGTGATTATATAAATTTCTTCGATACCTTCAAGATGATGCGCAACAGTAGTTACACCAGGTTTTACAACAGCTACAGCTATAGAGACTCTATTGTCATTAGAGCTATAGTTTTCTGCAACAAAACAACGTTCAGGTGTTAAGGTTATGTTTAGACTGTTTGCTTTTATGATTAGTGGATTCATGTATTTCCATACCTCAATGACGCACAAATGTAAATTAATCAAGAGAATTATAAGACAAATAAAATAAGTGTTATGTATGCATATTTATTGCAATAAGTAGAGTTATTCTGCCACTATTTGTTGTGTCGCATTTAATACTGTAAGAGTGCCATTTTTGCCAAGTCGCACCTGCTTTTCGCCTCTAAATAAACAAACTTGAGCATTTTTTATTTCAATATCATCATACAAGTTTACGGTGCTAATTTGACCTTCCCAAAGGCATAGTTTGATTGTCCCCGTATCATCGCCAACTATCGCGTTTACAACCATAGCAGTGTTACCAAATTGTGTGTGCACTTGTGCAGGTTTAGGTATTTCCTGGACTTTTGCTTTGAGGTTTATATGCTTCATACCTGAACGTAAATCTGATACAGTACTAAATAGAGCATCCGGATTTTGCTTCGCTATTTTTTTACGTATTTTGTCAGTATTCATATAAGTTTCGAATGAAGCATCATTATTTTGTGTAAGGAATGTTTCATCGACTCTAAATTGAGCGACAACATTATCATCTTTCTTTATTAGAAATATTATGTCATCTTTTGTTTTCCCACGGTACTCTACGGAGAGTTCACCGCAGGTAGATTTGCCAGCTTCTTTTGCGTTAATTAATGCCTGAACAACTTCAGCTGGGTAAACGTTATATTTGACTGATACAAGAGCGAGATGTTCGCCTAATGGTGATTTCTTTTGTCTCAAAGTGGTTCTTCCGTTTTTGTTTTTTAGAAACAGAGAAAAAAGGAACTATACCGTTCTTTTCTCAAGAATCCAAATAATTATAAAATAAATAGGCGTCTTCCTATATTAGTATGACTATAAAAAAACGTGTTTTTGTTCTAAATTTGTCCAAAAACGCTTTTTCCAGCAATAGATAACTAAGCTTTAATGAAAAACAAAATCTATTTTAAAGATTAAAAAGAAAACAACAAAAATTAAAGTTAAAATTAAACGCGTATTTTGCTTACACAAATAAACTATAATTATTTTCACAATACACAGAATTAACAGTTTTTCCTTAAGCAACTGCTCGTTATAAAAGCATCAGTTTATAAGAGGCGTTGCCACATGGTTTAGTTCTTGTAGGAAATAAGTCTTACACATTAATAGAGTAGGAGTTGAAATATCGAAATGTCATATGGTAATAATAGAGAGATGCATAAAGCAACCTGCGCAGACTGCGGGAATGAATGTGATGTACCATTCAAACCAGACGGTAGCAGGCCAGTTTACTGCCGCGAGTGTTATGCAAAAAGAAGACCACCACGAAGATACTAAGCGTAAGCTTTTTACATCTTTAACGTCTTAATTTTATCTTTTTTAATTTTATTTTTTATTTTTATTAAATTTTCATATTTAAAACCTTTCTAAAAACATAAAATACTCTACAACACAAACATAACCAATGTAATTATAACAACAAATTAACAAATAACAGTGCCCTAATTAAGATTTGATTATGCTCTACAACAATAAAACTCGTACCAAGACCACAAATAACCAAACAAACCCTCAAGCTTAGCATGAGAAAAACCACACTATCTGAAAACTAACACAAAAACAACAACAAAAACAAACAACAACCATTAACAACAACACACACAAAACAAACAAAAAAAATACAACACAACAAAAAACCCAACAAAAACAATAAACACATACATAAACACCCCAAACCCCCAAAAACTAGACCCCACAAAAACCACACCAAAAACAAAAAAACAACCAACACATCCACCACAACAAATACAAAAACAATACACAAACGACCACCACAACAAAATACACCCCAGCAAAAAACCCAAAAGAAAAACACACAACAATCCACAAACAACATGACTATACAACACCCAAACACCCAAACACCACACCAACACCAACTTCCAAAAAAAACAACCCAAAACCACAAAAACAAACATAGAAAGAACACAACCAAACCTACAACAAACTAAAACTTTGACCCGTATCTCTTCATTTTTTTGGCAATATGGCCTCATATCTTTTTAAAAATCAACTAAATTTAGCTATAAATCAAAAAACAACCTTAAAATTCACCACAAATACACAAAAACATTTACAGTACATATTACCAATATTGATAATATGTACACGCAGAAATTTATGTGCGATTATGGTTTGATTTGTAGTTATTTCCATGTTTTTACTAAATTTAAAGGAAATAGAAGATACTAAAAAAGAGTAGGTTACCAAAAAACTGCAAAGTTAGTGGTCAAAGTATTTGGTGGCTCATTTTGGGGAGGGCTAGGCTGTCGTGGTAGATCTTTTTGGCATAAAAGTGTTTAGTGAGGGCTCGCCGTAAGGTTGGTGTACGGGTGGTGAAGTTTATAGTTTTTTTGATGTTTGTATGTTGGATAGTCGTAAGTGTTTATCTGAGCACTCGTTTTAGTAGTGTAGCGTTTTGGAGTGTTAGGTCTTATTTGTTGTTTAGGGGCACAGATAAGGTTGTTGATGGTGTTGACTTTGTTGTTTTTTGTGTATAATATGAAGCGGGTGGTTGCGGTTTTGGGTTTTGGTAGGGTTTTGGGTGTGTTTGGGGTTGTGGGATTTTTTGTTTTTTGTTAAAAGTTTAGTTTTTAGAGTCGCCCGCAGAATATTATAGGTAACCTCCGGAAACCCACATTTTACCTCTAAATATGGCGTATAATAGCGTTTCAAACCATATTTAGAAGGTTTTCAGATACTACATATATCTAAACGGTATCGTTCTAAAAATCATTAAATTCGTTCTTAAAAAAACACTTCAATACCTATTTATTGGGGATACCGTCTGTATTAACATAATAATCGTATTTGGAGGCGCATACAGTGGAATACTCAAATGAAATGATAAAAATAGTCGAGGGGGCCTTAAAATCCGACAAAGCAAAAGTACTAAGTTACACAAATCTCCTAGTCGATAAATTAAAAGAAAACAAAGAAGATAAAATAGCAAACTCTTTTGTTAAAATACTAAACAACAATTTGAATAACATGTCACAAAAATCTATAGATGAGATGGTTAAAGTTCCATTGGATCAAGAATTCCGTCTACCAATGGCAGACATACTCCAAGCCGATCAATTAACTGACACAAAAATCGCACTAAACCATTTAGCAAAAGAACAAGTCAACAAGTTTTTAGAATACCACAAAAATACAAACAAACTTGTCAACGCCGGGATTAAAGTTCCAAACACAATTTTACTATATGGCCCTCCGGGATGCGGAAAAAGCAAATTAGCAAACTATATCTGCTTAAAAACTAAGTTGCCCTTAGTAATTGCAAGAATTGATGGTCTTATTTCATCATATCTAGGCCGTACGGCCAAAAATATACGTGCAATTTTTGAGTATGCACAAGCAGTTCCTTGTATTTTGTTTTTGGACGAATTTGATGCCATCGCAAAAATACGCGACGATAACAACGAACTAGGTGAATTGAAACGTGTTGTTAATAGTCTACTACAAAATATAGATCAACTGCAAAGCGGCAGTATAATTATTGCTGCAACAAACCATGAGCAACTATTAGATCCCGCTGTGTGGAGACGATTTAGTTTCCGTATCAAGATCGAAAAACCAGATAAGGAAACAACAAAACAATTAATACAATACTTTACTAACAAAAAATTTAGTGATAAAGAATTAAATTTGTTGACAACTGCATTTAGTGGGTTAACTGGTGCTGAAATTGAGGAAATATGCCAAAAAGCATCAATTGATTCTGTAATAGCCAATAAGAATTTAAGTCTTGAAAGCTTGTTTGCGGTTTTTTTTGATCTAAAAAAAATACTTGACACTCTGGATGGTTACAGCACAAAAAAAGACATTAATGCAAAAAAAGCGAAATATTTGAGAAGCCTTGATGAGAAAACATTCAGTTATGCCAACATTTCTGAAATATTGAGAGTATCAAAATGCTGTGTTTCTAGTCTCTTAAAAGAAAAAATGGAGAGTTAAATTATAGCTAATGACAGATTGCCCATAAACATAGTAACACCAAGAAAAACTGACTATAAACCCAACACGGTTGAGTTGAAACCAAAACGAACAAAAATTCTACACACTTTACAAAGAATTTTACCCATAAGATACTAAAGGCGACCTCCGAAAACCTATATTTTTCCCAAAAATCACATACCAAAAACAGTGTAGCTATGTTACTTAGTTTTCTGAAATGGGGTTTTCGGAGGCTGCCTAAAACATCTTGTACTTTTTTTGACACCAACTCCAAAGTACCCAGAATCATTGGTTGGTTGGTTACTTCAAAAACCACAATAAATTTGTGTTTTGCATCTACAATTGTTATGGTGTTGTAACACACATCAAGTGGTCTGATGTCTCCACCACTGCGCATTAAACGTGAATTCATGGCCTACTGTTAAGACTTGTCTTCTTTTTCTACTTGTTCTAAGAGTTTTTCCAAATAAACAATTTCATCTTTTAATTGTTGAATCAACTCTTTACTTTTCTGAGAATTAAACAAAACATCTTTTTCTTCTTGTTGTTTGGCATTTTTTTCTTGTTCGTTTAAACGTTGTGTTATTTGCTTGTCAATATTTATAATTTTTCCTTTTAAAGTGGTAGGGTTGTAGCTATTTTTGTGACTATTGTTTGCACGAAATTTAATACCATCAATAACCTCGGTTTCTTTACCATAAAGACCGACATCGCTTAACATTAATGAAAATATGAGGAAAGTTTGTTTTATGGCTACTATGTTGTCGTGTCGGAAGTTTATAATTGTCTCATAATCAGGTGTTTGTTGGTTTGTTAACCACATAACTTCTATGTTGCGTGTTGTTTCTGCTTGTAGGCGTCGGCTGGAGCGTATTTTGTGTAGGTATCCGTATAAATAGAGGTTTAGCATCATGCGTGGGTCGTATGGGCGGTCGCCTGTTTGGTTTGTGGTTACGTATTTGTAGCCTAGTTTTTGCATGTCTAGGGCTTGTGTGAAGGCATCTATTAGTCTGCAGATGCTGTTTTGTGGTATGCATTGGTCAAGGCTTTTTGGCACTAGTACTGTTTGATATCTGTCGATTCCTTCTTTGTATCGCATGGTATTTAACATCTCTCAAGGTTAATTTTTTTTAACACTTATATATAGTTACCTGTTGTTGAATCTTGTATGCTAATATACTTTAGAACATGTTTTTGCGCAGTCTGGATTTTGGGTTTTTGCCAAGATTTAATTGTGATTTGGTGATCAGTGTGGAGGTTGTGTTACGGTTTTATCTTAGAAGAATTATTGTTTGTGTTTAAAGAGCAATAAAATTTGGTTAATTATGTTTGAAGATTTAGTTTATGTTTTGTAGTGTGACGGTTTGAAGTGTGTTATGGATGTTCTAATGTGGCGCGTTGTTTTTCAATGTTGAAGTGTATGTTTTTTTTGTCTTTGTGCATAAGTATAATGCTAAGGTCTACACTATGATGTTGTATTAACTCTTGAGGATGAAAAAGTGTTAAATAACGAAGTTGAATAATTTTGTCCCAAAGCCGAATCCAACATAATATTTATAATTTTCGAAGAGATTATTATGTGCTTTACTGCTGTGTTATCAGAAACATAGTTTCGATCATACATACAAACCACACCATACAAAAAGTAACTGGATATAAATCCATCAATAACTAAACGCAATAGTTGCGCAAAGCAAATATCAGGTTTATTAAAGGAAGACAATCAACATGAACGAAAAAAAAGCGGCAGATGTAAAAGAGTTATTTTTAAACCCTGAAACTATGAATATTGATCAAGTTATTGATGGAATTCAGTCACTTCACAAAAAATTTTTGCGCTATTTTGATGTTGAAAATCCAAGAATGAAAAATGATATACACAAAAAGTATGCTGCCATTTTAGAAAAAGAAATTTTGCCAGAAAAAGAAACAAGCATTGAAAAAGTTTATGAAGACTTATCTTTTTATGCACAAGGCATTTTAAAATGGAACCATCATGGAACCATGATAAACATTAATCCACCCGCAACACTTCCATCTATTGCAGCAACAAGTTATGTATCATTATATAATGGAAATGGTGCACAAGACATAGCCTGCGGATATTTACTCACAACAGAATTGATAGTTATTAAAATGCTTTGTCAACTAGTTGGGTTAGATTATAAAGTAGCAGGAGGCATATTTACATTTGGTGGTAAATCTACTAATTTACACGCATTAAAGCATGGTATTCAAAGAGTAAGTCCAGATGCAATTGAAAATGGAATTAAAGATGAAATTGTAGCATTTACATCAACACAAGGTCATCCATGTCTACCTGAAGTCTGTGGGTGGTTAGGGATAGGTGAGAAGAACTGTATTCGTATTCCCACCAACCAAATGGGTGTTATTGACATTGAAATATTGGAAAAAGAAATGAATTGTGCTTTGTCTGAAGGAAAAAAGGTGGCTCTGATTACGGCAAATGGTGGCACTACAATTCAAATGACGGTTGATCCAATTCGTAAAATTGTTGAATTGCGAGATAAAATGGTAAAAAAGCATCAATTAAATTATAAACCGAGAATTCATGTTGATTCTGTTATTGGTTGGGTAATGCTTTTTTTCAAAAAATATGATTTTAAAACAAATCCTCTAGATTTATTACCCGGTGCATTGAAAAAAATTCAAAGACAACTACAGAAAATAGAAGATATTAAATATGCTGACTCATTTGGTGTTGATTTTCATAAAACTGGATTTTGTCCTTATCTTTCAAGCGTTTATATAACAGCTGATGTATCAGAAATTTATGCTCAAGGAAAGCTAAAACCCATTCCCTACAAGGAACTAGAATATGGAAATTATTCACCTTTTCAATACACACTAGAGCTTTCACGCTCTTTAAATGGACCTATTGGAGCTTACGTAAATTTAAAAATGCTTGGATTTGCAGGGTATCAAAAATTAATAGGCAATTTATACAACACTGCAGAACGACTAAAAGAATTGCTTAACGCACATCCTAGATTTGAAGTTATCAATAATGAAGATAGCGATGGCTTTGTTACATTATTTGTAGCAAAAGAAATTCATAATGACACATCTTTCTTTCATTTAACTAACAAAGATGTTGAAGAAACAAGAAAATTTGCTCTGTTTAATCATAAATTTTATTTATACATTTTTGAACAACAAAAGTTAGGTAAATGCTGGTTTACACTTGATTATGCCAGCGGATACAAGGTATTATCCAATGGAATAAAAATTGGCGTCCTTAAGGTGTATCAAATGTCTCCATATTTTACACTTGAAAAAGTGGAACAAATGGTACAAGACTTGGATCGATTAATTTCAGAATTTGATTTAATAAAAGATAGTTTTAAAGTAAAAGAAGTACCTCACAAACCGCGATCGTTTGTATTTCGTTAATTAACTCGATACATAAAAATTATATCCAAGAGTTTTCATTGAAAAGATATACTATGTGGTTTTTGGATAAAACTATGTCGGATTCACCTGTGTCGCATGTATGTTATGTAACAGAATAATTGAGAACAATTGCTGTTTGTTGTTGTTAGTATTTGTTGTCGCATTATATCGTTGGATTTTTGTTTTTCAGCAGAAAATCTGCTTTCAGGTAAATTGTGTGTAGTGTTGGAGCAGTGTTGCTAAGTAGTGAGAAATACTTACTAAAAAGGTCTGTTTTTTGATTAAGCAACCCCCAATATTTCAAAAAATGTGCAGTATGTTTAGTTTAATTCTGTACTACATACATATGATTGTCTTAAAAGAATACATACGTTAATAAATGGTATTTATGGGAAGTTAGAGGCAACATGATGTTTGTAGGTTGTTTGACTGAATTGTTTGTTATCGAGAGAAAAAATAAAGCGTTATTTTTTGGGCGTAAAAATGTTGATGTAATAAAAATTTTTACATGTATACGTGATGGATACTTTACGGGTTTTTGTTCTATGGTAAAAACGCTGTTTTTATGTGTTATAAGTAATGTTTTTCTCAGTAACAAATTTGAGGAACAAAATAGTCATATTGTTTTTGATATGGTTAGTCATATTTTTGTTTATTGGAATTGGTAAATCATGGAAAGTATTCTTGATTATTTATATATGGGTATAAAGAGCAATCCTGAACGATGCGTATATAATTTTTTAGATTGCAGCAAAGACCCTTTAGGTACACAGCAAATTAGTGTAAAACAATTATATCAAAAATCACGCGATATTGCTTTAACATTAAGAAATAAGGGTGCAAAAAATGGTGATAGAGCAATTATATTTTCTATGCAAGATGCAGGTACAATTTATGCAATTTTTGGTTGTATGATGGAGGGCATTGTATTTACTGTTATTCCACCGCCTATTGATGATTCAAAATTGTCGCGATTTATTTCAGTACTTAAATCCTGCAAACCAAAGTTTTTAGTATCCAATTATGCCTTAGAGCAAGAATCGAAAAATGACATAACTAAAGTTCTTCTCAGGAAAGCATTTTTACAGGTCATATTTTTAAAGCGCATATATACGGATAGGGTAGTTGAACATGATGACATTGATGTTTTTAAAACTCTTCAAAGAGATGACCTTGTATATTTACAATATACTTCCGGTTCCACATCTGAACCTAAAGGAGTTATGGTGACAAATAGGCAACTTATGAGTTGTATTAATAATTGTAAAGAAGTGTTTGATTTCTCTCAAGGTAATAATTTAGTGTCATGGGTTCCTTTTTATCATAACATTGGTTTGTTAGTTGCAATATTTCTTCCTATTGTAGCAAAACATGGTATAGCATATTTCATACCTACACTTCAATTCTTACAAAAACCAACAATTTGGTTAAAAGTTATATCCGATTTCAAAATTAACGTAACAGTAGCACCCAACTCAGCATATGATACATGTACAAAACTTGTAAGCAAAGAAGACGCTAAAAAATACGATTTATCTCATGTAACACTTTTAATTAACGGATCAGAATTTGTATTCTCCCACACCATAGAGACATTTTGCGACCTGTTTAACATTGCCCATAAATCCTTTGCTGCTGGATATGGTCTATCTGAGTGTGTCTGCATCACCTCACTTTCACCTCTTTCATACAAATACCAAAAAATTGATACCAATGAATACTTAACTGGCAAATTCATTATAACTGAAAACGAAAAACATAAACGAGTAGTTAGCCTAGGTCCACCTATAAAGGGTTTAAAAGTTTTAGCCATAAATGAAAATGGCTTACCTTGTGCAGAAAACGAAATTGGCGAAATATGCATTCAAGGTGATAGCGTTTGCCAGGGCTATTGGAAAAATCCAAAAGAAACAAAACGATTTTACACAACCATTAAAGGATTTGACGGTTTTTTTTATCGTACAGGCGATATGGGCATTATTTTTGATGATGAACTTTACCTTACAGGCCGTTTATCGGAAATGATTATTGTTAATGGCAAAAATATTTACCCTAATGATATTACACTTCTTCTACAACAACGTTGCCCCACATTACCAAAAGACACTATAAGTGTTTTTTCTGTTCAAACCGGTAATAAAGAAGAAACTGTGCTCTGTATAGAAAGTGACACACACACGTTTGCCCCATTAATACGTGACATTAATCATGTTGTAGCTCAATCATACAATTTCTCATTTAATGACATTGTTTTTGTTCAAAAAAACACACTCCCTCGCACTGATAACAGAAAAATCAAAACAAACACTATCAAACAACTTTACGAAAAAAATAAATTAAACATTTTATACAGCACAAAAACATCAATCAAGGATAACACTGAAATTTTATGTACGGCTTCATCAAATTTATCAGCGAATGCTTCCATAGAAGAAATAAAAATTTGTGTTAGAAACGTGTTTCAAAGTTTCATCGGTCACATGGACTTTGATGATAACACCTTTTTCACGGATTTAGGTACTAACTCTCTTACGGCAATTGAAATGTTAAACAAGTTAGAATATCAAACAGGTGTAGAAATAGACATTAAACAAATTGTCGGTTCATTAACTGTAAAAGACTTAGCACACCATATTCAACTTTTGTTACGAGGTGAAAAACACAAACAAATTAATTTATCAAATGAATGTATTTTAGATGACAATATTAGACCACTACAAAATTATGACACCCAACCTGAAACGTGTCACAATATTTTCCTTACAGGTAGCACCGGCTTTTTAGGAGCTCATTTAATCCGAGCATTAATTGAACAGTCTAAAGATGAAAACATTACCATTTTTTGTCATGTGCGAGCTGAAAATCAACAAAAAGCCATAGAACGTATCGTTAAAAACATGCAATATTTCCGTTGCTGGGAAGAAAAATTCAGAAACAAAATTGTAGCGATACCAGGAGATTTAACAAAACCCGACCTTGGTATTGAAAACAAATTATACACTGACCTTTGCAACATAATTGACGCAATATACCACAATGGTGCTGTATTGAATTTCTTATTTTCATACAATCACCTCAAACAGACAAATGTAAACGGTACAATTGAATGCTTACGTTTTGCTTGTACAGGCAAACCAAAATATTTTCACCATGTTTCATCATATAGCGTATATGACAATCCTAGTCACTTCAATAAAATAGGTTTGGAATCTGACCCTTTGCTATCTTCTGATGGATATTTTCTAGGTTATTCTGAAACAAAATGGGTAGCTGAAAAACTTGTATCAGAGGCAACGTCACGTGGCTTACGAACCACCATATATCGCCCAGGCGAAATCACTGCTTCTTTCAATGAAGGCGTATGGAAATTAGAAGATATTATAAGTCGCACTATTGTAGGATGCATTCAAATGAGTGCTGCACCAAATATAGACATACATTTACCACTCACACCAGTAGACTATGTGAGCAACGCAATTATACACATATCTCGCCAAACAAAGGCCGTTGGTAAATGCTTCAACCTCGTCAACAAAAACGTTACAAACATTAAAAACATTGGCGGTTTTATTAAAAATGCAGGTTACGATTTAGAAATTTTACCCTATACTGAATGGACAAAAAAATTAGTCACATATTCTTTTCAAGAAAACGCGTTAAGCATTCTATCGCGATTATTTACAAACAAACATAAAGAGGGTGAGAGCTTAATTGAAAGATATGGAAACATGCAAGCACATATTGATACCACAAACACAGATGAGTTGCTTGAAGGTAGTGAAATTAAGTGTCCGTTTTTAGATGAAAAAATTTTCCGCAAATATTTAGAAATGTTTGCTGAAATGGGGTATATTTCAAAAACTACTCAAATCAAAGGATACCCATCAAATGTTAACAATGATGTTGATAGAAAAAAAGAAAATTAACGCCATATGCCGTAAAATTATAAAAAATAGATGTGAAAAATGATCTTGATAATGCTTGTTTACACCTTATCACACAATTGAAAATGATGCAACAAAGTGTTTACATCAATTATTCTAACATTTGGAGCTTCCTTTTTACTTGAACACACATGACACATAACTTTCGCGTCACTATAAACAGAATGATAAAAAATCCCAGACTGATTTAAACCATCTAATACATTAAAATCACTTAAATGCTTTAACAAACCTTTCCCTTCTAATTTAATCCTACTTTCTTTCTTTGTCCACACCTCAAAAAAACGTTGAATTCGCATATCACCAAAAACCGATAAAATATATGCTACTTCATTTGGTGAAAAAAAACGTTCAGCAATTTTCACATCAACATACTTAACAAACTCTATATCTATACCAACAGGTTCATCAGCCACCACACAAGCAACATAAGAACTAGCATGAGAAATATTATAATAAATAGAACTATTTGTTAAATACGGTTTCCCATAAGGATTAGTAGCAAATTCAAGCTGTTTATTACTAAGCCCTGTTGCATGACACAACTCAGTACGAGCTAAAATATCACCCAACAAGCAGTTCTGAGCACTCTGAAAATCACAAAAACGCATTATACGCTTTTGTTTTTCAGAAGAAACACATGAAAACAAAAAGGCATATTCATCCAATGTAAGCTCTGGAATAACAATAAGAATAACAACTTCAAACATAGCATACACTATTCCCAAAATAACTATACACCATACTAATAGTAACACAAAAAACTAGTGACCTATTCCACAAATCACCCTTATCCAACAAACACTTAGAAAGTAATATAATAATTTGACTTTTTATAGTCCATAACCGCAATGTTCAATCCAACCTTCAATAACACAACTAAATAGAGCAATTAACATTTCCCAACAACCATAAACAAAACACCAACCATCTACTCACAAAAAACACGTGAAAAATATCTACAAACAAAACACCAACAATAAACAAAAAAACTATACATTCATAATTAGCATACAAATTTGTGAACTATATGTTTTAACATGATTAATAATTTACAGAGATGTTGTTGAATTGGTTTGGTTACACTGTTTTTATGGCTTTGTTATGGTTTATATGATTGTAGAAATACTTTTCAGAATTTGTATATTACTTATGCATACACGAAAAAAAATATGCACCTATAAATAACATACAAGTTTTGAAGAGACACTTTTCATAACTGCCTAAGAATCACAGGTACGCAAAAAATGATGAAACATTTTGTTTTGGCAAAAAAATTTTTGTTCATAGTAATTTGAAGAATGCTGTTTTGTAATTCGTGTATGCAATTTATGGATACAGGTTTTTTGTTTTTGTTGATTTGAAGTGTAAACATATGTTTTAGAGGTTACCTATACGCTATATCAATAAAATTAAAACAGAGAAAGACTATAAAAAACATTTTTCTATGAAGAGTTGGAACTGCTTGTGATGTTTATGAAGAAAATCGTTCTTTATGTCCAAATAGCAAAACAATTAATATATGCTAACATATGAAATAGCGAATAGTTGTTTAGGTGATACAATTAAAATGCGAAAAGAAATGGAGGTATATTTTGAGATTATTTCAAAGTAAGGCAGTGAAAATGCTCTTACCTGTTCTTGCAATCACTGTTACGCTTATTTTGTTGCCTGTCGTGTTTGAACATATGTCTGCAGCACCAAGTAATTTTGGTCCGCGCGTTAATTCTGGAGATGATCCAGTTAATGGAATTTATGTTTCTCCAAGCGGTAATGATTTTACTGCAACTGGTTTGATTGATGCACCCTATAAGAGCATTAATGCCGCTTTAGCAATTACAAAACCTGGTGATACTATAATTCTGCGTGATGGCATTTATTGTGAAGGGATTAATGTTCGTGTTCGATTACCCGACATCACTATAAAGTCTGCAAAAGGCGAATGGGCAATTATTGATTTAACTACTTATAATTCTGGTCATAATGAGGACTCTGGTGTTTATTTTGATGTTGATTCTTCAGGCGGTAAATTACAAGGTGTTGAAGTAAAGGGAGGTTGGTATGCTGTTGCTTTGGAAACTAGATGGGATTGGGATGATCCTACCAATCGAGCTGGGGCTTCCAATATTGTCATTGAGGATTGTATATTACATGATTCCAGATATGATGTAATTAAAATAAAACCTAACTGTGATAATGTTATTATTCGCTATAATGAAATTTATAATTCAGGACAGGCGTTTGCCGGTAAAACACCTAATGGCGAAGATAATGCTGAAGGTATTGATAACGTCAATGGTGATAATATGGTGGTACAAAATAACTATATTCACGATATTTGTTCAAACGCGATTTATGCAAAAGGCGGTGCTACTGATATGTTAATTGAAAATAATCGGATTGAACGCGCTTATGGAGGAGGCATTCTTGTCGGATTTGATACTAGCCCAGAGTTTTTTGATCTTACTGTAAATCCACACTATTATGAAAATATAGGAGGCATTGTACGCAATAACCTGATTATTAATACTGGTTGGGAAGGCATTGGCCTATACGGTTCTAAAGATGCACAGATTTACAGTAACACGCTAGTCAATGTAACTAATGGTGGACAATATCACAGTGCAATTTACTTTGGCATTACATTTCAAGATTGGGAAAGCTATGCAGGCCGTCCTGCTAATGTCAATCCAAACATTCACCATAACATCGTAATTCAATCATCAAGTATAGTTCGTCCGATGATAGAAATTCGCTATGCATATGAACTTGGTGGGCTATCTGCCCTCACGGGCAATCCAACGATGAGCTATAACTGTTATTACATTACCGACAAAAACGCAGTTTTTATTGATAACAGACCAGATAGTACATTAGAAAACGCAGGACTTATTGCATGGCAAACACATATCAACGGTGACAACGGTTCACTTGAAGTCAATCCAGCACTTGACACTGATTATATGCCAACTAACTCACAATGCATTGGAATGGGCACAACACAACACTATTCCACACCTCCAGAATCCACATCAACAACAGAACAGTCTAAGAGTACATCGTCCACCAATGATAATTTCTCATCAAGTAAACCATCAACAAGTAACTCCATACCTAACGACTCTACACCAAGTGAACCTGCATCTGATATGAACAACAACCTCCCCACACAGGATATAACCGAGCCTTCCTCCTTGTCGCTTAGCACTATTGTATTCATTACATGTGTTATGTTAATCATTATAGGAATTGTCGGCGTGTTGCTGCAAAAAAAACTTAAAAAGTAACATGTTTAGATATTTAACCGTAGTTTCCGCTATTTTTTCTAGGTACAAATACTAATCGTGTTTTCGCAAAATAGAAACAGGGCACACAATATCAAACAACTTGTAACAATCACTAACTCTCTTAACCATCTCCTGAGTAATAACTATACATTTGACATTTCGCACAAGATTGAAACGTTTAGTGTGTAAGATTTTTTGTTATTTCAAGTCTTTGGAGATAGGGTTTTGTTTGGTTTGTTTATGATTGTGTTAGAATTTCATTGTAAACCATTTTAATATGTGATCTAATAATTTAATGAAAAGAAATACAAGTGTTAAACATCAACAAAAATAAAGGTAGTGTCCTAATTTAGAATACCTATTTGAAATAGAAGAATTCATGCCAAGACCACAAATGATCCGCCAAACCCTCAAGCCTTGCAGGAGAAAAACCACG
>JGI24702J35022_10000160_pt1 | contig 35007 bp, 22 predicted proteins | sample TergutTh196P4_FD_35022 | JGI IMG/M metagenome (IMG submission 35022) | reverse complement strand
TGGCGGGCTCGACCATGTCCTAGCATCGGGCGAGAATGTCAATGTGCTTGTGTTTGACACGGAGGTGTATTCCAACACGGGCGGCCAAGCATCGAAGTCCACGCCGACCGGGGCGGTCGCGCAATTTGCCGCTGCCGGCAAGTCCGTAAAGAAAAAGAGCCTGGCGCAGATTGCCATGGCATATGGTTATGTCTATGTCGCGCAAATAGCAATGGGGTCGAATTACCAGCAGACGTTGAACGCGCTGCTCGAAGCCGAGAGCTATGACGGCCCCTCGATAGTCATTGCGTATTCGCCCTGCATAAACCATGGCGTGCGCATTGGCATGGGTAAGTCGATCGAGCAGATGAAGAACGCTGTGGAGGCGGGTTATTGGAATACGTTCCGCTTTGATCCGCGCCTGCAGGAAGCCGGCAAAAATCCGTTGACGCTTGATAGCAAGGCGCCGACGACGAGTTATAACGATTTCATTATGGGTGAGGTGCGGTACAGTTCGTTGAAGTTAGCTTTCCCGGATCGTGCGGAGACGTTGTTTGCCGCTGCGGAGAAGGAGGCCATGGAGCGTTATGAGATGCTGGTGAAGCAGAAGGAGATGTACGAGCCTAAGTGATTGGGTTTTAGTTGGGTATTAAGGTGTGAATAACAGAGAAGGCGGCCGGGTGGCTGCCTTCTCTGTTGTGGGGGTGGCGCGGGGAGGATTAGCGCAGGAATAGAAGCCATATTATGCCAAACAGGACGGCCATCGCAATGATCAGAACAGGGAAGAATGTTATGAATGCCGCGATGATCATTGCGGGAAAGTCGCCTTTTTCAAGCTCGACTTTGTCGTAGCGTTCATCGAGTTCGTCTTTTGTTTTGGATTTGGGCAAGAGGTTTTTTGCTTTATTATTGAGAAACATGGCATCACCTAGTTTGATATTGCAAGGGCGGGGTGCGGTCGCTGCCAATGTGGCGGCAGAATGCCGCCGCTACGAGGGGAAAGATTCTTCGCTGCGCTCAGAATGACAAGGCCTAACGGGGGAAGTGGCAGGCGACCCAGTGGCGCGGGCGCAGCTCGCGAAACTCCGGCGGCTCACTTTTGCAAACGTCCGTGACATACCTGCACCGCGTATGGAACTTGCAACCGGGCGGCGGATTGATCGGGCTCGGCACATCCCCTTCAATGACTTGCAACTCCTTCTGCGACGCTTCCTCCGTCGTTGGGATCGCCTCCAGGAGGACATTTGTATATGGATGCAGCGGCTCCGAAAAAATCTTGTCGGAATCGCCAAGCTCTACAATATTGCCCAAATACATGACGGCGACGCGGTCGCTGATAAACTTGACGGTGCTGAGATCATGGGAGATAAACAGATAAGTCAGATTTGAGCTCTCTTTTAAATCCAGCAGCAAGTTGATGATTTGAGACTGTATCGACACATCCAGCGCGCTGACCGCTTCATCGCAGACGACAAATTTCGGCTGTGGCGCCAATGCACGGGCGATGCCGATGCGCTGCCGCTGGCCGCCGGAGAATTGGTGGGGATAGCGATGCAGAAAATAATGCTGCAAACCGCATTTCTCCATGATGTTCAACGTATATTCCTCAAGCTGGCGCGACCCTCGGCCGAATATTTTGTGCGCGACCAATGATTCGCTGATTATCTGGCCGACGGAGAAACGGGCATTGAGCGAGGAATAAGGGTCTTGGAAAATGACCTGGAGATAGCGACGCTGGCGGCGCATTTCCTCCTTTGTGAGCCTGCTGAGGTCGATTGAAGCATCGCGCGCAGCTTCCAGCAGTTCATACCCCGGTTTATCCGAGCAGGCGGCCCGCATTTTTTCCAGCTCCATAATATATTTATCACGTGATTGCTGTGCTTTTTGCAACTCATCATTTTGCTCAATCATGGCTGCTTTCAGTTTTTTAAGTCGCCTTTGCTCCGTAGCAGATAGATTTTTGCTGCTGACGAGCGCGTCGTGCTTGATTTCGCACAAACGGAGGCTTGTCTGAATGTCGTTGACAGACCGGACAGCAACGAGGTATTGGTGCAGGAGGTGCGAGAGCCCCGCAGTATCGTCTGAAAGCAGCAGAGCGCCTGCGAGCTGTGCCTGATGAGGAAAGTTCATCAATATCTCATCAGGAGTTCCATTGACCGCAGCGATGCCGGAGGCATCTTTAAACGAGTATGCGGGAGCAAAATCGTTGAGAGTGGAGCCGTTGTAGCGCACCGTACCCGATGTTTGAGTATAGAGCTGGAGCAATATACGGCCGAGCGTGGATTTTCCGCAGCCGCTTTCGCCGACGAGCCCGAACGTTTCGCCCTCATATATATCGAGAGTCACGCCGTCCACGGCTTTCACATATGATATCTCTTTTTGGAAGAAGCGGTCTTTTTTAAGCGGGAAATGCATCTTGACATTATTGACGCTGAGCAGCGCTTTGTTTGTGTCAACCATCGTGGCGCACCCCTTTCTTGGGATAGAAGCAGCGGACGCCTTGCTCCTCTGTGACCATGTTCAGCTCCGGCATCACTTTTTTGCATTGCTCGGTGGAATATTTACATCGCGGCGCGAATCGGCAGCCTTGCGGCAGGTCGAGAGGGTGCGGCACCGCGCCGGGGATCGCCTCCAGCCTGTTTCCGCGATCGCCGGAAAGCAAGGGAATCGACAGCAGAAGCGCTTCCGTATATGGATGCGAATAGTTTGTGATAGGTTTGAATATATAGTCTACCGGTGCGATTTCGACGACCTGCCCGCAATACATGACAGCTACCTCGTCCGCCATCTGGTTAATGACGCCCAAGTCGTGGGTGATGAACATTATTGCCGTCTTCAACTCGTTTTTCAGGTCGTTCATCAGGCGCAGAATCTGCGCTTGAATGGTGACGTCCAGCGCGGTCGTGGGCTCGTCGGCGATTAGCAGTTTTGGATTGCATGCAAGCGCCATTGCGATCATGACGCGCTGCCGCATGCCGCCGGAGAGCTGGTGCGGGTATTGGCTTGCCATTTTGCTTGCATTCGGAATCTTGACCGCTTCGAGCATTTCCACGGCGCGCGCGTGTGCCTGCTTTTTTGACATGCCTTGGTGCAAGATGAGGACCTCGCTGATTTGCTTGCTGACTGTGAAGACCGGATTGAGCGATGTCATGGGTTCCTGGAAAATCATGGAGATTTTGTTACCCCTGATTTTGAACATAGCCTCCGCGTCGAGCTCGCTGATTTTGTCGCCGTCAAAATATATCTCACCTTGGTGGATGCGTTGGTTATCTTCGAATAGCTTGAGTATGGAGAGGGCGGTCTGGCTCTTGCCGCTCCCGGATTCGCCAACGACGCCGAGCGTGCGCCCCTCTTCCAGGCTGAGGCTGACGCCGTCAACGGCGCGGATAAGGCCGCGCTTTGTATCGAAATAAGTATGGAGGTCGCGTATTTCCAACATTTTCATATTCGTGCCCTCACCTCTCATTCGCTTTTGGGTCCATAGCCTCGCGCAAACCGTCGCTGACGAGGTTTATGGAGAAAGCAGCCGCCACGACAAAGAGCGCGGGGATGATCCACCGCCACCAGTAGAACTGGATGACAGCCGACTCCATCGCGCTGTTGAGCATATTGCCCCAGGAGGGCTTTGGCTCTGGGACGCCGAAACCGAGGAAACTGAAAACGGCTTCCGACAATATGAAACTGGCGTAATTCAGCGTGACGCTGACGATTACGAAATTGACGACATTGGGGAGGATGTGGCGCAGCATGATGCCGCGCTGCTTGATCCCGAGCGAACGCGCCGCGAGCACAAAGTCCTTTTCGCGTTCGAGCAGCAGCTGCGCGCGTATGAGCCGCGCAAGGCCCATCCAGCCCAAAACGCCGAGAAGGATCATCAACAAGTTTACGCGATTTGCCGACGAAATGCTCTGCCCAATGACGTAATTGAGAGTGACGACGATGGGGAGGAAGGGGAGAGCGCTGAATATATCGGTCAGGCGCATCAGGCCTTGGTCGATCCACCCGCCCAAGTATCCGCTTGTTAAACCGACTACGATTGCGATGACAGTAGAGATGATGACGGCCCAAATACCGACCGTCAGCGAAATCTTGCCGCCGTGCATCGTGCGCGTGAAGATATCGCGGCCGAATTGATCGCTGCCCCACAGATATCCTTTGTTGCCCCAGGCACCGAGGATTTTTCCATTGGCGTCGGTGGCATAGAATTGGTGATAATCCGCAAAGATGTGCTTGGCGCTCGTCGTGGGGCCGGAGAGGCTTTTCGGGAGCTTGAGCTGATTGAGTTCATTTGAACCCCATACGATGATTTCCCCTGCGTCAGTAAGGACGACGAGGTTTTTGTAACCGCCGGCGATCTCCATGGGCGTGCCTTTGATTTCAGGCATGTTATTGAGCCTATATTCCGTGCTGCCCCAGAGCCACAGCTTCCCCGTGTCGTCCAAGGCGAGCGCGTTGCGGTTTGTCGCGGCGATGGACACCACGCGGACGGAACCATCCTGCAATTCCGGCGGAACCTGGGTGATGACCTCCGTCCCGGACTGGCCGACGACGGAAACAGTCCCGTCGCGATGGAGGAGCACCATGTTGTTGTCGCCGGCAGCCATGTCTATGACGCCCGTCGTCGCATATATTCCGGTGTTGAAAATTGTTTCGGACTGCAAGCTGCCCCATAAGTATACATAGCCATTGTCTCCGAGAAGGGCTGTCCAGCGCGTCATTGCGGCCATTTTAACTATTGAGGAGAGGTTCTCTTCATACATTTGTTGCATGATGTCATCCGGAATGCGCGTCTGCCCATGCCCATAATGGCCCCATGCATAGAAATAGCCTTGATCGTCGCGGGCGATTATGTGCGCGCCCCCGCTCTCAATGTCCACGATGCGGGCATTTTTGACCTCATCGGGGATTTTCAATATAGGGTCGGAGACGCCCGCTTGCAAAAGGTTGCATTCCGTGCCCCATATATATAAGTCGCCCCGGTCGTCGAGCGCGATGCTGAACGACACGCCGGATACGATCTTTATGATGTTTTTATCGCCAAGATCCTTTGGATATTTCAGATAGTTGATCCCCGGGCGGAGGTTCGCGTTGGTGAACTCGCTGTATGTCTCTGTCAGAGGGTTGATGGCGGAGCCCACGAAACAGAAGAGTATTATCACGACAAAGCCGCAGAAGCCGATGATCGCGAGCTTATTATGCAAGAGATTCAATAATATTGTCTTGCCGGGAGTCCTGAGCGCTTCTTCTTCAAGTATGTTTACAGCGCTTTTATCACGCACGAACAAACGCTTGAACATCGAGCCGAATGAACGCCCGACCTTGTTTGCCCCGTTGCTGTTTTTTGCCATATCTCCACCCCCCCCTATCGCAGCTTGATGCGCGGATCCGCGAGGCCATATATGACGTCCGAGACCAGCACGGAGATGATGCTTATGAGCGCAAAAAACAGGTTCATCGTGACGATGAGCATGGTGTCCCGTTGGTAGACCGCGCGCAGGAGCAGCCTGCCGATGCCGTTGTAGGCGAAAACGGACTCCGTGAGCGCTGCGCCCGTGAAGAGGGAGAACAATGTCGAAACGATTATTGTGGAAATCGGGATCATCGCGTTTCTCAAAGCATGCGAATATATGACCACTTTTTCCCCCAGACCTTTTGATCGCGCCGTGCGGATATAGTCCTGGGACAATGCGTCGATCATTGCGTTGCGAATATATCTAAGGGCGCCGGCGAGGCTGACGATCGTGAGCGTAATCACGGGCAAGATAAGAAACCTCACCCATTGGACAAAGGAATCGAATGCTCCCAGCATGTATGTGTCCGGCATGCCGCCCATCGGCAGCCAGCCGAGTTTTACGCTGAAGAAAAAGACAAGGACGAGCGCGAGGAAGAATGTCGGCACCGACCAGGTTATCAGCGAGCCGACCTGAAATGCGTTGTCAAACAAAGAACCCCGCTTTGTCGCCATTTTTATGCCAACGGGCAGGGCGATAGCAAGGTATAATATGTTGACGAAAATGTTGAGCATTATGGTGTTTCTGAGGGGGATCTGCACGGCATCGGCAACCGGGCGGTTGTTCATCGTCGACCAGCCGAGGTCGCCTTTGAGGATTATGTTATATATCCATCGGAAATACTGCTCAGGCAACGATTTATCGAGTCCGAGGCGCTCGTAGGTGTTGGCGTATGCGATCTCATAGAGATCGGGTTTTAACGTCGGCGGCAGCATCGCGCGAACAGGGTCTCCGGGCATCGCTTTGCCAATGGCGAATAATATGATGGATATGCAGATGATTACCGGGATAAGTATCAATATACGCTTTACTATGTATCTGAACATAGTAGCCCCCCTCCGTCAGTCGTGGTTCTGTTACGTGGCTCTGTTGCGCAGATCCCGCCGGGCCTCGCGAAGCCTAGCTCATACACAATTGTCTAGTGGGGATGGGAGTTCACCCATCCCCACAATTGCGTGCGTGATGATGCGGCAGATGCAGACGAATGCTTACGGCCACTTTGTGATCTGGCAGATCACGTTGTCATAATTCGCGTATGGCGAAGTCGGAACGTCTACAACGACAGTGTTATAAATATCGTAGTATTGGTTTGAATAGAGCGGGAGTTGCGGGAGGATTTGCTGCCAACGTACCTGGTATTGCAGCCAAAGGTCGGCATACTTCTCGGTTTCCGAACCATCGAGGCGGCGCATCTCCTCCGTGAGCCTGTCGATCTCGTCGTCGATGATCGGGGTGGGGTTCATCCATGTGTTTGCGACATCGGAGTGGGAACTCCAGTATTTATCGTCCACAGAAGTGAAGTCAACCGCGAGGTTGAACGAATGGAAATATTGGTCGTCGCCCATGTCGGCTCCGTAATAGTAGTTGTTGAGCAAATCGTTGAACTCGCCGTGGGTGACTTCATATTTCATGCCGACGAGCGGAGCGTTTTTGATTGTCTCGCTCTCGATGGCGCCGCCGACTGTCGGGGAGGCGCTCAGGTGGTGGATGACCAACATCTCGCCGTTGCTGTTATACCGCATGTATGAGCCATCGGGGCCGGCTTTCGTGCGGTCGAAGGGGGTCGTGCCATCGGCTTCATACTTATAATCGGACAAATCGAGCAGGTCATTGGCTTTGTCGAGGTTGAACGCAATGGGGGTGAGCTGCGCGGCAATCTCTCTGCGTTTAAGCTGATACGTCCACTGCGCCATGCCATAAGAAGCATCGACTGTTCCGCCATATCCGCCAAGGACGTTGTTGATGATCGTGTTGCGGTCGATGATGCTGGCGATTGCCCAACGGACATTGACGTCGGCAGTCGGGCCGAAGTTGCACGCGAACGCAAGCAAGCCATATCCGGCTCGCAGATAAGTGGTGTATGAACCATTCTCGCTTGCAATGGCTGCTTCAATCTTATTACCCTCAACGTTTCCGGCACGAAAGTCGATGTCGCCGCTGAGCACCATGTCAACGTCGGTCTCCGTGGGAACTTCCTTTTGGATGACCCACTCGAACACGGGCTTGTTGCCGGTCTGGTCGGACTTATAGAATTGATTGCGCTGCATCGTGACCGTCGAGCCGTCGAAGCTGATGAATTTATACGGACCGCATGTCACAGTGGGGGCATAGCGCTCTCCGGCAGCAATGCGTTCGCAGTCGGCCGCAATGTCGTTGACGAAGCGCGAGCCGTTCTCGTCTGAGATAATGTCATTGCCGGGGGAGTAAGTTTTAAGGCAGATGGGGCCGTAGGGGGCTGTCGTGACGAAGGCCGATTCCCAGAAATACGGGAGCTCATCAGCGGAGACAGTCAGGGAGAATGTGAAGTCATCGATGAGCTTGACGCCGGCATAATATTCCGCATCGCCTTCGAGATATTCAAATGTTCCGATGATGCCTTCCAACTCGAACACGGCGCCGACGGCGGCATATTCGGGAGAATCGAAGAACAGATACGTCGCGACATAATCTTTAGCGTATATAGTCTCGCCATTGTTCCATTTCAGATCGTCCCAGATGGTGAATGTGTAGGTTTTGTTGCCATCAGCGTCGAAAGATATCTGCTCGTCCTTGACGACCGTGGGGTTGAGAGCGAGCTGGCCGTCGGGGGTTTCCCAATACGTCTCGTAGAACCCGTTAGTGAGGACTTTGATGGACTTGTCGTATGCGCTGTTACCAAAGCCGGGGATGAAGTCGCCGTTCATGGCGGGCGTCCCGACTATGAATGTGTCGCGCGGGACTTTGGAGTTGATATTCGCGGGAGCTCCGGAATTGTCAGTGGACGGCGGCGCATTGTCGGTTTCCTCAGTTTGTTGTCCACCGGGCTGTTGTCCGCCGGGCTGTTGCGGCGATGTGTTAGTCGCGGGCGGGGTGGTGTCCGTGGTGTCCGTGCTGTCTGTGGCGTTGTTTTCTAGCGGGGGTGGAGATTCGTTTTTGGTTTCCGTGCCTCCGCAGGCTGCGAGGATGCTGATGAGGATCATTGCCGAGAGCAGCAGGGCGAGTAGCTTTCTTTTATTCATTGATATTCCTCCTTTTGCTGTTGCTTTTTGCTGTGTTTTTGTTATATGGATAGTATCACAATAATATCTGCATGTCAACCAGAACACCCCCCGATTCGATATATTGCGTAGTGCTTTTTTATGTGGTAGAATAGCGACGGTATTTCATTCAGTACCTGACGGATGCATAACACCAACAAAAAGCAAGATATTTTCAGTCCGTCAGGTACTAACACCGCGCGAAGCGCGGTGCGCAGCGTAGCTGCGTGAGGGACAAGCGAGTAGATCGAATTCATTTCGCTCGTAAGCGAGCTGTCCCGATGGGTTGTGGGCGCAGCCCACGTTAGTTGGTATTAAATCTTATGTGAGAGGTGCGGATGGTGAATAATGCGCTTGATCTCAACAATTTGAGGCTTGCAGTGCTTATTGATGCGGAGAACGTGCCGCGCAAGCATATAAAAAGCATTTTGGAGGAGGTTGCCATATACGGCACTCCTACGATTAAAAGAATTTATGGCGATTGGACGAATCCTTCCGTCGCGAACTGGAAGTTCTCTTTGCTTGAAAATGCGATAACGCCGATTCAGCAATATGGCTACACTACAGGGAAGAATTCCAGCGATTCCGCTATGATCATCGATGCAATGGATATTTTGTATACTGAGAAAACTGATGGTTTTGTCATTGTTTCGAGCGATAGCGATTTCACGCGGCTTGCGATTCGGCTTCGCGAGGCGGGGCAGCGCGTGATTGGCATTGGCGAGCGAAAAACGCCGAGCGCGTTTATCGCTGCCTGTGATAAGTTCACTTATATCGAGGTCATCCGCGCCAGGGGCAATGGCTTGGGCGTGGATGAGGAGGAGGCGCCGGCGGAGACGGAAAATACGCGGCCGGGGCGTGGGGAGAAGAAATCCGGAAATGGCAATGGCGGTTCCGGCGGCGCTGCCAAGTCGGGCGGTGCTGCGAAATCCGGCGGCGGTACTGCCAAGTCGGGTGGCGATGCCGCCAAATCGGGCGGTGATGCCGCGAAGTCGGGCAGCGATGCAGCCAAGACGGGCGGTGATGCCGCTAAGACGGACGGTGATGCGAAATCCGGCGATGATGAGAAGCCTGGCGATGATGATGGCGAGCTGAGCTTGGAGTCCGCACTGCGTGACAGACAGGCCCATTCGTCAAGTTCATCAAAGCAGCGCGGCGTCCGCGTGCCGGATCCTGTCGTCCACTTGATTGCGGATTCCGTCGCCGATCTTGCGGATGATGATGGCGTTGTTTTTATGGGCGAGCTTGGTAATCTGATTATAAAGAAGCAGCCGGATTTCGACCATAGGAATTTCGGCTATATGAGCCTTTCTGCGATGATCAAGTCGATTGATCGTTTTGAAATCGATTTTCGCCAGACGGCGGATCCTAATATCAAGCATGTTTTTGTGCGGGACCGCGAGGCGACGTAGATATGTGGAGTGGATTGTGAGTAGTGATGATAGGAATGCCGGGAGGAAGCATAGGGTGCTTCCGTGGGTTTTGCTGCTGTTGATTGTTGCTGTTGCGGCATTGCTGCTGGATAGTTATTATAGAATCGTCACAACGGAGTATGTTCTGGAATATTCAAACTTGCCCGATGCGTTTGACGGGTTCAGGATCGCCGTGCTTTCTGATATCCATGCGGCGGTTTTTGGCAAGGATAATATCAGACTTGTTTCAAAAGTCAGGGATACGGCGCCGGATATTATCGTGATCGCTGGGGATTTCACCGACCATTATGACAAACCTCCGATTGACGGCCAACTTGCGATTGCGGAGAATCTTGTCAGTGAGCTTTCGCTTATCGCCCCCTTGTACTACATCACGGGGAATCATGAGTGGGACGATGGTGGGATTCGGGAGCTTCTGCCAATGCTGGAGGAGCATGGGGTAACTGTTCTTCGCAATAAGTATGTGCTTCTCGAATCCGGCGGGGAGTCGTTGGTTCTTGCCGGCACTGACGATCCGAACGGCCCTGCCGATATGACCAAACCGGAGGAATTCGTCGAGAGGGTGCGTCAGGCAGAAGGCGATTCGTTCTTTATCATGCTCGAGCATAGGAACGGAAATTTGCCTCTCTATAGCGAGCTTGGGATCGACCTCGTATTGTCCGGCCATGCGCATGGAGGCATCATCAGACTGCCGTTCACGGATGGGTTGATCGGGCCTTCACGTGAATGGCTGCCGTCATATACGAATGGATTATATTCGATGGGCAGCACGAACATGGTGGTTTCGCGCGGGATTGGCAACCATACCGGTTGGCCGAGATTTTTGAATAATCCGCATATCCCGGTTGTTATTTTAAAGAAAGGTTGATTGTTTTGGGGAGCGGACCGTGTCCGGGATGTGGGGCGGAGACCTCACGTCGGACTGGATTTCGCTCCGGGAACAGCGAGATTGGTCGCGAAATATGTTAATCGAATTTGAAGAATTTAAACAGAAAATCCTGGCATTGAAGCCTACGCTGGATAATTTGAAGTTAGCGTTCAAGCTGGATGATGCTGCTGAGGAGCTTAGAAGCCTTGAGGAGGAGTCCGCAAGCGACGGGTTCTGGAACGATTTGGATAATTCCCAAAAAGTGTTGCAGAGGACGAAGCAGCTCAGGAGCAAGTTTGACAAATATGATAAGCTCGCAGGCAGCTGGAGCGATTTGATGGCTTTGTGCCAGATGGCAATTGAGGAAACTGATGAAAGCTTGCTGCCGGAGCTCGCGAGCGAGTTTGATGCATATAGCGACACGCTTGAAGCTGCAAGACTTGCGACGCTGCTTTCGGGGGAATACGATAATTGCAGCGCGATTCTGTCGTTCCATGCGGGCGCGGGCGGGACTGAAGCGATGGATTGGGCGCAGATGCTATATCGCATGTATACGCGTTGGGCGGAGAGGCACGGCATGGAATATAAGCTGGTCGATTGGCTCGATGGCGAGGAAGCCGGCATCAAATCGGCGTCTATTGAGATCGTCGGCGATAATGCTTATGGCTATCTAAAGAGCGAGGGCGGCATTCATCGGCTCGTGCGGATATCGCCTTTCGATGCTTCCGGCAGGCGGCATACTTCCTTTGCTGCAATCGAGGTGACTCCGCTCATTTCCGACGATGTCGAGCTAGAGATCCGTTCCGAGGATTTGAAGGTTGATACATATCGTTCATCGGGAGCGGGCGGGCAGCATGTCAACAAGACGGAGAGCGCTGTCCGCATCACGCATGTTCCCACGGGGTTGATAGTCGCTTGCCAGATGGAGCGCAGCCAGCATCAAAACCGCGAGGTTGCCATGCGGATGCTGCGGTCGAAGCTCATCGAGATCAAGGAGCGCCAGCATTTGGACAAAATCAGCGACATCAAGGGCGAGCAGATGAAGATCGAGTGGGGAAGCCAGATACGGTCATATGTCTTTATGCCTTATACTTTGGTGAAGGATCATCGTACGAATTTTGAAAATGGGAATATTAATGCGGTCATGGACGGGGATCTCGATGGGTTTATCAACGCGTATTTGAGCAAGCAGGCGGAATGATGCTGGCGCGCGGAGGGGGCGATGCCCGGCTCCATCCTGCGCTGCCGCGTTGTAGGCCTTGAATGATGCAGGCGCGTGCGGGGGCGATGCCCGGCTCGTCCCAAACAGTTACGAAGAAAATCGGAGGTCTATCATAATCTGATGTCTAAGGTTTTGACCCCTGTGATATCAATATTGCTTATTGCCGTAATCGCGTTTTTTGCGTATTACGCTATTTTGCTGCCGGATAAGGCTATCCTTGCGCAAGTCGAGTTTGATGCATACCTCTTCGGTGAAATTATATATAGTGGCGAGCTGAAGAATGGGCTTTTTGATGGAGTAGGAACGATCGATTTTTCGAGCGGATATACGTATTCGGGCCGGTTTGAAGGCGGGAGGTTTTCCGGGAACGGAGAATTTAAAGACGATGACGGTGAAGCAATATATGTCGGAGATTTTTTGAACGGCAAACCGAATGGCTCGGGGACGTTCATCTCGGCAGAGGGCTGGACTTACGAGGGCGGCTTCAGCGAGGGATTGTTCGAAGGCTCGGGGACGTTCACCTCGGCGGAGGGCTGGACTTACGAGGGCGGCTTCAGCGAGGGATTGTTCGACGGCTCGGGGACGTTTGTCTCGGCGGAGGGCTGGGCTTACGAGGGCGGTTTCAGCGAGGGACTGTTCGACGGCTCGGGGACGTTCGTCTCGGTGGAGGGCGAAATTGTGGGCGGATTATGGGAAAGGGGGGCGCTGATAGCTAGATATGAATAGGATCAAATGGTTCGACTCTGTCCGCGCATTCGGGCTCTTTCTCGTATTGGGATATCACCTTTTCCACAGCGCTTTGCCGGGCGGATTTTTAGGCGTGGATGTGTTCTTCACGTTTTCGGGATTCCTAATCACCGCGCTTATAATGGAAGAAGTCAGGAAGAACGGCGATTTTGCTGTTTTTAAGTATTTCAAGAGACGAGTGCAGCGTATCCTTGTGCCGATGTACCTTTCAATCGCGTTTACATTGCCCTTTGCATTGTTAATATCGCCTGATTTCACGGTCGGCATTGCAAAACAGCTCGCATCCGCGCTTAGCTTCACGGCCAATTGGTTCAATATTTTCAGCGGGTCGAGCTACGAAGCGCAGCTGATGCCGCAATTATACATGCATATGTGGTCGCTTGCGGTACTGATGCAGTTTTACGTTGCCTGGGGTATTGTTTGCGCGCTTTTGTCATCGGTATCTAAGGCGATATATAAAAAATACAGCTCTAAACGGCTGTTATTTTTGAATGGTGCGGTGTTGACAATATCGCTCTTGGTTGCGATTGGATCGTATATGTTTTTGCGCCTGCAGATCGTGTCGGAAATCGGATTGAACGATATCTATTTTAACACGCTTTCACGTTTATTCCCATTTTTCATAGGAGCCACCGCAGGCGCGATATGGGGCATCAACTCAAAACAGGATAAAGCTATCAAGAAGCGTTTGCTTTCAGAGCATAAAAAGCAAAAAGCCGCTGCAATGATAATCGTATCGGTTGCTTCTGCTGCCGTTATTGTATTCATTTTTTCGCAGTATGATTTTAATGATTTATTCATTTATAAATATGGGTTCGTTTTAACATCAGCATTGACTGTCGTGATGATATATTGCACGCACGGGCTGCATATTTTGACGCCTGTGAAAATGAAAGAACCGGCTGCGCTGACTATTGCTTCCGAGATGTCATATGACCTCTATCTGTTCCATTGGCCGATATATATAATCGTTTCTGCGGTGGTATTGAACCATATTGCCGCTTCGCTTACGACGCTTGCGGTTTCGATAAGCTTTTCCGCGTTGATGGTTTATATAGTCGAAAAGGCACTGTTTGCCGGCAATGGCGGGAAGGGCATGAAACATCGTCGTATTGCGTTGGCTGCGATCGGAGCCGTGACGGCTGCGGGAGTGGCCTTGGGAGGTTTCGTCGTTTATAAAGCGCCCGCAATAACGAGCATTGAAGCGGATTTTGTCGCGAACTATGTCGCAAGCGACGTGCATGACATGCTTTTGATGAGCCAAAAGGCTGATTACGGGCGCAGAGCCGATGAGATGAGCGCGAGTTTGAAGTCTTTGTCGCATGAGGGTACGGATAGCGAATTAGGCGAAGAGCGGCAGGTTTCGGAAGAATCGTCTCAGAGCGGAGGCGAGATGCAGGGTGAGGCTGCGTTGCAAGGCTCGATAGATGAAGAAGGCATTGGCGCGGAGCAGGGCTCAGCAGAGGAAGGCATAGGCGCGCTGCAAGGCTCGGCGGATGGTGCAGGTGCGCTGCAAGGCTCGGCGGATGGTGCAGGTGCGCTGCAAGGCTCGGCGGATGGTGCAGGTGCGTTGCAAGGCGCAATGGAAAATGGCGACGGCGCAGACGGCGGTAATCAAAATAATAATGCCCAACCTCAGTCAACAGCGCAAGGACAGGCTCAGACCGCGCAAGGGCAAGGCTCGGCGACGCAGACCGCGCAAGGACAGGGCGCGACGCAGACCGCGCAAGGACAGGGCGCGACGCAGACCGCGAAGGGGCAGGACTCGGTGGCGCAGACCGCGCAGGGGCAAGGCTCGACGACGCTGACTGCGCAAGGACAGGGCTCGGCGACGCAGACCGCACAGGGGCAGGGCGCGGACGTCGGGGAGGATGGCGCAACGCCGCCTGCTGCAACCACTGACGATATCGGCGATGACAGCGGTGACACGGAGCCGGAGGATAGAAAATGGCCGGAGGGGGTCACGCTGATTGGCGACTCTGTGCCGCTTGGGGCAAAGTCTGCGATGACGAGAACGATTCCGAACTGCGTCGTGGACGCGGAGGTCAGCCGCACGGTGCCGCAGGGCAGAAACATAATGGTGAACTTGCAGAACAAAGGGGAGCTTCGCGAATATGTTGTCATAGCCGTGGGGACGAACGCGAATTATGATTATGCGGAGCAGTTGCTGAAAATAGTGACAGCTTTGGAACCCGGCCACAGGCTGATTTTTGTGACCCCATACGATGGCAATAACAATACGAACGGTAGACTTACGAAGGAGACCGCCGAGTGGCTAAGAGGATTGTCGTGGCAATATGACTACATTACAATTGCGGATTGGAATTATATCGTCGGGGAGCAGGCCAACGTGCTTGCCGCAGACAAGGTGCATATGGGCGGATCCGCGTCCATGGAGCTTTATGCGCAGATGGTTCTAGATGCTGTGAATGTCGCCTCGCAAAAGCCCGCGAAATAGATCGTAGCGCGCGACATCCGGGTTGTGGGGATGGAACCTCCCAAGTTAGATAAGAAAAAACAGTTGCTGCGCATATGAGCAGCAACTGTTTTTTAATTTGTGGGGATTGCTATGCAACAATATAGCACTCGCGGATCTGGGTGTTGCCCTTCGTATTGACATAGACCTTATATGCGCCCACCTCATATGTGCCGGCTGCGTTGTTGTTGATTTGGAAACTCTTGGTATATGTTTTTGTCGTGCCGTCCTTAAATTTCTCCGTAACTGTGATCGTCAGCTTGTTTTGGTTACCGTTTTGCTTTTCTACCACAGCGGAAGCGGAGACGGAATCGAGGATAGGATCGGGAGTGGGGATGACTGGTTTCTCTTTCTTTTCAAGGCACTTCAACAGCCTGTCGAGCATGGAGTTGACCTTGCCGAGATCCAGGCACGAATATTTATCAAGAGTCTTGACGGCGGTCTGAAGTGCTTTGACCTCCCTGATTATTTTGTCCCTGTTCGCATCGATGTAGCTTTTTGACTCATTGATGAAAGTGGTGATCTTTGCTTCGATCGCATCAAAATCGTCGCGGGCGGCGAGCTTCAATCCGAATATCTTGTTGAGTTCGTTGACGAGCTCGTTCTTTGCCAAGGTCTTCAATTCCTCGATTTTCGCTTGCACTTTTGCGACCAACGCTGCCTTATATGCCTCAAAGTATTCCTTGCTGGTGTCGGTGATGGCTTTCGTCACGGCGCCAAGCAGCGTCTCCACGCTGAATATCTTTGTGAGGTCGATATTGTCAACATCGATATAGTCTTCGATGTTGCCGCTTACTCCGGCGATGCCGAGTTTTGCAGCGATCGTGATGCCTATATTTGTTTTGTTCCAACCGCCGTTGGTATTCCAGTGGCCTGTCTGTATGCCTAGGAACGAACCGGAGTTGGGATTGGCATCGTTCCAAATTTCTGCGGTGAGCTGGTCGACTACGCTGTCCGCGAGCGCGTTGATGGCATCTTCCACGACCAGCGCGTTAATGAGATTGTCGATGGTCCTGTCGATCACCTTGCTTACGAAGCCACTTGTGACTATGGAGCTGACGATGTCGCTGCTCAGGACGCTGTTGACGATGGATTCAAGGTCGACAGAGTCCGGGATGGCGAGGCCAAGCGAGTTTTTCGCTGCGTTTCCGAGCAACCCGGCGAGCGCCGGCCCTGCCAGCTTGCTGACATCGTCGAGGTCCAGCATGCCCGAGACGGCGGTTTTGATGGCTTCTTTAATTGTATCTGCCGGGAGGATGTTCGCGACCAATGTCGCGACGGACGAAGTTTGTTCAACGATGATTGCCCTCAGAGCAATATCGTTAAAGTCATCATGGTCAACATTTGTTATTGCGAGGGCGGGTATTGCGAAGGCGAATAGCATGGTTATTACTAGAATTGTAGATAGTATTTTCTTGCGCATTGCGATCCCTCCTAAGTAGTGATTCAGAAATTGTCTAATCCTTGACATATAATATATACACTTTACACAGAAAAGTCAACAGTTTGTGCAAAATCAAACATTATGACAGCGTTTCCGCCCATCGGGAGTATTTTTCGATTTTTTCGTCACATCCGGAGCGAGTTGCATCGCTCGCCATGATATATACCTTGACCTTCGGCTCGGTGCCGGAAGGGCGCACGATTGCGACAGTACCGTCGTCTGTTTCGTAACGCAGCACATTGGAGCCGGAAAGCTCCATCGGAGCGGTGGCGCCGGTCGCCGTGTCCGTAACGACGCCGGACAGATAGTCGCGGGTCGAAACCACTCGCGAGCCGGCAATTTGAGTGGGCGGGTTTTCGCGCAGCCCGGACATAAGCTCACGCATTTTTTCAAGGCCGTCCAGACCCGGCATCAGAAGATTGAGCGTCTTTTCGCCATATTGGCCGTATTTTTCATATAAATCGCGCATTGCATCGAAAAGGGTCATGCCGCGCTCGAAATACCATGCGGCCATCTCCGCTATCAACATGGAGGCCGTGACAGCGTCTTTGTCGCGCACGAAGTCTCCGAACATATATCCATACGACTCCTCATATGAGAAAATCACTTTTCCGGCTCCGCTCGTTTCCAATGCGTTCTTTTTTTCCGCCATGAACTTGAAACCCGTAAAAGTGTCGAAACAGGCGACGCCGTTGGTCTCGGCGATGTGACGCGCCATCTCTGTGGAGACGATTGTTTTGAGCGCGACAGGATCGGCGGGCATCGTATTCGCCCGTTTTTTGGCGCCGATGACATAATCGAGCAGCAGCGCGCCTGTCTGGTTGCCGGAAAGGGGCACGAACCCGCCGGCATCGTCGCGCACCATGATCCCAACGCGGTCGCAGTCCGGATCGGTCCCGATTATCAGAGCTGCGCCGTGTTCCACGGCCAGCGCGGAAGCCAAGTGGAAGCCTTCGGGGTTTTCGGGATTTGGCGATATGACGGTCGGGAACGTGCCATCGAGCACCATTTGCTCCGGGACGCATACGATGTTTGTAAGGCCGAGCCTGCGCAGGGCTTCGGGCACCAGCTTATGCCCCGCGCCGTGAAAAGGCGTAAAAACAAGGCCGAACCTATCAGAGGCTCGTTTGACCACATCATAGTCGTTCACCTGTTCCATGACGTTTTTCAAGAATAATTCGTCAGTTTCGCCGCCCATTATGCTGATTAGGCCTTTTTCGACAGCCTCGTCGAAGTCGATTCTTTTTATCGAGGAAAAAATATCCAGCTCCTCGATTTTTTGCGCAATTATCTCCGCATGGCGGGGCGGCACCTGCGCGCCGTCGTCCCAATATACCTTATATCCGTTGTACTCTTTAGGATTATGGCTGGCAGTGATGTTGATGCCGGCGATGCAGCCATATTCGCGAATGGCAAAAGACAGCTCGGGAGTCGGCCGGAGCGCGTCGAAGAGCCGGACATTGATGCCATTGGCGGAAATGACGCAGGCGGCTTCGCGGGCGAACTTGGCGCTATTGATGCGAGAGTCATAACAAATTGCGACGCATTTCGAGGGGCTTTGCTCCATGAGGATGAGCTCGGCGAGCGCCTGAGTCGTGTGGCGGATGACATGGATGTTCATCCTGAAAAGGCCCGTTCCCATGATGCCGCGGAGCCCCGCGGTCCCAAACTCCAACCTGCTGAAGAAGCGGTCCTTGATTTCGGCGTCGTTGCCAGAGATTGCTTGCAGCTCATCCTTTTCGTCTTGCGAAAGCGCGGGGCTGCTTAACCATTTATTATATTCATCGAGATAATTCATTTCTTACTCCTCCTCGCCGGGCGAAACACCGCCGTCACCCGCGATGCCGGCAGGCAATTCATCGATACGCTCGCCATCGCCATTTGCGCCGCCGCCATTTGCACCGTCGCCATTTTCGCCGTTGCCTAAAAAAGCATCGCTGCCGCCATCGTCATCGATCTCGTCCGTCAGAACATAGTCGTCTTCAAGAATGTCGGCGTTCAGCACGTTTTGCGCGTCCTCGAGCATGGACTCGGGGACATAGACATCCATGCCACCGGGAGAATAGCCGAGAATCAGCTTGCCAAAGAGGCCATTATTCGGATATTCGCAGACAAAAGGGATGCCATAAGCATTGAGCAGGTTCAATGTCAGCTCCATGTCGAGCGGCCCGCCGTGAACACGTTTCAGGAACGTGGGCGGAACCATTGAGCCCTCCGCGTCGTAAGGCCAGTCGGGGCCTGGGTCCGGTTTATTCTTTCGAGCCAAAGTATCACGCCTCCAATATAGACCCATAATCGAGCCTAAGATGAACAAGGGTAGCAAAGCCCCCTTGTTCTAAAATTTATTCATATGTTGCATAACACGATATGGATTGTGGGGTGCTCCCACGCTAATATGCTTATCCCGCTTCCTGCACGACGATTTGCGGCTCGTCGGAGACATACCTGGAATGAATGTCCGCGCCGATGGCGGAAAGCTTTTTGATCATCTTTTCGTAGCCGCGCTCGATGTAGTTGACGCCTTCGAGAACAGTCACGCCGCGCGCGCACAAGCCGGCAATGACAAGGGCCGCGCCGGCACGCAAGTCGCCGGCCTTGATTGGCGCGCCTGTGATGTACGGCACGCCTTCGATGATGGCAGTCCTGCCGATGACCCTGATGGAACCGCCCATTTTGGCAAGCTCGTCCGTGTAGCTGAACCTATTGTCCCAAACGCCCTCCGTGACGGTGCTAGTCCCCGTCGCAGTGCTGAGAATCGTGGAAATTTGAGGCTGCATGTCAGTCGGAAAACCGGGGTATGGCATGGTTTTGACATGGGCGCCGAGAAGGGGGGCGACGCGGCGGACAGTGACGGAATCCTCATGTTCGAAAACGGAAACGCCCATTTCGCGCAGCTTGCCGGAAATGCACTCGAGGTGCTTGGGGATGACGTCCTTGATGAGAACCTCGCCGCCCGCGCCCGCGACAGCCGCCATATACGTCCCGGCCTCGATTTGGTCCGGGATGATGGAATAGAAACCGCCGTTGAGACGGCGCGCTCCGCGGACTTTTATGACGTTAGTGCCGGCGCCGCGAATGTCGGCGCCCATGGAGTTAAGGAAGTTAGCGAGATCGACAATGTGAGGCTCCCTGGCGGCGTTCTCGATGAAAGTATTGCCATCAGCGAGGGCGGCGCCGAGCATGAGATTGATCGTGGCACCGACAGAGACGACGTCGAGATATATCGAAGCGCCGCGCAGACGGCCGCCGGTCGTTGCAGAGACGATGCCGTTTTGCACTGTCATCTCCGCGCCCATGGCGACGAAACCTTTCATGTGCTGGTCGATCGGGCGGACGCCGCCGAAATTGCAACCGCCGGGCATTGCGACATCGGCCTTGCCGAACCTGCCGAGCAAGGCGCCGATGAGGTAGTATGACGCGCGGATGCGGCGCATCGTGTCGAAGGTGGCGGAAGACGTCCCGACATGCGAGCAGTCGATGTCGATGGTTCTTTTGTCAACGACGCGGATGACCGCGCCCATTTCTTTGAGGATATTGAGAAGCGTAGAAACATCGGAGATTTGCGGCAGGTTTTCGATCCTACATACGCCGTTTACCATCAGAGCTGCGGGGATAATAGCCACGGCAGCGTTTTTAGCGCCGCTGATCTCGATTTCGCCATGGAGTTTGTTCCCGCCGTTAATGACATATTGCGTCACAGATATGTTCCCCCCAATGTGAATTTGTTGCATTTTGTATCAGAGTTGTATCATTTTGTTACATTGTAACACAATTTGTAAATAATGCAAGCATTATTTCTTGTTTTTATTTGTGACATTTCATGGTTTTTCTTGCAATATTTTGTTTTACTTATGGTATTTGCTGCCTTCGGCTATTTTGAACGCGCGATAGAGCTGCTCGAGCAGGATAATCCTGGCCAGAGCGTGCGGGAAGGTCATCTTTGACAGCGATAGCTTGAAATGGGCGAGTTTTTTGATGTCTGCGCCCAGACCGTATGACCCGCCGATGATAAAACAAAAACGCGATATGCCGCGCAATGCTTCAGTCTCGAGAAATTTAGACAGCGACTCGCTGTCGATTCCGTCGCCTTCGACACAAAGCGCGACGACCGTCGCGCCTGCTGGGATTTTATCGATGATCGCAAGGCTTTCCTTGCGCAGCGCGAGGGCGATATCGTTTTCGGAGGGGTCGGAAGGCAGGCGCTGTTCGGCGATTTCGACTATTTCTGCCGAGCAAAAAGCGGAGAGCCGCTTGACATATTCGTTGGATTCGTCGATGTGGTAGCGCTCGCGCAGCTTTCCGACGCAGATGATTTTTATGTTCATAATCGTTCGTTATTCCTGTTCCCCGGGCGCTTCCACGAGATTCGTTCCGATATATTCGCATTGTACCATATTAATGAAGATTGAGGCAATAATATACATATTATTTATGATTGAACTTTGAGTGAAAACAATATATAATGACTGTTAAACGTGGGGGTTCCACCCCCACAACCCGGACGCCGCGCGCTTCGGCTCAATTCACTCAACGGCGAAAATGAATTCCGCCTGTGAATTTTCGCCTTCGCACCGGCGCACCGCGCTTCGCGCGGTGATAGCGCCTTAGCGACCGATAACAACGTGTTTGTTATTAGTGTTGCGAGTCGCTAAGGCACTAAAAGTTGACAATCGCGCACAGGAGGCGAAATTGAACGATCTGATATTCGGCGTAATGCTCTTGTCATTCACGGTCATTGGCATGGCCGCTTTCATCAAAGCGTATCTACGCAGGCGCGAAGCGAAGGCGGCTGTGTGGCTTTTGTGCCTCATTGTGTCGGCGATTCTTTGGAGCATCACATACGCGCTGTTCTATCTGCTGCCCACGGGGAACCTTGCGATCTTTTTCATCGACCTGCGATATGTGTTTGTCATGGCGTCGGGCTGGTTTGTCTTTATATTCATTCACAGGACGCTGTCGCACCAGCCATTCAAACGCCGCACGCTGCTGCTATTGGCGTTATTTCCGATCATTGACCTCGTTTTGGTCCTGGCCAACAGCACTACCGGAATATTCATCGATTATGCAGGGTATATCACCATAAACGGATTTCGGGCGCTCGTGGAGACCGATGGGATCGGGTTCATATACCATTGCATCCTTTCATATGCGCCTCTGGCCCTTGCCGCCGCAGACATCATCGTAAGATTCATCCGCCTTCCGAAGAGGCATGGGAAGATGCTCGGATGGCTTTTTTTCGGGATGGTCGTCGTTTTTGCGCTGACTCTGACCGCCGTTCTGCAACTGCTGCCTTATCCGATCGATCTCGCACCGTTTGGAGTGCAGGTCATGCTCGTCATGTTTTACAACGCGCTCTTTAATTCAAAATCAATGGACATGCTGTTCATTTCGCGAGACATCATATTCGACAATTCGAGCAGCATCATCCTGGTCCTGGACAGCGAAAGCAGCATTGTGGACTACAACAAGCAGGCCAATGAGGTCGCCAGACGGCTGCAGATTGCGGATTTGATCGGGATGCGCGGAGACGAATTTCTCGAATCGTGGCGCAGCTCTTCGCAGAGCTATGTCTTTGAGGAAGATGCTTCGATATTTGCAATCGTTGAGAACGAGATGGATTATCATTACCAGGTCCAGGTCAACGACATGTTCGGGAAGAACGGGCACGTGATCGGCTCATATATGGAGATCAAGAATATTTCGCCCATCATGTCGCTCATCCACATGCTGCAGGACGCGGCTTATTACGACAGCTTGACGGGCATGCCGAACCGCAATTATTTCGTCAAGATGATTTATGAGATCGACAGGCCGGAATCGCTGCCTCTGTGCGTTATAGTCGGCGACATCAATGGGTTGAAGCTCGTCAATGATACGTATGGCCACGTGAAGGGCGACTTGCTGCTTAAATGGGTTTCGTCCATCATGCTTCAGTGCGCCCCTCACGACGCGATTCTATTTAGGATGGGCGGCGATGAGTTTGTCGGGCTGCTGCCGAACACGACCGAGGAGCGCGTCGAGGGGTATATCAAGGAAATCGATTACGGGCTCTTGCAGGTGCAGGCGGATGATCCGGAGCTTGCGACAGCGTCAATTGCTCTTGGGTATAAGATTAAGACGTCGCCTTATGAGCAGATCGAGGAGTTGATGAAGGCGGCGGATTATGAGATGTATACGACAAAGAGAAACCGCCGCTCGTCGCAGCGTTGACGGCGCGGAACGGCACGGAATGATAGAGTCTCCTCGAAAACTCTCGTTGTCATCCTGAGCGATAGCGAAGGATCTTGTTTGAGCACTTGCGAAATAACGGAGGCAAAGATTCTTCGCTTCGCTCGGAATGACAGGTGTTGCAAGGCTTTTGAGTTTTCGAGGACACACTGATAACATACAGGGGGATAATTGATGCAAGCAATAATATTCAGCGCGATAGCCGGGATATGCGGGACAGGATTGGGCGGAGTGGTGTCGGCGGTGTTCATGCGACGCTCTTCGGAAAGGGTGGCGTGCTGGATGTTATCGTTTGCGGCAGGAGTGATGACGAGCATCGTATGCTTCGGGCTGCTCCCGGAAGCTGTCGACCTGACGAATATTGTAATTGCAGTCATCGGGCTCGTTGCAGGCATAATCATCATCATGCCTTTAAACAGGATTATCGACAGGATCACGGAATCGAAAGGAGACCACCCAAAGCTGCACACGACGCATGAAGAGCTCTACCACGAGAGCAAGCTCATTAAAAACCGTTCGCGCATGGTGCAGTCGGGGTTCATAATGTTCGCGGCCATAGGGCTGCACAATATCCCTGAGGGGCTCGCTATCGGAGCGGGGGGCAGCCACGACTACCAGCTCGGCTTGCTATTGGCGATTATGATTGCGCTGCACAACATCCCGGAGGGCATGGCGATTGCGACGCCGATGCTGGCGGGTGGCATGCGGAAGGTGGTTGTCGTGCTGCTGGCTGCGCTGTCGGGAGCGCCAACGCTCCTCGGCGGAGTTATCGGAAGCTTGATCGGCGGCATTTCCGACACTGCCATAGCACTATCTTTGGCGGCGGCGGGCGGTGCGATGCTGTATGTCGTTTTTGGAGAGATCATCCCGCAGTCGATCATTCTCGTGAAGAGCAGGGCGGCGACGATCGTCACGCTTTTGGGGATCATCACAGGGCTCGTTGTCGCGCAGCTATAGCGCGGTGGAGTCTGCGTGGAGCTTGCGTGGAACCTGCGTGTAGTTTGCGTGTAACCTGCGTGGAACCTGCGAGTCAGCGTGGCCGCAGCATGAGACGCGATGTTAAAGATGCATCTATAAGTGAGAAGCGGCGCGAGCTATGGCGTAGGAATGCTTGAGCTACGGCGTAAGAGTGTTTCCGCCTAAATCAGCGACGCCGCTGTCCCAGAACCCACCAAAGCCTGTGCTATCGACTTCGCAGTCGAGCAGGCTTATTTCTCTGCCCGCGAACACGGGCACCTCGCCTTCGATCAACGCATTGTCCTTGAAAACACAGCGTTCGAACAAGGCGTAACCGTCAAATTCGACAAGGCTCCATAGGAGGCTCTTGTTCCCCGTCACCACGCAATCGTAAAACTCCGCCGAAGAATATAATGCAAATATCGCGCAGCCATATGCGCGGTTATCGACGAAGCTGCATTTTGAAAATGCAATATCGGTGCTGCGTCCGAGATCGATCGCGCGCAGCGAGCAGTCCGTCACCGTTGTGTTGGTGATATCCGCCGCGATGCAATCCAATAATGTTATTCCGATGGAGCCGCAGCCATAGAAAAAGCAGTCCTCTATAGTTATGTTCATCGACGAATTAAACCTGGCCACGCCCGCATCGCACATATATTCGCCGGTTATCGAATGTCCCGCTTTGATGCCGGAGAGCTTGATGCCGTTGCAGCCATCGAACATCAATACCTCTGAGAAGCTCTTTGGAGTGACGAGTTCCACTTCCGCGCCGGGCTCGGCTTGGAGCGTCAGGCCTTCTACGCCGCATACGTATAATGCGGCTGTTTCATCGCCGGCCCATACATATTGATTATCGGACTCCGTGACGGTTGACAGATCATAGAGGCCTGCCTTGAACGTGATGCATGTGTCCGGCGCGACAGCGTCAATCAGCTCCTGCGGCGTCGATACCGTGACTTGGATCGACGGCTCGGCAGGGGCTTCTTTGTATTCTAGCGTGGGTGCTTCGTATTGAGGCGCGCCTACGTCAATCGCGTTAATTTCAATCGTCGAATCCTCGGGAATCCATCGGACGTCCTTGTCAAATGCGGAAGCAATCGCGCGCAGCGGGACATATGTGGTTCCGTTGGCGATGAAGGGCTCAACTATGTTGCCATTTTCGTCGGTCGGCGTGAATTCCTCGCCGTCGATGACGATCTTGATGTCGCGATACACCGCGTTGAGCTGTTGCGTGCGTATTTCGGATGCTGTTGCGGAGATGATTGTCGTCAGGCATATCGCAATGACGACGAGGGTTATTAGGGTTTTGTTCTTTTTCATGGGTGGCCTCCTTGATAATGGTGTTCTTTTTTGCGTATATAGTACAAATAATGCGAAGCTATGTCAAGAGGCGCAGCCGTTATAGTGTGGCAATGTGGCGTACCTTCATAAAGTGTGAAAATTTTGTAGAATGTTGCATATTGTCATAAGTATGGCTGTTGCTAGGAAAACGTAGAAATATCAGCGTTTGTAACAAAAATGTCACAGTTATTTATGCACTTTTCACTTGACTATGTGTAAAAAATATGTAGACTGGAAATGTAGAAAACACACCAACGGTGGTCAGCCTGAAAACGGACTGGCTGACCGTCATTTGTTGACTCTCGATGCAGAGCTGTCTATCTGCATGCATAGTGGTCATAGTTTGGAGGTTCTTTATGAAAAAGGGAAATCGCAAGGGATTCAAGATGAAGAAAAGCAGGTCAATATCGATCTTACTCTCACTGGTAATGGTAGTATCTATCGCATCCGGAGGGATTAATTTTGCGTATAAAGCCTCTGCTACCACGTATTCAGAAACTAGCAGCTTATATGTTGATCTGGCGCACCTATCAACTTATCCTATCACATCGGGTGAAACGTACACGAATACAGGCAATATTCCCGGAGAATTTGAGGATTCTCGATTTATCATTTCAGGTTCAAATGGCACAGAATATGTTGCCTTTTGCGCTGACTATACGTTAACGCCTCCAACGGATCCTGATGTCCATAATGTGCTAACAGGAACCGTCAATAACGCTTCTGCTCTCGCTGTCGCACTTGCGCATCCCTCATATGGAGCAAAACTCTCAGACAGTGAATTTAATAATCTTTTTGGTATTACCGGCGACGGCTTACAGCGAGCATTGATACTGAGCGCATTTTTATGGGCTGTGGAGACAACAAATAGCGTTGATACAGCAGCGAATCTATCGGCATGGACGGCAACGCTAACTTCACTAAAAGGTACGCTTACATCAAGGGTACCTTCTACGACATATGAGACTGTCGCAAATGGAATAAAAGACATGATAGATGCTTATAATGCTGCAGGTATAGAAGGCATTTCAGAAGTATCGGCAGAATATGATGATGCGACAGGAAAACTATCTGTCTCACATACAGGGTATGGGACACCTAGTTTGGGTCTGTCTGTTACCGGAACTAACATTGAGATATATGTCAATGGCATAAAATCTTCTTCGAATACCAAAATTGCAATCAATCCAACAGACAACATATATATTTATGGTGATGGTCTATCGATAACAGTAGAAACCACGTCACCATTGATATTATTGAATGGCAGTATAAAAGGAGATCGTCTGCATAATGTTACAAATGATCATTATCAGGATTTACTGACAGGCTATGCGCAATTCGGTATTGCGACTTTGACGATCAGCCCGACTGTTGCTGTTAAAACACAGAGCGTAGACATACCTTTCACAAAGAGCTTTCCTACTATTAACGGGACACCGGAAAACACGTCATTCAGTTTTCAGATACAAGAGGTGAATGCGTCTGGAAATAATGTATCCGATGGACATCAAGAAACGAAAACAGTTAGTTATGTTAAAGGCCAACCTGGCAATTCTACTTTTAGCTTTACCGTGAACAATTTAGCACCCGCCACGGGCGCTTCCGGTGAGTCAACTCCGAAATATTATTATTACAGGGTCACGGAATCGACGCCTAGCAATGGCTGGAGCATTATTGGCACTAATCAGATATATGTTAGGGTCAGTGTGCCAACAACAGGACCGTTAACTGTTGATTACAGCAGCGACAGCAGCATCGGCAGTAGCACAGCATGGTTATCTACAGGCAATACATTCGCAAACCAATATGACACGCCTAAACATTACGAGTACTATTCTTTTTCTGCTACAAAAAGCATCGTAGGCGCATGGGTCGGCAACGTTAGTTTCGATGTTTTGCTGACGCAGGTGACAGATGATACGGGAGATAACGATTATATACCCAGTTATTCTGAAACAAAAACAATTCAATTTACCGGAACAAACAAAAGCGGTACGATAGAATTTAGTCTATTATCTTATGATTCTACAGACACATATTACTACAAGATTACCGAAGTTGCCTCCGGAGGGGTGTGGAAAAACGACGGTACAGTATATATTGCGGTTGTTGATGTGGATATCGGCGCAAAGACAATTGATGTCAAGTATCATAAGCAAGGAGACCCAACTGCACTATCAGGGATTAGTTTTACCAACTACTACCTTGGCGCTGATTTTGAGATTGAGATTCAGAAGGCAGTACAAGGGCAATTAGTGGGATCGAGTCATCCGTTCAGCTTTACAATCCAAGAAATTGATGCGGCTGGAGACCCGATAGGAAGCATACTTTATACAAATACCATTTCAAGTGTATCGACAGGCACAAATGGAAAAACATCATTTACAATCAAAGACGTGGGAAATGGCACGCATTATTATGAGATAAAGGAAGTAATCCCAGGCACTATACCCTTTGGTTGGACGTATGATGAGGGACGAGTGATTATCAAAACGAATGTTACTGATGATGTGATTGATGGTGTTACGGTTAAGAAAGTAACCATAGATTACCCTGTATACAGTGAAAACGTTAATACACCGGAAGAGAGTTTTGCGAATGGAAAAACCAGCACGATATTCAATAACAAATATGCTGCTGTAGACACAAATATTACTATCACAAAAAGTGTTATTGGATCAGGCTACAGCAATAGGGTATTTACATTTGATGTTGAGCAAGTGGATGCTTATGGTGATTCATCAACAATAACTCCGTCTTGGTCAACTTCAGTATCGACCGCGAGCAACACATCATCATCGAGAAATGTATCTATCCCATTAAGAGGGCTCACGGAAGGCACTTACTACTATAAAGTCACAGAGAGACTGCCAAGTCCATTACCAGCAGGATGGACATTCGACACAACTCCTCTCTATATTAAAGTGGTGGTTGAGTCAGGGACGACGGCTCCTGATGTATCAATTCATGTTATTGGGAATTCAAAGACTAGTATGACTTTCAGAAACTCATATTATAGAGTAAATGCTTCTCTAGATTTCACCAAGGCATATGCCGGCAGCGGATACCCAAGCAAAACGTTTTCATATGACCTCACGCTGCTATCAGGCGGAGGTGGAGATGATCCAACTCAGATGGGTTCCACATCAAGCAAAGCCACTCTTTCGGCTTCTGGCGGAATCGGAAAAAAGACTTTCAGCGGAGGCATACTCAATAATCTTTCGCCCGGTACATATTACTATAGTATTGTGGAACAACCAAACACAACATCCGGATCAAATTGGAACGGATGGACTCATGGGGCTGAGATACTATATGCTAAAGTCACTGTCAGTATCAACGCTTCAACAGGTGTGGGTTCGACGAATGTGGAATGGTGGAACGGAACGGAATGGGTGAGCGGTTCTGCTGAAACTGCTACATACCGCACAATTATAAACACTTATACTTATTCAAACAAAGGGAGCGGAGTTATTACGCTTGGAGCGACAAAGACGATCAACGCTGATGTTGCACCGCCGGATAATCCTCAGTTTAAGTTTGCGTTAACCGAACTGAACTCAGCCAATGCCAATGATGTGAAGGTGGGCGGCATTGCTAGAGAAGCAACATCATATGGCTCATCGACCGGCGCTGCATTTACGTTCCCGCTCATACAGCTCGAAATTGAACATGATTTAGCATATGCATACAAAGATTATTTCTTCAAGATACAAGAAATCACTGGCGGCGGAACCGGGTGGACGAATGATTCTGCTGTGCATGTCGTGACTGTTCGCGTATGGAGTTATCCTACTGTTGTTGAAGTGGTTAATGTTGATAACGAGGCATACGGAAGCGAGCATTCTTCATATAATGCTAGTAATCCAAGTGCTACTGCCTTCCAGTTTTCCGACATAAACTTTGAGAACACATATAGCCCGGGTGACAGTACGCTTACTATTAGCAAGTCGATTACAGGATATCCGGAAGACTGGTTTATAAATGATGATACTGTCTTTTACGCACGTGTAATCGATGATGATAACGGTAAATATATGTTGTTTGACTCTAATCATTATGTTGGATCGAGCACAAGCTCGACAGTTCCTACAGCAAGAATTCAGTTTTCAAAGAACAATCCTGCGATATTGACAGGTTTGCCTGCAGGACGTGCATACACAGTAGAAGAAGAGATTGTCGGTAGTTACTGCTCAATAACATATTCCTCTAATAATGGAGATGTTTTAGCAGCAGACGTCATCTCAACAATAATTGTAACTAACGATTTCGCAGCAGGGTATGATAGGTTAATAATACAGAAGGAACTCGCAGGCTCATATGCAGCTTGGGGGGTGAACAACGCTACTCCATATCGTATTCGCATAATGAACGAAGAAAACGGAAAGTATCTTACATTCAATGAGCTGAATGAGTATACAGGCGAAGATGAGGATGGGACTTATCTCACAATCAGCTCGAGCACAAAGGTTGTACTCATAGGTATACCTAACGGAGATTATACGGTTCATGAGGAAGATGGGGATTATACGACTGCATACAGTAATGATAATCCTGTAAACAATAATGATACTGTCACAGTGACCAACACATACGGTTCTCGACCGAATCCGCCGGATAAACCGGTTGATGAGGACGACGATGACGATGACGATGACGACGATGATGATGGTGGCGAAGAAGGCGGCGGGGGCGGCCAGACCGGCGGCGGAGACGAAGACGGCGATGATGGCGGAGACGACGGCGGCGAGGAAATCATCAGAAGAGACTTCGACGACGAGGGCGGCGGACAGCAGGGCGGCAACGAAGAAGAAGAGAACTTCGACCTATCCGCCATGCCGGTTCCGACATCGCCGGGCAACAGGCTCGAAGAGGATGAGTTCGGCTGGATCGAGTTCGACGGCGACGTGCCGTTAGGCAGGTGGCAATGGGATGAGGAGCAGGAGATGTGGATTTTCGATCCGTTCCCGCCGCTTGCGGATATGTTGCCGCAGACGGGCGTTGCGGAGGCGCAGGTGCAGCTATTCGCGGTGTTCGGAGCGTTCCTGGCGTGTGCCGGCATGATTATGAGAAGAAGGGCCGTGAAGCGCGCGAGACGCTATAGATAGCGGCGACCAACAAACCAATGTTCATAGAGGCGGCGAGCATATAAGCGCTCGCCGCCTCTTGATTTGAGTTCAAAGTTTGCAAAATATCAGGTGAAAGGCTGATATCACAACAATACGCATCGGTGGCAAGTGCCCATGGGACGGCCTGATGATAAGCGATTGCAATGGATAGCTGGCTGTTTTGGCCGGTTTTTCCTTACGAATAATTATTCAATAATTACACGTTTCGCGACAAATGTTACATTATTTTCACAGTTTTCGTCGTTTGGTGTTTAATGCGTATCAGAAGCATTAAACATTTTTTTGGAGGTTTGTGAAAATGAAAAAGATCCTATCTGTCATCCTCGCGGTTCTATTGGTGCTCTCCCTCGCGGTGCCGGCTTTTGCGGCGTCAAAAGCCCCCGCAGAGAAGAAAATTCCCGGCGCTTCCGTAAGCGCAAAGGTGGACAAACTCAGCGGCAACCAGAATAAGTTGTGGATCACGGTCACGGACACGAGCGGCGGCAAGACGGAGTCGTATATGATTGCCAACAATTCCGATGGCACTTACAAGATCAGCACCGGCGCAGGCGAATATCAGGTGTATGTGGACACAAAGGGCAATACGCAGATCAATGCGTGTTACTTTGTGGCGTTCACAGACGGCGGCGGAGATACGGGCGGCGGCGATGATGGTGGAGACGACGGCGATGATGGCGGTGATACAGGCGGCGGAGACGACGATGACGACAAGACATTATATGACCTTACGATAATCTGCGGCGCAGGCGGCGTCGCCACAATGGGCAGCAACGGTAAGTATGCAGCGAACACTGTCATTGATCTTGGAGTTTTGGCAAATGATGGTTATGCTTTCGTGGGCTGGCAGTCTTCCAATGGAGGGTTATTCGGCAACTCGGCATATACCGAGACAGAGTTTTTGATGCCTGCAAATAATACGACTATAACGGCAACATTCAAGCTGATGGTCCTTGATTCTGACGGTGATGGTTTGCCGGACTATCTCGAAGCAATCATTGGCAGCGACCCATATAATGCAGATACTGACGGAGATGGCCTCCCGGACGGTTATGAGGTCTATTCAACTCAAACGAATCCGACGTTATGGGATACCGAGGGCGATGGCGTTTGCGATGCGAACAGGGACACTGATTATGATAAGATCACAAATATTGATGAGTATCGTCTGGGGACGCGCCCCGATCTCGCAGATACTGATGGCGATGGGCTCACAGATTATGATGAAGTATACGTTTACCATACTGACCCGTTGCTCGTAGATACCGATGGCGACGGTTTGACAGATTATGAGGAAATCCTTCTCGGTCTCGACCCAAACAATCCGAAGTCCGATGGGGTCACCCCTGATGCGGAGAGGACTTTCTATCAGGAGTATGACAGCAGCCTAATCAGCGGTTCGTTGACATCGAAGGATAATTGGCTGGTGCCGTCTATATCAGGCAAGGTTCCTGGCATCATTAATTCCCATATCGGCGTCGTTGAATCTGCGATTGACGCTTTCGACGACAGCCGCGCTTTGGTGAGTTCCGTAATCGATATTGAGACGGATTATTCATCCGCGCTGACGTTGTCATTTGACTGCACCGCGTCTCTCAATGATTATGCGGGCGACATTGACAGTTTGGTCATCTTCAGATTTGACGGCGAGGAACTATATATCGTCGATACGGTTGTCGATAAGGCAAGCGGCAAAATCCGTGGAGAGATATCCGGCGAGGGCACATATCTTGTCCTTGACTTAAATGAATTCCTGAAGGGTATTGGCATTGATGTCCTAGGAAGTGTAGCTGAGTCCTCGGCTATGGCTGGGCCGATGGCCTATATGCCGCCCGTTGCGCCGGTGGCTGCCAAGGCTGGGTTTGATGCAGCGTTGTTTTCATCGGATTATGAACCGGAAACGATCGCAATTGTCAACAATGCGGGCGTTGTGATTGGCGAAATTGATAACCCTTTGTATGTGGATGACAATGAAGCGGCTTTTGGCGGCGCGGGGATTATTTCGCCTGTCGCGGCGTTTGATGCGGGGTCTTCCGAAGGCGGTTTCTCGCTTTATGCCGCGCCCATGGCTGCTGCTCCCGCTGCTGCTGCGGTTTCCACAGCAGCTCCCGCTGCCGGCGCGATGGGCAGAGCGGATATCGTATTTGTCATCGACAAGACCGGTTCNATGGGCAGCTCCATCAGGAACGTACAAAACAACGTGAACGAATTTGCCGACAGGCTTGTGAACGAATATAATATCGATGCNAATTTTGCTTTNGTGGAATTCCAGGACATTACATGGGATGGAGCAGACAGCACCAAAACNCATAAATCCGGCATTTCAAACTGGTTTACTGACGTCAATAAGTTCAAGGCTGAGATAAGCTCCCTCGTTCCCGATGACGGTGGAGACACGCCGGAAACACCGATTGATGGGCTGGAGATGGCGCGGAGGCTGGACTTCCGCAGCAATGCGAACAAGTTCGTGATATTGATCACCGATGCTCCGTACAAAGTGAATAACAGATATGGCATAACGGATATGTCGGCGATGACGAATCTGTTCATTCAAGACGAGATCGTAGTTTCGGTAATCAGTTATGATAAGGCGGTATATGGTGAACTGTTTGACAGGACTGATGGCTTATATGGATATATTTATGGGAATTTCAGCGATATTTTGCTGGGGCTCGCCGCCAAGATAGGCGACGTCACAAACTCGGGAGAATGGATATTGCTGGATAGCTATCAAGCTGTTAAGCTATCGGCGCCTCTGACGGAGCGTAAGGACACGGACGGCGACGGCATAGTTGACCGCGACGAGTTGAACAGATTATATGAGAAAGATATGACAACGCTTATCTACCTGCTGATGAATATTCATAGTGTACCGCATGACTTGTATATGGGAGCAAAATCTATCTCCGTCTGGTCGTATTATTCGAATCCTGTGCTGCCGGACACTGACTTTGATGGAATCGGCGACAAAAGCGACACTGCGAAACGCGACAACAGTTTCAATGGCAGGATCAACGCATACGCGGATTCGGATCGCGGGAAGGTTGAGTTCAATGTAGATTACAGGGAGTTTTTCAAGAACAATCAGGAGTATAATCCGAATATCAGCATATTGTCGTCGCTTTACGCTATGGACATATATGGCGACGATGTTGGCAGGACGGTTGATGATGTGTATCTTCAGATAACGAGCGGAGCTTCCCGGAAAGGCTCGGGCACCGTGAATCTGCTCGGGACGTTCGGGATGGCGGATACAAGGACATATAACATCGCCAGCAGCGACGGCATTGATACCGATGATAAAACACAGTTTACAATCGGGCATCGTTTAGTTGAGTATAAGGGCATTAAGAAAGAAATCATCGCAGTCGTGGTTAGGGGAACGAACGGATCGATTGAAGAATGGTCGAGTAACTTTGATGTTGGCGCGGATTCGACGGATTATTACAACGCGGCTGGCACATCGCACCCGGACTGGAAGAACAAGGCAAATCACAAAGGTTTTGATGTTGCGGCGAACAGGGCGATTGCAAAGATTGAAGCGTATTTGAATGAGGTTTCGCTGGAGCCGGGCGCTGAGAAAGTGATTTGGATCATGGGGCATTCAAGGGGAGCCGCGGTTGCAAATATTATTGGCGCGCATTATGAAAACAAAGCCGGGTTTACATCGTTCACATATGCGTTCGCGACGCCGAATGTCACAACCGATTCGCATGCGAGAGACTACCGCACGATATTCAACATCGTCAACAGCGATGATTTTGTCCCGCAGATGCCCCCGGTAAAATGGCATTTCATCAAGTATGGCAGGACATATTCGGAGAGCATCGAGAAAAAGTACGAAGACAAGCATATCCACCCATTTGGCGGGTATTGCGACGGTACGTTCGAGGCTTTGATGGGGTTTGATTATAATCCATATGGCAGTTTGAACGCTCTTGTGACCGCGCTTGCGGCGGTGGCCGACGACAGGTATGAACTATACACATATACATGCAGCGATCATGGAAATGGGGTTCACGATGACATCACCGCAAAGAATCTTGGAATGTCGAAGGACAGCCGTGAAAAGGCGATTGCGAAGATTCCGACAAGGGCGTTAAAATATGCAAAGATAACGAGGCATGATGGAGGATTGGTATCCGGTTGGGACTTTGACATATGTCAAACACCGGCATATTTCATGCAGCTAGCGGCATCGGCAACAGGCTTGACGAATGTGAACAATAATAAATCACAGGATCTCAGCAGTATTAGGTTTGGGGTGGAGCTCAATATTGCGAGCAGATATTCTAAGGCTCATTCGGAGCTGAAAAAATCGCAAGGGGTTGTGTTGGGGTTCCTCCCTGTAGGTGGGATTACGAATTTTGGCGGGGTGGCGCATCCGCATTATCCCGAAAGCTACTACCTTTTGGCGACAAAGTTTACTGCGGCGGATTATTGATTCTTGCTTGCACGGTTGCATTTGTGGGCTTGGCTGCGGTTGAGTTTGCAGATGCAGGAAATGTGCCATTGGATATTGAAGAAGGGGAGCTTGGCGCTCCCCTTCTTCAATGGAGTTTGGTGTTTTTGCGGGGTGCGTGTACGAGAGTAGGGGTCGATGCGGGCATCGACCCCTACAGCGTGAGGGAAAGATTCTTCGCTGCGCTCAGAATG
>JGI24702J35022_10000158_pt1 | contig 35108 bp, 30 predicted proteins | sample TergutTh196P4_FD_35022 | JGI IMG/M metagenome (IMG submission 35022) | reverse complement strand
CCCCGGCCCCTCCAAAGGAGGGGGGTCATCCCCCAAGGGGAGAATTAACGTAGGATCCCCCATTGTGTTAAGAGAACCTTATAGCCCGGTAGCTCCCACTTCAGGGGAGTTGGAGGGGGCTATGTATATGTACTCCGTATTGAGAGAAGTGGAAGCGCCCGTTCAATTACGTGCTGCCAGCGACCTGGCTGTAGGTACAAGAGTACGTGTTGTACAATATATATTACTTCCTACCGGCGGCGACATCGATACGGTCTATGTAGCCAATGTGGAATATGAGGTGACTTCAGGCAAGTTACTTGATCCTCCTTCAGGAAGTACATCCGAGTTAAAGGTATCTCCGGGAATATCTTATTTGTTTGTAGCCTATTCCATCAATAGCACTTCAACCGTGCCGGCTTATTCCGAACCGTTACCCTCTTTTGCATCGGTAGATATGATGATGGGCAAAGCAGACCTTACCGTCCCGCCCACCGCCATCGTCGCACCCCCGCTGCATATCACAATGGAACATATGCAGTCTCTTGTTATCGCAAATGCGACCACCGGATCAAGTTCAGATATCCTGAACAGCATAAACGCGTCTATTTATTCTTTTTCTCCAAGTCTTACCGTCAAAACAGGAACATTGAATTATTCAGGTTCAGCAACCCCGCGAACCTTTAATTTCCCGACATTGAATCTTTCGTCCGTATTAAGCGATCCGACGTATGTATCTACCAATGGAGAAAACCCCACGCGGTTAAGCATCGATCAGATGACCATTAACGGTGTCGTGTATACCGGCCCATGGTATATCAATTATCCCCATCCGTTAGAACCCGGCAAGTCGTACGAGTTGTTGATACAATTTACACGCCAGCCGTATGGCGGAAGCGCCTCGCGTATCACCTGGGAACAGAACCCTACCTATCCCGAAGGACGGTATGTTATTACCTACGACCCGCGTGATGCAGGACTTTACTTTAAGTTCGGCAGTGTAATAGGCATATTCAGCGGCGATGGATCTTATAATCAGGTCTTTCCGGGATTCAATACATCTACGTTTTTTGCAGGTACACACATTGCATTCAACCTTCTTGCTCTTAATCTTAATGCGTTCTCTCCCTGGAGCGATATTCCATGTTATGAGACAAGTGATTATCCTGCAAAGGTCACCCCTGAGGATCTTTATCACACCCCTGCAAACTTTATGAAAGGCAAAGGTGATCCATGCCGGTTGGTAGGATTGAATCTGGCATCACTCAAGTCAGCATCTTCAGTGACCGCTTCCCAAATCGACAATGGAGAATGGAGATTGCCTACTTATTCCGAAAACTTTAGTTTTACAGGTCACTCAGTTGATATCAATCCCAACCCTGCTGTTCGTGGTCCATGGTGGTGGGCGACAAATGATCCGGGTAATATCAGTTTTGGCGTCGCGGGAGCCGAATTCCCTGAACAGGGATTGGGAGGCATGAATCGTTTCCTTCCGGCTGCAGGAATTCGTGATTATATAGCTGGCCAGGTTTCCATGCAGGGCTCATCAGGATATTACTTGGAAAATGAGCCTGCCTCTTCAACAGCAGCTTACAATTTGGTCTTTGATTATGCAGATTTATGGCTCCGTTCTCCTTTTGTTTACCAATTAGGCAGTTCCGTCCGCTGTGTCAAGCAATCGCTGGAATTTGATCTTTGGTTGGTAGAAGACTGGCTAAACGGCGGTACCTTAGGTTATCCCGGCGGCCCCGGAGATATTGTAGTGCCATAAATTTTCGTGACTGTTAAGGACGAAATGTTATCATAAAAAATATTAATAGAAACAGCAAATGAAATCAAAGCTTACATCTTGGGAAACAATACAAAAAGAGCATCCCGACAGATTTGTTCTCTTAGAAAACCCTGTGTATGACCCTCGTCCGTATCTGAAAGAAGCGATATTGCTATATAGGCACAAAAGCCGTAAAAAAGTAATAGAGAAGGAGCTTGAACTCAAACCGCACTATTCAACTATTTTATATACAGGTGGTATCAGAGGCGACCGTGCAAACAAATATACATTTGTACTATGAAGTATGTCATGTGGACGGAGGAATTATGTCATGGGGACGGAGGAATTGACATAATTGGCACAAGTACTCATTGGCGCAAGTCTCCTGACTTGCGCCTTTCTTTTCAGTTGAAGTTTGTAACTTCTATATTGCAAGCGAAGTTGAAAACTTCAATAGTTTGCAGGCACAAGTCCGGAGACTTGCGCCAATAGCCGTTGATTGAAAGTATAAAAATTATTTTTTTATTGAAAATCAATGATAATAGAAATAATTTTACTATTTTTGCAGCGCTTTAAAGAGAATTGAGTAAGCAAATAAGGAGGGAGAAGAATTAAGAAAGGAGGTAAAATTTGAGTATTATTGTTATTTCTTCGGTAAGTGTAACTTTTACGCTTTTTGGCTATGGGGCTTTTAAAATTAAGAGCAACAAACATTTTATGGGTGATTATTCGGAATAGTTATGTCATTGAGGATGGAGGATATAAATCATCCGTTCCCATGATATACAAATAATGACGTCTATGGAACGTTGTACGAATTATATAATTAAAGCTGTCCTGCTGATTAGCGGACTGTTATGTGGGCTAACCTCTTGTGACAGGGAAGAACTTCCCCGATTGCCTGAGAAGCCTGAACTACCTGAAAACGAAAAGATTGCTGTCAACTTCACAATAAGTTGGGCAGGTTTCGGTAACTCCACCTCACCCCAGACCCCTCTCCAAGAGAGCGGGGCGAAGGAGGAGTTTAAGTTACCTCCCTTTTCAGGGGAGATGGTGGGGGCTTCGGCATCCTTACGTGCAGCCATAGCGCTGAATCCTGATACACGCGTTCGCATCGTTCAATATATCGTGTTCAACAACGATACCCTCTATATCGACAATGCCGAATATGAAGTGTATACGGGAATAGCACTCGATCTCGTCGGAGGCGGTAGCGGTTTGATGGTCTCACCGGGACTGAAATACCTGTTTACAGCCTATTCCTTCAATAACGATACACCCATGCCGGCTTATGATCCGGTAGCTACCCTCGATTTCCCGGATATTCTGTGGGGCACATCGGATACCGTCACATTCACTCCGACCGCGCAAGACATGCATATCACGATGCATCATTTGCAATCGCTTGTTGTTGTCAATGCAGTAACCGACCTCGGAAGAACCAATACATTGAACGATATTGAAGCTGAAATTGAGTGTTTCGATAATGCTACATTAAACGTTAAGACAGGCACACTCAATCCAAACGGCGGCCTGATATGGAAACCCGTCTCATGGACAATCACGAATCCGTTGCAGCTAACACAGAAAAGCGATTCGCTCTATGTATTGACCGACGGCGTTTCAAATACACACTTGAGAATTAATAAGATGGTAATCGACTATATACCATTCGACGATACCATAAATATCGTCTATCCTAATCCGTTGGAAAGCGGAAAATCCTATACATTGCAGTTGAAATTTTCGTGGGCACGCGGCGGCTCAGCCGATCGCATCACATGGGATAGCGCTACAGGACGTTATGCGATCACCCGCGACCCGACCAATGCCGGATTATATTTTAAGTTCGGTAGCGTAGTCGGACTATACAGTGATGTTGAGGGTAGTGTAGGAAAAATACTGACATTGCCGGGGAAAACAAATTCAACTCCTCCTACAGATACGGTGTTCTTAGCTTCAAGAGATATTGCATGGTCTCCTTATGCAAAGGTTGCCAGCGACTTATGGAATTGGATTGACGTCCCTGCTTATGCTCCGGGCGATTATCCCCAATATCCATTGATCAACCATGAAACCGGATACCATTCCGTTGCAAATGTCAAGGTCGGAAAAGGCGATCCGTGCCGGTTGGTAGGGCTGGATTTAGAAAACATCAGAAATAAAACTGCCGGTTCTCTATCTCCCGGAGAAATCGACAACAGAATATGGCGATTGCCTACTGTGCAGGAAAACGAATGGTTTACGGAAGGCAGTATCGGTTCAGTTATTACCGATCATTGGTGGACTTATACCGGTAGTTCATTGGTTCCTTCCTATCCGGTCAGTCCGTTCGGTCCCGGTGTAGCCGGCGCCGAGTTCCCACATCGCATCACCTCTACTTTCTTCGCCGAAGGAAGGGCAGCCAGGTTTCTTCCGGCAGTAGGAGCAAGAGACTTTTCCAGCGGTCATGCCATCATAGCTTCTCAGGGCAACATTGCATATTATTGGTCAAATCAAGCGATTGACGACCCTGTTCAACCTATATGCGGTGTCTCGCTATTTATTACGCCTTTCAATGTATACTTATATCCTGATTTACCCAACGCAAGCGTTGATGATACGGAGTGGGGGTTTTCTGTCCGCTGTGTCCGGCAATCATTGGATATAAAGGTCACAGCCGTACCGTGGGTAGATGAAGGAGAGTTGAATACTGGAAATGAAGGGAAGGTTAAACTGTGATACGACAAGGGGCATTTAATAATTTAAAGATTTAAAAATTTAAAGATACAACAATTTAAAGATTTAACATAGATCCTGCTCCCCCTCGTTTCCTAACGAGGGGTAAACAGAACAAAAAATTGAAAATTACAATAATGATTAACAATAAATATATTACCCACAACATATTGGCACTTGTGCCTGTTATGAAAACAAGTCTCCTGACTTGTGTCCTCAATGGTATACTGTTTGCATCCCTGTTCTTTTCATGCCAAAACGAAGATATTCCCGATATCATCACAGCAAAACCCGGTATTGAAACAGGCGATCCTGTTGAGGTGAATTTCACCATGCGTGAGGCAGGTTTTGGCGCTAACGAGATAACTGTCCGCAAACAGGCCTCCCCCTACCTCTTCGCAGGAGGCGAACGTGTGTTGGAAGAACACTATATCCCCATATCGCTCAACTCTCCCTCTTCGGGGGAATTAGAGGAGGCTTATCTATCCGTTACCCTCACCGAAGATAATCAACAGATCGAACTACGTTCCGACCCGCTTGAACCCGATTCGAAAGTACGTATTGTGGCATACCGGAGTACAGCACCGAACGATACCACCACCCATTCGGGTTATGCCGATTATGAAGTCGTCAGCGGCGGATTGTTGAGTCCGATCAACTATCCTTTACGGGTAACTCCGGGAGAATACAAATTTGTCGCTTATTCTTATCAGGATGCTGACCCCATCCCCATATTTGCAGATACCACTGCACAGCTAATGACCCCTTTTGATGTACTATGGGGCGCTGAAACTGTGACAGTTGGTCCCGGAAACACATTGGTGGAAATCGAAATGCGACATTTGTATTCACAAGTTAGGATGCATGTATCACTTGACAGTACTGTTGTAGGTTCTCAAATTGAGGACTTGGTAAATCCAAGCGTTTCTTCGTATAACCCCAGATTGGTTGTACAATCAGGTAAACTGATTTTAAATGGATCGCCTGTCATGGGATTAACTCCTTTTGTATTTGATTATGGAGGCAGCGCTCCTGAAATCGCCAAAAGTCATCCCCAATATATCTACACCAACAATTCTCCTATACAGGTGAATATAAGCAGTATAAAGATTGACGGAGCGTATTATTCCGGTCCTTATACCATTCCTTTCAGCAAATTATTGGAAGCCGGCAAATCGTATTTACTCAGCGTAAACTTTATACTGTCTGATGGCTGTGCCGATATCCTTTACTTTGCTTCCGACTCGACACTGAGCATCGGCAAATGGAAAGACGGACAAATAACAGCACAAAACTTAGCCTACTTCAAATTCGGCGGCGTAATCGGATTTAGGATACCGATTTCCAACAACACATGGGCTGATACGCTTGTCATGTTCAATCCATCAACACGTACACTTAACTATTATGAACCTGAGAATAATGGAAGTAACCACCATGGCATTTCACATTATTCCACAAGTGATGATTGGAAAAATGGGCAAAATCCAATTTTGAATGTTTCCGGTTCAAATTATCATACCGGTACAAATGTCAGGACCAATGGAAAAGGAGATCCTTGTAAACTTGTTGGGTATAAAGGAAGTCAAATCAGAGGAATGACTGAATCACAGATCAATACAATTGTTAGCGAATGGAGATTAGCTACGGCAAATGAGAATATTGATTTTGTACGGGCGCCTGTTTCATGGTATCATACCGGTATCGAAATAATGTCTTATCCATCCTTAACCAGTACGAATGCGGCATACTGGTATCCGTCAGGAGGACAAAATGGAGGTTGGTTTCCTATAACGGGAAATCGCGAATCGACAACCGGACGTACGACACGCACCATAAACCCACACGGCTTTCTTCCTGTTTCAGGCGTATTCACATTGTCGACAGGCTACTCAGGCAACTATAATAGTGTTGGGACAGGAGGTTATTTGTCGAGTACCATCAATGACAGCCAACATGGACTTAGCCTATTCTTTGATAGTCAATCAATGACACCATTATACTTCACAGTCTTTTCTAACGGCAGGCCTGTCCGTTGCGTAAAAAATAAAGCAGGCGCCTATTAACCTCTTATGTCATGGGGACGGAGGAATTGACATAAAATCATCCAATAATTCTTTAAGCCCTCCCACATAATAAAATGGTACATTAAGTAATGTAAACTTTTTTCCATTCGGCGTTGTGACTCCATCTATCGAAAATGGTTGAGGCCAAATTCTTACGGCAATGTGGTGTGACACTTCATCCATAAACAAATGAAGAGACCGAAGTTTAACATTGTGTCCCGATTTTACTTCGATGGGATTTTATTGCTGTTGCAGCATGTATGTCAGGTAATTATCAATCAAGGGAAGGGAGGCGTCTTTTAACAAGACCGTCTTGTCTTTGTCCAACAGATACAAGGTCGGGCTTGCCTTCAGGTCGTACTTCTCACTAATCGTAAATGACGGATCATATCCTTTAATCCATTCGGCAGGATAGGCTGTTATATTCTTTTTCCACTCATTTTCAACTTCCCTATCCGGATAGATGGACACGATTGTCAATTTGCGTTCCGAAATCAGCCGGTTGATAATCACCGATTGACGGATAGCCTGAATATGCTCAACACACGAAGTACATTCAGGATTATTAAAAAACAGCAGGATATATGCTGTGTTGACCTGATACAGTGTGCCGGTCTGTCCTGTAATTCCGGTGTATTGAAAATCAGTTGCTTTGGCCCCCATTCTGTTTTTCAACGCCCAATCCAATCGCATCTGCGGACGTATTTTTTCCGTATCATCCAAAGCAGGCGATTGGAGCAACACCTCCAATACAGGGATATAAAGTTCTTCGTTACGTGCGGGCGAGTTCGGATCGTAGAGGTATTTATCGGCTAATTCCGTGAAATACAGCAATAATTTTTGGCTACCTTCCGCACTTTTTGTCATCATATCTTTCATTGCTGCCTGCGCCTTATCAGGGGGAACGCGAAACAATAAATCAATAAAATTCACCCAAGCCTGTTCCGTAATATCAGGAGTCGGGACATAAGCCGTATCTGCAAAATTAAAATTATCCCAATAATGTTTGATCACATATTCAAGCCTGAGATTCTGATCAGTAATCATGGCCGGCGGGTCGGGACGTGTAAAAGCCGGCGTGATTGTTTGAACAGAGTCCTGATGCGTTACATCCGGTTTTGGGCTGTTGGCGCATCCGAAGAGTAAGAAGACCGCAAGAACGATATGTGTCAATTGACAATTGACAATTGACAATTGACAATGAGAATAAAATCGGTGAAAGTGAAATTGCATAAGTTTCAAAAAAACAGTTATTCAGTTATTCGTTAAGTAAGACCGTAAGCGCATAAGAACTTTAAATCTTTAAATCTTTAAATCTTTAAATTTTTAAATCACGTAGAGACAGGGCGTTCCCGACTCAATATCCTTTTATTTCTTCCCATAGCTATAGCTATACCCATATCCATATCCATAATTATACCCATATCCTCTGTGTTCCTTTTTGACTGCATTGAGCACTACGCCCAAATTTGTCCATTTCTTTTGGAGGTACTGATTTTCCAAGTCGGGTAATAACCTGCGGTCAAATTTACCTGCACGAATGACAAAGATATTCAAATCGGTAATCCGGTTTACGACAGAGGCATCGGCCACCAAACTTATCGGTGCGCTATCGACCACGATAAAGTCGTATTTTTTCTTGAGTTCGTCTATCAGGTTATCCAAGCGGTCGCTCAATAACAGCTCGGTCGGATTGGGTGCAATGGCGCCTATGCCTATCAAGTCTAAATTTTCACAAACGCCATTGATATTGACAATATCATTGAATGTAACCGATTCGTCGGATAAATAATTGGCAATTCCCGGCGCTTTTGTTTTTTCAAAATTCGCAGTCATCGTACCTTTTCTCAAATCCAAGTCGATAAGAATCCCCCGGCTGTAAATCTGTGCAAGGCTTACGCCCAGATTAGTGGCAACAAATGTCTTGCCTGCTCCCGGGAAGAAAGAGATGGTAGAAATGACTTTAGCCTCTTTGGAGCGGATCATATACTTTAAGTTGGTTCTCACCATACGAAAAGCCTCCGTCATCATCCCAAATCCTTGTCCTTCTATAAAAAATTGCTGATTACCTGAAGACGTATCCATTGGTATTTCTCCCAAAAACGGGATGCTTAGTGCATTTTCCACATCTTTTCTGCTATGTACCCGTGTGTCGATCATTAAAATTAACAACAAGATAGCCATTGGCACCCCGATACCCAGACCTCCTCCCATCATCATTTTCCTGTAGAAGCTGGGAGCAACCGGGGAATTACTTCCCGATGCAGGATCGATCACCCGTGCATTATCATCCACCATCGCCTGATTGAGCGCATTCTCTTCGCGTTTGTTCAAGAGGAACAAATACAGGTCTTCCTTTGTTTTTTGAAGCCGTTCGATCGATAGCATTTCGCGCTGTTTTTCGGGCAATGCATAAATTTTGCTTAAAGCCAGCAATTCCTGTCTTTCAGCATCCTGTTTTAGTATATTCAGACTGGAGATTGAGTTATCCACCGCCCTGTTAATGTTTTGCCTCAACGCCCTGACCGAGCGGTTCATATCCTGAACTACCGGATTTTGTTCGGTACTGCCCGATTCGACCAATCTGTTTCGTCTTTGTATGGCGTTGTTATACTGTACGATTTGATTTTCAATATTCACATCTACCAACCCTGTATTGGCCGGTATCAATTCATTGCTGTTCTCATCCTGCAAATATTGTCGCATAAACCTTGCCAATCGAAGGTCGGTTTCATACTGCTTCACCGTTTGATAAGATTCCCTGCTATCGGATACGTATAGTCCTGCAGCCATGTTGATATCCAATCCTTCATTTTCTTTCCTCAGATTTTCGATATCTGTTTCCACAGCTCCCAATTCATCCTGAATCTGAGCCAACCGGCCGTTGATAAAATCGGATGTAGTCACAGCAATACGGTTTTTTTCAATAATAGCCTCCTCATTGTACACATTGATCATCGTATTCAAAATATCGGCAGCGCGTGAAGTGGAATTGTCTTGCAGTGACAAACGCAATACAGCGGCGTCTTCTTCCAACTGCTTCATACCCAGCCGGGACAAGAAAGACAAGACAACACTTTCCCTGGGATATTTAGTCACTTTGATGGTTCGGCCATACCATGTCGGGTGATAATAGATGGACGGGGAAACGACTAATGTGCCCATCGATGTCTCGATTGTATCATTGAGGTTTACGATGATTCTTTTCTTATCTTTCATTCCTGCAAAATCGAAAAGTTCTACTTCCTGATCGTTGAGAGGAATGACGGATAATGCATAAGATTCTTCCGTCTTCGCTTCAGGAAAACTTACCTTGACCGGCGAACGTGTATACAATTCCTGAGGTCTTAATTTATTGCGAAAAACATAACTTACATCTGCATTCAGATTATCAACCGTTATCCGCATCAGTTCTTTCGACTGAAACTGTAACATTTCGCTCGACACATTGACCGGGGCCGTAAAGCTGTTATAACGATTCAAACGCATGGTCGACTGGCTATTAGCCGGCGTTTTAATCATTACTGTTATCGACCGGACATACGTAAAAGGCGTCTTACTGTATTGATACCCAAAATAGTTGCCGAAAATAAACAGGGAAATCAGAAACCATTTCCAGTGTGAAAGCAAATACATAAATATATCGAGGATGTTCACCATCTTTTCATCCGAACCGTAATTGGCTGATGACATGTTTTGTCTATCCATAACTAATAATATTTAAAAATTTAATAATTTAAAGATTTAATTTTTAATTCCTAATTTTTAATTCCTTTATTTGGTTTTATAATAATTGACAAGTATTAAAATGGAAATAAATGTAGTTCCCAAACCCAATACCGTATTATACCATTGCCATGTACGTGTTTCGCGTTCGGTCATACGGGCGGTTTTCGGCCTAACGTACACAATATCATTCTGTTGCAAATAATAGGTGGGCGAGGCAAATACGCCTACAGTGCTGATATCATTCACATACAACCGGTATCCTCTTCTGTCTTCGCGCATTACAACCACCTCATCCATTGATGCATTAGTTGTTACCCCTCCTGCCCCGATGATTGCATCAAGCAATGTGATCTTGTCGTCCTGTATGGTCTGTACTCCTTCTCTTCCCACTTCACCTATAACAGTTATTTTGAAATTCAGGATATCCACTGTCACCAATGCATCGGAAATATACCTTTCATCACGCAGGCGATTTCTGATCAGGTTGGATACTTCCTGTTTTGTCAGCCCTTCCACATTAATCGTCCCCAAAATCGGAAACTCGATATCGCCTTGCCGGTTTACCAAAAATCCACTTTCCAAGAGGTTGGATTGAACCGTTGTTCTGACATCGCCTTCAGGGCTTACCTGAAAACCGCCTGCACCTACATTGAATGGCGCTGTCAGTTCAGGATTCCTCGAACTGATCGTAATCTTCAACCGGTCATTCTGTTGGATTCTCATCTCCGGTCTTTGGGATAATGTATATAAGATTTCCGGCCTCATATCTTTCAGGTAGACCATTTTTCGGGGAAAGATGCAGGAGGTCATCATCAAGCTACTTAGTAATCCTAAAAATATTAATCTATTCATAACCTAAAATTTTAATTATTATTTGGCTGCAAATTTACAACTTTTTTTTATTTCTGCATAACAAAGTAATGCCGCATCTTTATCAGGCATACATTTCAGGTATCCAATCTTCACGTTGCCGATTATTTCTTCGAGCAGGTTACACAGTTCCGTATACAGTTTGTCGTTCCATCGCATCGACGTGCAACTCGGCAAAAGCGTGATCAGTGCATCTTTTCCTTTCTTCCATGTAAATTGGTTGACCGTCGCTTTTTCGAGCCGTATCAATGCTTCCAACTTTACGTTGCGGTTCTTATAACAAGGTGTTTTCCCGCTCCAGGGCGTGCCGTACACTTTCACACTACCGTTTTCGTCGATACGCACAGCCGGGTTATCGTCGTTGAGTAATTCGACACCTTCCACATAACGAATCCACAAAGAACTGTGCGTACTCTTACCCATACCGCTTTTCCCCAAAAAAGCAAATCCTTTCCCGTCTTTTTCGACAACGGAGGCATGCATCAAAAACGTTTTGTGTAGCACAGCCGATTGCGCAAAAGAAATCATCAGAAAAGACGAGAGAATAATAGTCGCATTTTCGTCCCCGCCATCCAAATAAACCGTTGCGTTTGAGAAAAATTTATCTGTCACCATCCGATAACAATTACCGTTTTCAACAAACTGTATATCAACAACATAATTATGTTCTGTTTCCATCAGACAATACCAATACCCCATTATACCCGTATCTTCCTGCAGCATCACCAACGAATCCTGCGCGATATCGATGGGGTTCTCTGCGACCCGTATTGAACAAATTACTTCCCTGTTATCTGGAAAATCACATCTAAAGGGTTGAAATGCAGGCAATAATCGCTTCCGCTCAAATGATTCCGGTATAAACACTTCAATCAAATGGTCGGCTATACAAAATAACACTCTTTTTTCCGGCTGTGATGATGCTGTCATTATTTATTATATTATTACAAATGAACAATTTGCGGACAAATTTCCGTCAAGGTATGCGAATGTGTGACAAAAATCAATAATTTCTCTTTACCGGCTTTCATTACATTCCGAATAACCTGATGAACGGTATCTAAATCAAGGGCGGAAGTATGTTCGTCGAACAACCAAATACTCCCTCCGTGCAGTATTGCCCTCGCTACGGCGATACGTTGGGCTTGTCCTTCGGAAAGGTTATCTCCCGATTCTCCCACCATGGTATCCAACCCATTCGGGAGTGAATAAACAAATTCCGCACAGGCTATTTCCAATACTTCTCTCAAATGCTCCTCTGTTGTACCGGGGTAGGCCGGCAGCAGATTTTCGCGTATTGTCCCGTAAAACATGCTATTACCTTGCGGCACGTAGGCTATGTTGTTTCGTGTCGCCACAGAAATCTCATGGCTTGTACCGTCGTGTTGTGTCAATACCATATTGCCGCTATCGGGCTTGATAATTCCAAGGATAAGCTGGATCAACGTTGTTTTACCTATGCCTGAAGCGCCTATTACAGCCGCAGGAACGCCGGATCGAAATTCCACATTTAGATTTTTTATCACATCCGACCCATCGTATTTAAAGCATAAATCATTGATTTTTAATGTTATTGGAGGATTAACCGAGATTGGATTGTTATAATCTTCGCGTTCGCCCCGGTTCATTTCAATCAACCGTTCCAATGCGGTGCGAAATCGAATGGCCGCCGGCAGGAAACCGGCCATCGAAACAACCGGCATCTGTACCCTGCTCACCAATTGAAGAAAAGCGATAATCGTTCCATACGAAATCAGCCCCTCATGCAAACGGTATATTCCCCAGACAAATACGAACATATACCCCCCGTCGAATGTCAGTTTGAGGATACTCTGACGAAACGTTGAAAAATTCAACAGCTGGGTTTTTAATTTATATAAAGCGTGCTGTGTCACTTTTAATTTTTCGTCTCTTGCATCGGTAAACATTAATGATTTGATCAACGTGCGATTTTTCAGGCTTTCCTGCATCACAGTTCCTACGTCGCTTTCAGCCTTTTTAACCTCCTTCGTGATTTTGCGCATCTTTCGATAGTATAATCTCGAAAAAATAAATAGCGGCGTAATAATCAGAATGAGTTTCGCCAACAACGAATCCAATGTCCACAACAAAGCAAATGAAGCGACAAATTTAAAACAGGTAACGGCGAAATTCGGAAAGACATAAGCTACCATTTGAATCACTTCGCTGCAATCCGTATTCAGCCGAACCAACAAATCTCCGGTATGCATTCGCTTTCCTTTTCCCTTCGCCATGATCATTTGTGAATGGGAGAAATAATTTTGCACGCGTATGGTCAGGACGTTTTTGGTATTCTCGTAGGTCCACTTCGTGACTAAACTTAGTATGATCGAAATGGCAAGCGATACCACAAGTAATATCAATATCAGCTTCAGATTTCCTTCGTGATCATGCAAAGACAGGTCAATCGCTTCTTTCGAAAGATAAATAAAAAACAATGATAGCGCTACGGTTATGATATCCAAGACAATACATAATATTATCCTCAGGCGGTAACCCACACATAATCTCCAAATCAGATTCAGGCGTGTTCGTAACGTTGTTTTCATGACACAAACCAATTTTTACAATGGGAATAAACTACGATCACAGGATTCCAACATGCTTCGGCAGGTGCATAATGCACATAACGGATATAGCGAATCAACCGTTCAATCCAATGAAGCCATGTTTTTTTCTGCATTTGCGGCGCATCCGTACTTTTCGAAGCCGGACCGCCATACAAACCGAAATTGCCTCCCTGTAACACATCATTCATCATCCGTCCCGGCTGTTGATTCGATGCCACCGGGAAGGGCAGATAATCTTCAGGCATACCCAGATGATTCACCAGCAGACTGTTCAATAATTGTATCCAACGTAAAATACCTAATTTACGATACATCTTTTTCAACGCATCCGGTTCGATTTGCTGATGATAGGCTTTGTAAACTCGTGCTGAATCGCATAATTGCCTGATCCCTACGCCCGACGTCAATAAATGCTTCAAGATATGGGCGTTAACCGAACTATGCGTCAATAAAGGCGACGGCAACGCTATCTGTTGATTGTTTAAATTCAATTGCATCGAAGACGCCGATTCCGACTGCAACAAACGACGCATGTATGGAATACAAAACGGATTATCAATATCGAGCAACCGGCTATGATGCTCTACCACAAATCCTTTCCATACATACGATCGACTAAACTTAGCCTGTTTTTCAATCGAAATTCCGCGTTCCCTGATCAATTTGTTGGCGCTGTTAAATTGCTTTTTATCCGTAAAATACCAGTCAATATCTCCGCAGACACGGTGTGACGGATTGTCATAACAAGCCGCTACTCCCTGACCTTTGACTAACCGGACAGCAATTTGGTGCAACGCGAAAAGATTATATAATTCACTGATTACCTTATTCATCCTAAGGTTTCGCTTCTCGATCGAATCTACCTTAACCACCCAATTCAGCAACACATCCTTAGGAGGGAACAATCGGTCGGGTAGTCGCATTATCCCATCATACACAATCCCTTCAACCGTCTGTTTGCACGCCCACATATAAACCTGTTTCCATTCATCCGAAGACAACGGGAAACCATCACAATCCGGCTCGCGGTTCCATAACCCTGCACGGAGTAACGTGAAAAATGATTGATATGGCGCGTACAATTCCATCTGGTTCAATCCTGTATGATTAATCCACCTTTGCTGAGTACTTCTACAAATTCCTGTACGTCGCTTGTCGCCTTTTCCTGATCCACTTCGTAGCGTTGCATCACCAAGCCGACGATTTGATCAATGGTGAAATCTTCGTTTTTCAGTTGTTCCCAAAGCCAAACTGAAGTCTCGTTCAATGTATAAACTTCTGTCATATCCACTGAATCCTTTCCGGGCACAATGATTACGTGTTCGTTGCCGATACGGCGCAAAACAAGATTCTCTTTAATTTTCATATTACATTTCTTATTCGATTGATTAAATTAATTGTTCTTACGATTATTCCCCTGAAAGGTAAGATCAGAAACCAGACTACGGTCATGCAACGACGACCGGTCGTATTTAATTTCATTTCCTTCCCTTTGCTGTAAACCAACTCTGTAACTGCCAGTATATCATTTGTTGTAGTTTGTTCTTTCTGTCTGCTATGCGCGTCGCCCATCAGCCACAACTTTTCATTTTTCCTGTAAACGACACGATGCAAAACGATACTTGAACTCCTTGTTCGTGCCAGAACAATATCTCCCCAGCGTATCGTACGACCGCCCACAGGAGCTAATACCGCCGTATCTCCATGCTGTAAAAAAGGACGCATGCTTTTTCCTTTCACGGGGATACGAACTTGTTTACCTTCATCTAACAGTGCTTTTACCTCTTTGAAAAACAATTCGTTAGGTACTGATATCGTTTTACCTGTCAGCTCATGATACAGTTTTACACATTTATCAATCATGATTTCTTGGGTAAACAGTGATTCGTAGCGTTGACGTGCTGCAAGTGATAATTCCGTATAGTGTTGAACGTCAGATACAATCTTTTGGATTGCCAGAGCTAATGCTTTTGCATTTTGAGGTTCAACATTATAACCTGTGACGCCGTCGACATTCACCCAACTTACGCCCGACCCTTCAATATTAGTCGCCACGACAGGCTTTCCGCACGACATCGCTTCTATCTGTACGATGCCAAAGGCCTCCGTTTTCCATATCGAACTCAGACAGAACACATCACATGCCATAAAATAAGCGGCAGTCGTTTGTTCATCGGGGATAAATCCCAGCAACGCGACCTTTTCGCTTACTCCCTGTTCTTTAATCTGTTGTTGCAATTTTTGCTTTAAGTGCCCTTCTCCTCCTATCAGAATCATATACGTATCATCCAAATATTGAGCCGCTTCAATCAGGTATTCATACCCTTTATATTCCACCAGACGTCCCAAAGAATAGATAATCTTCTTCCCGGCGTATTGTTCTCTAATCTGTGCTACCATAGCAGGTTCGGCATGTAGCTCATCTATTCCAATAGGTAAAGAGGTGATCTTATCCTGTACTTTTCCCAAAAACGGCGACTGTGACACATAGACGGGAGTCGTTCCGACAATCATATTCGCCCTACGGATCAACCATCGTTGCAACGGTTGATACAATTTCAGCAACATTTGCTGTTTCAAAATATCACTATGCCAATGCAATACCACTTTCTCTTTATACCCTGACAGGAATAAGGCCAAACAAGCCATCGGATCAGGATGATGGATATGGATGATATTATATTTGTGTTTTATTTTTCGCAGTTTAAAAATCATGGCAGGCGAAATCATCGTTGCTGACAATTTCATCCATGTTGACATGCACATTAACCGCGCGTGTTCGTTAAGTTTGATCACACCGGGTTTTTGTTTTTCCGTTACGGTACACAGCATGTCGCACCGGATATTTCTGCCGGATAATCCCACCATCAGGTCGTACATCACCTTTTCGACTCCGCCCCTGACGGGGTAAAATTTTCCTATTTGCAATATTCTCATGTCAGTAAAATATCAAATAGTTCATGCCACGAACGCGCAACAGGATCAGGAATAGTGATTGTTGCAGCCGTTATCAAAAAATCATCCTCTCCCTGAATCAACCGTTTCATTTGGCCTGCCAACTCCTGCGGATCGTCGGGATTGAAAAAAGCGAGTTGATGACATCCACTTGCCGTTTCGTGTGCGTAAGGTAAATCGGCCAGCAACATAGGTTTGTCGTAAGCGGCAAATTCGGTAACAGGCAATCCCCATGTTTCGACTTTCGAGGGGAAAATCAGGCAATTGCACTGACCATAGTAGTCGTACAGTGTTTTTTTGTCCAAATATCCCGAAAATACCAATTGGGAGATTCCTTTACCCCATTTGCGATACAGCCACTTTGCATATTTGTTTTCATTGCCTTTGACCGTAATATACACCTTAAAATCCCTGACTTCCGATTGTTCTATCAAAAGCTTGGTCGCCTGACAGATACACTCAAAGTTCTTATGACTGTCGGGTGCGGCGGCGAATAAAAATGAATAAGATCCCATACCGGAAGTATTTGTTTCGGTGGAAGCAATTATCTTTTGAGCCGGTAATACCGGAGGAGGCGCCACAATAATGGATGCTGCCTTTAAACCGAATGAATGCACAAAGTCTTTCTTCATCCACTCCTGTTGAACAATCACATACATGTTTTTGTCCATGTTTTGGCGGTAAATATATTTGGTGAAAAGCGCAAACAGCACAATTTTAGGAGCAAACCACCACTCCCTCAATTTCCATTTGTAGTACGGAAATGAATTATGGCAATAGACCACTCTCCGTTCGGCTACAACATTGGGTGTAGCATCGTGCAACGAGAGCCACAGATAGACAGGTGATAATTGCTTTGATATTTTTTTCATGGTCACATATTCGCACCAAAGCCTGTAGAGCCAGTTCTTTTTCGGCCATTGCATCTCTATGTATTCAATATTCGGGAAGAGAGCTAACTCTTTTTGGTATACCAAAGCAACGATTCGAAACTTACCTGTTTCCGCCAATGAAGACAAATATTGCAGGCAACCCCGCAAAATGGTAAGTGTCCCCCCTACCTTCAGATTCACTGCCGATACGACGATTGTTTTCATGTCTATTCGAACATTAACTTGTCAAACAAATTCATCCATTTCTCCATAATCACAGATTCGGAAAAGTCTTCGGATTTGATTTTCGCCGCCTGTCCCATTTGTTGGCGTAGCTTCGAATTTTCAATCAATTGTAAGATGCGCTCAGCCAAAGCCGGCACATCGCCTTCAGGCGCCAGCAAACCATCTACCCCATCGGAGATAATATCCTTGGGTCCGCATTTACAATCAAAAGCGACTGCAGGCAGCCCTACCGACATTGCTTCTATCAATACCATCGGTAGCCCTTCATAACGCGAAGACATGGCTAAGATGGAGGCGTCCAAGTATTCGGGCAAAATATCCGAAACGCTCTTTTTCAATTCGACTACATCGCTTAGATTATATTTATTCACCAATTGTTGCAGGGAATTACGTAATTCACCTTCACCGATAATCTTTAGTCTCCAGTCGGGAAAACGGTTGTAAACCAACCGCCACGCCTCAATCAACCTGTCGAATCCCTTCTGGTAATCATAACGACCGACTGCTATGACTTGTTTGTTTTCCAAAGAGGCCGTATGCTCGCCCCATTCGTTTTTCGCATTTCCGATCACCTCCATATTCGGCAGATCGCCCCAATAACCTTTGTCTTCATTCGTCAATACAACAAACTTATCAAATTTCCTGACTATCCTTTCATCTGTTTTGCTTCTCCACCAATCCGCCAACCTCCAAAAACCCTTTCGGCCATATTGCAGTCTTTTAAACTTAGAGAAATGTATCTCCAATATTTTTTTACTGCCATCCTGTATGTTCGCGATAAAAGACACCTCATTACAAAACATGGAAATCACAATATCCGCCCGCAGGTCGCGTAATAAATCCGTCAACCGCTTGCGATGTCTCCTTACCTTGAAAGGATACTGTAATACTTTAATAATAAATCCCTTGTTGTTATTTTCGGCATAATTAATATCTAAATTATACGTCCGAACCCCATTCACTAATTCAAAAAAAGGCTTTCGTTCCAATTGATCCGTCGTGACAATAAGCACATCATGTCCATGCTTTGCCAAATAATTGGCTTTATTGGCAAGCACCCGTTCCATGCCTCCGGAATTATACGTTCCATTTATACAATAGACAATTCTCATAGCCTTCGTGTAAGTTGATTATTCGTATGTTTTTGAACCATTGGTATACACATAAATAAGGCATATACAAGGAAAATATCGGTAGCGACTTTTATCCATATTGCAAATGTTAACAGACAAAGCAGCAAGAATAAATTTCTTTCCTGTGGGAATCTTCTATAACATGCGATAGACAAGTAAATAAAAAAGATGGAAAAAGCAGATAAACCAATCAACCCGCATAGATAAATAAAACGCAAATAACCGACATCTGTTTCCATATAGAAACCGGGCTTCATTGGATCCGAAAAGTAACCATCTCCAATAATCCAGGTTTCAAAAGACTCCGGAAATACCCACATTGTTTGGAGTACATCGGTCGAGTCGGTTCGCCATTCACCTGTTTCAAGCCAACTGATAAGGCCTTCAAAAGCGAACACCAATAATTTATTGGCAGCCGGCACATTATTGTAGAGATAGATACACACCAATATCAAAAACAAAACTACCATGACCAAAACGCCCCACACTTTCAGATTGGAACTCTGAATCCGTATATTGAAAACCCCGCTTCTATAAAGTAGATAGGCAAAAGCAATAATTATCCCTACATTTGTTGTTCGCGCAATCATCGATCCGATCACAGCGATAACAGCAAACAAAAAAATATACAATGCAATTATTTTTCTGTTTGCCCTGATAGCGCTGTCGTGCGAAATCAATACGGAGATCATTACCAATACAGCCGAAAACCTTGTTCCTGCAACATCTAACGAAGCTCCTATACCATACAATCGATTTATCTGTTCCATCTTTTCCGAATCAACGGCTATAATTCTATCCACCATTAGTTGCACGGAAGGCATATTATCTATCAATAGCGCAATAATACATTGGGCAACACATATCGCTATTAAATAATTGATTATCAGTTTCACGGAAATATAGCCGTGTATTTGTGCTATCAGATTGCAAGCAGCATAAGCGGCAAAGAACCACACCCACATGGAAACAACGTATGTAGTATAAGCGACCTCATTCGTGTTGTTATAAAAGACAGCAAAGAAGGTAAGAAATGAGAAAACGCCGGCAATAATCGACGCCGAAAAGAACTCCGATGATACGACCATACCCTTATTGCTTCTTAAACTTTGAAACACAAATATTACTAAGCCAAAGACTGCCATTATCATCTTGGTGTTTGCTGCCTTCAAGAATGTAAATTCGAACGGGAAAAAGAACATACTTATGATAATTGCTGTCAACACAAAGGCGATTACTCTCTTCATTCTTTTAATCTATTTATAAATAATACCATACACAACCTTCACTACCAAATAATAATATAACCATACAATCCAAAACTGCTTATGGACAGCCGCCCATTGTATTAAACGGATTCTACGTGAAAACATTGTATTCAGGTCGATATATTCATTCGCTTCGGGATACCATTCCAACCATCGCCGGTAGGAATTTTTATCGTTTGTAATTAAAAAAGGCAACTTAATATTCAATTTAAAGAATTGAAGTTCCTGAGACAACATATCGCCATACCGGTTTTGGATAAATTCGATAGTCCGGTTGGCATTATGCAGAACCTGAGACAAATGAACGTCCGAAGCCGTTTGCGTAAAAGCATTTGTATTCAACCGCACATAATGGTATAATGCAGTAGGGACATAACAAACCTTTTCTGCATACGCAAATACCTGAATCATGGTCATATCTTCGCCCATTCCATACCCATCGGGAAAAGTGATTTTATGGTTTACATAAATGCTTCGCCTGACTAATTTATTCCATACATTAAATTTTATTCGTCCTGCGAGCATGGCTTTGATACAGTCCAACGGTGTTTCTTTTACAACCTGCTGCTGCATATAACGTTCGTTGTTTCGAAACGACAACAACCAATCGCACCACACAATATCGGCCTTAGAAGTTTTGGCAGCCTGATACAGTCTTTCCATTGCATCTTTTTCCATCCAGTCATCACTGTCGCAATGAAAAATATAATCTCCCGTCGCTAAGGCTAATCCCGAATTGCGTGCGCTGGGCAGTCCTTTGTTTTGTTTATGCGTAATGATTTTAACCGTTAAATCCTTGTCTTTGTATTCCCGGATAAGTCGACGAACAATCTCCATGCTCTGATCAGGGCTGTTATCATCCACAAAAATATATTCTATATTGTTCATCGTCTGCTCAAAAAGCGAACGCACGCAACGCTCTATATATTTCTCCACGTTGTAGACAGGGACGATAATTGAAACAGAACTCATTTGCATTTTTTTAAATTTATTTATAAAAATGTTTAATCAGATTTCTCAGCTTAATACAGATTTTTAATAACCACCAACAATTATTTTCAATCATCCATCCTATCATTTTTTTGTGTATCGGTACCACAGGACTGGAAAAGAAATATTTATTCGCTTCCGGGAAAACTTGCTTCCATACGTTAAAGCCTTGAATGGTGAAAGAATTAAAATAATGATCTTTAAAAACCAATTTGGCATGTACGAAATCTTGCAAAAAATCAATTCCTTTATCGTTTGTTTCCAAAAAAGAAAAGATTAAATGCATTGTTTTTAAACCGTTACTAAGATTTTTATCATAATTATCAGGCAACATAGTTAATGACTGCTCATTCATTTTATTATATAAATAATATGCACAAGGAAGGTATGTGCATTTTTGAGCATAATATCTTAATTTCAGAGATATTAGTTTATCTTCCATAAGACTAATTTCCGGTAAAAAAATAATATTATGGTCAACGTATAAATTACGCTTAACAATGCTATTACACAAAGAACCGTGTAATCTCCCTACTATTAATCCTTTAACTAAATCAATGTGGTTTTCATTGTTTTCCTGTGTAATTATCTTACATACGTTTGCCTCATCGCCATAGCAAAAGCAGATGTCACACCAAACAATATCGGAATTTGAAGCATTTGCTTTTTGATACATTGCACCAAACATCTCAGTATCTACCCAATCATCACTATCCACCCACCCGATATATCTTCCGGTCGCATGCTTTAATCCTGTATTTCGGGCAGTTGCTACCCCTTTATTGGTTTCATGATTGATGATTTTTACCTGCGGAACACGGTGAGGATAAAGCTCCATCAACTGATATAATATTTCAAGACAGTTATCGGGCGTGCAGTCATTGACAAAGATATATTCCATATTATCTGATGTCTGTTCAAAAAGCGAACGCACACAACGATCAAAATATTTGGCTGCATTATATATAGGTATGATAACAGAAACGGCTATATCACTCATTGTCTAATTATTTTATTAACTTGTATTTGACCATTTCAAATAGCTTATCTCCCAACAATTTTCTCAAATAATGTTTTAACCGAAGTACTATAAAATCTTTGCGGTTTTTCGCCCGTATTCTTGAAGCAACTACAGCCGTATTGTTATGTTCTGTTTCAAGTGTTTCATTCAAAATTAATACTTCTGAGGAATAGAAATGGGCAAGTGGGGTGATAATAGATTGTTCATGTTTATGATAAGCTAATGTAGGTAATTGTTCATTTATTTCGTCTCCCACAGGATCCACGATCAACTCGGGATGTTCTTGGGTAATATCCAACCAATGCTTTATTAACGAATTATCTTTCCCTTTACACATAATCCATCCACCCAGTATTTTATTGTATTCCCCATCGTAGACTCCCAATAATGCTTCAAAATATTGTAAAACACTGCGTTTTGTCCAATACTTTATTTTGGTGGAAGTTTGCCCCCACTGTTTCCATTCCGGCATTTCATCTTTATATTGAAATACAATCGTATTGTGCTGATTGGATAACAAATTCCAATAAACCTCCCATTGTTTGCTTTTCTTCAAACTGCATCCGGCATCAGTATACACGACGATATCTCCCTCATCAAATTGTTGGAGTGTCTCCCAAATGATTGCAGGTTTCCATACCCAATATCCTCCCCCACGGCTGTATGCCATTAAAGGAGATTCTTTGACATAAGCAGGCAGCAAAGCAGGGGTGTATAAAATGACTTCATCAAATATACCCAATCTTTTCGCCTGTTTCCCAATCCGCTTTAAAGAGTAAAGCATATTATCATCTGCGTAAGAAATAAATATTTTTTTCATCGCCATTTATCTCCTGAAATATCTATAAATCTTTATACTACCTCTTGGGAAAAATGCTTTCATATATCCCGAAAGCCAAACTAATGGATAACGGTAAGGAAAACATCTTCGTTGAAATAATAATGCATTTTTCAGATTAAATCCAATGGGAGAATTTAGATACTTTATTCTCTCGAATAAATGCATTTGTGCAAATTTTTCCCAATGGGCGGGGTCATGGTCATTCTCACATATCCCCACAAAATCACGCAATACAAAGATGGGAAACCCTTTTTTGAATGCACGGTATGTATAATCGTGATCACTGCCGCCATGCACATATTTATCATATAGAATACCATGTCTATCTACCACATTATGTGATACATACGTTACATTTCCATGGGCGCACTGACATGGCTGAAATGTACCGTTAGGAATAATAAACTCGTCCTTTAAACTCAATTTGCTGACAAAATTGAAACCGCCGTAAGTCAATTTGTTTTTTGCTGCATTGCAGGTCGAACCCACATAAATCCCTCCCTGTCCGAATTGCGATTTGGAATACAAGTCGGCTTCTTTGAGTTCGTTCCAAAGATTGGGCAATACTTCCGTGTCATTATTCAGCCACAAGTAACCATCATATCCGCCTTTTTGTAAGGCGGTTTTCCACGAATTGATCATTCCGCCGTTCCAATACAGATATCCATCGCCTTTTAACAGGAATAAGTTATCCTGCGGAAACAGTCTTTTAATTTCTTCTTCCGTATGATCGGTGCTTCCATCATCTGTAATAAAAACATCGAAAGAAATCCCGTCAATTTCCTTAACACCCTTAAACAAACTATTCAAACAACGAACAGTCTTTTCTACTCTATTATGAACGGTCAATAAAACAGCTATTTTCATCCTGTCCGGCTTTTGGTTGCAAATTTACAAAAATTAACTTTGAATATCTCTTTTTGCATACAAATCATCAACTTTTATATTGTTTATTCATAAAAAGTTACCGAAGAAATATGTGACAGCCTATTTTCCACAGGGGGAAGACCTTTACAATCGCGACCGTATGCATTGAAAATATAATTATCCACCAAATGAGGTGCATTAAAATACCTTCCTTCAAAACAAATTTTACTCATTGGGAAAATGTTTTCAACCGGATAAATATCATACGCTGTAATCCCGGGGCCAAATGTATAAAAACGCGTTTTTTTGAATCTATAGACCAACCTGACAAATGCAGTATATAAAAAAGGCAATGGATAAAAAAGTCCCAATGCGTAATTGAAACATTTTTCCAATTTATTCTTCGTGTACTTCCGTATCTCAAAACGAATTCTCAACACATCCATTTTCTTTTTAAGCCACATTGAAAGAAATGGTTCTACGGGAAAAATATCCAAGAAAATGCCATTATATTTGTAGGAATACATACTTGTCTCAAGCTCACAAATATATGATTTCGTATCCCTGATTTTTGCCCAATAATACCGGAATCCTTTATCCGTGTGCCGTGTTTGCATTTTTAAATCATCAGGGAGTTCTTTGACTAAAATTCGGATTAACTTTTTGTAATCTTTTCTAAGCATATGTACATCAATATCATCATCCCAGGGAATAAATCCTTGATAATTATTGGCTCCAATCAATGTCCCGCCTGCAAGCCAATAACTAATCTGATGTCGATTGCATATTTCATCCAGTATAACTAACATATCAAACATCTTCATCTGTATCTTTCGCATTTCAGATCCTTCCGGATTGTAATGCGACAAATCTTCCATTTCATTTCCTTGAATTTCCATTTTATCAGTAGTTTATTATAATAATTCGCTAATCGTTTAAATATCAAATATATAGTCGACAAAGATCATCATAATTCCATTATGATCTGAATCGATTTTTCAAACCAATGAACCATCTCAGTAGAATTTTAACTCTTTCCCACAAAGGCATTAAATCGTATTCATGCATTTTTTGAGCGAAAAAATCAAAATAATATTGCTGATCGTAGCCAATGGATTTTCGGTAATATTCCCACCAAATATCAAAATGCGGGCAATATTGTTTCCACGGTTTAGCTCCATTGTAATGGATAATGCCATGTTGTAGCGCCTCTTCCAATTCTTGCTGGGAATAGCAGGGGTTTTCTAAACGATAAGAAGCATATTTGTTGACTGAAACCGACAAACAAAATGCCGGTGGCAATCGTTTGATTCTTCCATTGCAGATAATGTTTATGATATCCATATCCTGATACTTGTATTTCGTCCGGCTTGCCTCTTCAATAAATTTGGGTACAATGCCATCTTCTCTCAATCGTTTGGAATTGATAATTAAATTCCCGGAATAAATATAATCCAAAGGATTTAAACCAAGACCTTCAAGGTATTTTGTATACCCTGTATCATCACAGGCTGAAACACTAACCACTCCTGCCATATAGAAATCAGTGAGATCGGTTGATTCATAGATATGCGTTAGGTCATTTCTGAAAATAACATCCACATCCGAATAAATAATTTTATCATATTCAGGGATTATTGTCGGAATCAATAACCGATAATATGCAGCAAAAGTGATTCCTCTGATTTCGAAAGCCTTTTCAAACTCCCGTCCAACGCTTCTGTAAGTTATCTTACAATTACGATACCGTTCAGGTAACTCATTGATCTTTCCGGCGGAAAAAGTACACTTATCCGAATGTAAAATGAAAATGTCATAAAAAGTATCCGCCTCGGCATTGACCAATAATGAGGTTAAGCAAACACATGCAGGCATTTCAAAATTATTATCAAAGCAAAAAGATATGGGAATTGTCTTCATTTTCGGATTATCAAATTATTATTCAGTCCTTATAAAAAAATTTCTTTTTCAATTTCCCTGCAATTGCATAAGCATAAAACAAAAGTCTGTTTTTTGCACAGCGCACTTTGAAGGAATCTTTACTTCGCAACGCATATTTCTTTGCATTGCGATAGTCTAATATCTCAAAAGCAAAATTCAAACAAATCCCATTTAAATTGTCATCATATTCTTTTTCATTGAATGAGTAATACGTTGGCAGTTTTTCGGATACATACTTATGACACTCTTTGTATCCTTTCCATCGTTCCTCAAAAGCTTTTGCATTTTTAGGGGGACGCGTTATCGATCGGGTTTCCATTCCAAAAGTAGCTGTTGACACACGCAAGCAACCAATTTCCGTAAATGGTGCTATCAACAGCCAGGTATTCCACTCTTGAATTCTAAACCTGTATTTGAGATAGTCGTCAAAATTGACATACGTAAACAAGACACTTTTTCGATACATGACAGTGGCATTACAACCTTCATGCGTTAATCGTTGTATGGTTTCACGATATGCATCAATAGTTTCAGGATTTTCACATTTATATGTTGTCAATTTGTGTTCTGTGATTCTGCCTGTTTTCCTGTTGTGTCTTCTGTAATCTGTTTGGGAAAAGCCATACTGCGGATTTTGCTCCATAAACGCTACTTGCAATTGCAACTTTAACGGATTATGCCAATAGTCGTCATTATCGCAATTGGAAATATATTTTCCCCTACATTGTTTGATACAGGATGCCCAATTGGCGCCTAATCCGATATTTTCGTCATGAAACAACAGCTTAATAATTGAAGGATACTTTGCCTGGTATGCCAGTAAAACATCGCGGGCATTGTCTGTGCTGCAATCATCGCCGATAATTAATTCGATTTCAAAATCGCATTGCTGATTTACAATCGATTCGATTGTTTGCGAAACAGTATCAGCCCGATTATAGGAAGGAATCACAACCGAAACCATTGGGTTTTGCACCAACTCATCTGCTATTATTTTCATCTTTACTTAAAATCAAAGAATTAATAATCACCCTGCATAAAATATTTTTGCAAAGGTATACTTTTTTTTCTTTTTTTAACGCAATTTCTCAAGAAAGTGATAGGGATAATAAAAAAAGATGTAATTTTGCGGAAATAATTTATTTAAAAATGAATCCCTGCTCCGCTCCCGCTCGTTTCCTAACGAGCGGTATAACGAAAAAGTATCTTTGATTCGTTTTCTCTGGGTATAAATTAGCACAGGTTTGTTTTGTACATGAAGAAACTGTTTGGGTATGTCCTGTTGCATTCTGAATTAAAGATTCAACTCCAAAAATTATTTTTTGTCTGCCATGACTATAATTTGCAGAAATTATTCTACCTTTGCAGGACTTCCGGAATTTAGAATTAAGTTAATTATTCATAACTCATTATTGTAATTATGCGATTCTTTAACACAGCAGGTCCATGCAACAAAGGACAACATTACATGATTGAAGCCGCAACACGCTTGCAAGGTGTCGAGCAATTGATTGACATGAATCAGTATTTTGTTATCCATGCAGCGAGGCAAAGCGGAAAAACGACGTATCTGAAAGATTTGGCACAACGACTTAATGAATTAGGACAGTATTATACGCTTTATTGTTCATTGGAAAGCGTACAAGGCATTGATGACGTGGAAAAAGGGATTCCTCAAATTATCGCCTGCCTGTCAAAATCCTTATATAATGCAAAGTGTCCCAATTATGAAAATTTTGCCCAAAACGCCAATTATTTCTTTTTTTCGACGGTTCTGAATGTTGAATTATCCAAATATTGCGCCTCGTTAGATAAACCGCTTATCATACTTTTCGATGAAGCAGATTGTCTGAGTGAAAACACATTAATCTCATTCCTGCGTCAACTGCGAGATGGTTATAACAGCCGAAGCGACATACCCTTTGTCCACTCGGTTGCTTTGGTGGGTATGCGCAACATTCGGGATTACAAAGCCAAAATTCGTCCCGACAGCCAATCGCTCGGCTCGGCAAGTCCGTTTAATATTGTTACAAAAACGTATACACTTTCTAATTTCACCAAAGAAGAAGTCGCATTGCTTTACCAACAACACACGGACGAAACAGGACAACAGTTTGAGGAAGATGCAATTGATTTGGTTTATGAACAGACACAGGGACAGCCATGGTTGGTCAATGCTGTTGCCCGCGAAGTGATTCTTGAAATATTGCAGTCGGACTTCACCCAACCGGTTACGGCAACATTGGTGCATCAGGCTATCCAAACCATTATCCTTCGCCGTGATACCCACATTGACAGTTTGTTGGAGCGATTGAAAGAGGAACGTGTTCGTCGCATTATCGAACCCATATTAACAGGTGAAGACTTTTATGACCGTTTATCGGACGACTATAAATATGTGACGGATTTGGGATTGATAAAAGATATAGACAATAAGATTGAACCTGCCAATCCGATTTATGCCGAAGTCATTGCCCGCACATTGAGTTACGATGCGCAAAAAAAGTTTTCGCAAAAAAAGCCCGAAGCTGAAATCCGTCGCTACCTTAAAGACGGTAAAATAGATATTGATTATCTGTTGAAGGAATTTCAGCAATTTTGGCGTGAGAACAGTACAATCTGGGTTGATCGTTTTCAATATCGCGAAGCCGCTCCCCACCTGATTTTGCAAGCCTTTCTGCAACGAGTACTCAATGGGGGCGGCGAAATTATTCGCGAACCGGCTGCCGGGACAGGACGCGCCGACCTTTGCATTGTCTACGACAACATAAAATATCCCATTGAACTGAAAATCCGTCGAAGCGAAAAAACCTGTAACGAAGGGCTTGAGCAAACGATACAATACATGGATACCTTTGGATGTACACAAGGCTGGTTGGTTATTTTTGATCAACGTGCCGAAACGTCGTGGAACGACAAAATCTACCTGAAAAAAGAGGTGATAGAGGGAAAAACGGTGACGGTTGTAGGAATGTAAAATGAAAATGTCATAAAAAGTATCCGCCTTGGCATTGACCAATTATTATAATATACTTAAAATTATAGTCCGAACTGTTTTTTTTGCAAAGGTATTTTTTTTCTTTTTTTAACGCGATTTCTCAAGAAAGTGATACGGATAATAAAAAAAGATGTATTTTTGCGGAAATAATTTATTTAAAAATGAAAAAGTATCTTCGATTCGTTTTCTTGTTATTGAAACTAAATTTCAAAACCATTTACTTCAACTTCAAGTATTTAACTTTCAGGCAAGCTATGGTCTTTCCTTTCAGATTATCGAATAAAGTCTATTTAAGAAAGGTAAAAGGGAAAATCGTACTTGAATGTGATGTTCTACCAGGAATGATTCGAATCGGATATAAGAATGTCGACATTTTTGATGAAAAAACTTCAAGAAGTATTTGGGATGTATCTGGAATTGTTGTTTTTAAAGGAAAGTCAGTAATTGGGCATGGTTCAAAAATTTCAGTCGGTCCGAAAGGCAAATTAGTATTCGGCGAAAACTTTAATGTATCGGCAGAGAGTTCCATTGTAGCTTTTTCCGAAATCGAATTTGGGAAAAACTGTATGTTGTCGTGGGATATTTTGGTCATGGATACCGACTTTCATGGCATCAAGGATTCAGAAGGCCGGATTTTAAATGCTCCTAAGAAAATTTGTATTGGAGATAAGGTATGGATTGGATGCAGGTGTTTGATTTTGAAAGGTAGCGCCATTCCATCTAACAGCATTATCGGAGCAAATTCTGTGATTAGTAAAATATTGGATAAAGAGAATGCGATATATGCCGGAAATCCCGTTAAACTTATAAAAGAAAATGTCTCATGGTAATAAATCACAAATCTATATGGGTAAATTAATGCAATCATGAAAATATCAATCATAACCATTAACCGCAACAATGCGGATGGATTAAAACAGACCCTGATAAGCGTTGCTGAACAAACTGCTACGGATTTCGAGCATATTGTGATTGATGGAGCTTCAACGGATCATAGCGTTGATGTTATTAAACAATTTACGCATTTTGCCTATTCGGTCAGTGAGCCGGATACCGGTATTTTTGAAGCCATGAATAAAGGAATCATTCAGGCCAAAGGCGATTATTGTTTGTTTTTGAATAGTGGAGATTATTTAGAAAACCCGAACATTATTTCAACCATGCTTCCCCATTTGAATGGTGAAGATATTATCTATGGAAACATGATCAATAAAACATTAAAAGGAGAAATGCAAAGGATAACTTATCCTTGTGAAATAACGCTCAATCGTTTTGTGTTAGCTTCTATTCCACATCCGGCAAGTTTTATTAAAACTTCTTTATTGAAACAACTTGGACTTTACAGAACTGACTTTCGTATTGTTTCTGATTGGGCATTCTTTTTAGAAGCTATTTTTAAACATGGTGCAAGCTACAAACATGTTCCGGTTTTTGTCACTGTATTCCCATTAGGCGGAATGAGTACAAATCCATTGTGCAAAAAAACAGAACTTGAAGAAAGGGAAAAGACATGGAACGAATTGTTCCCNTACATTTACAAAGAGTTGTTTCGGTTGGTAGAAAGAGAGGTGGAATTAAATAAAGTGTATCAAATACCGGGGGTGCATTTTTTAATGAAGTATGTACATCCTCCCTATAAAAAGATACGATATAATGAGTAATGCAAATGAAGACTGTTGGATATGATCATCAAGTATTCTTTACGCAAAATTTTGGCGGAATCAGTCGCTATTTTTGTGAATTGATAAAACACAGCAAAGGTTTCTTCAATTATTCCATTGGAGGAGTTTTTAGTGATAACTATTATACCAATGAACTCGGTTTTCATCATTCTTTTCCAATAAAAATCAAGAATAAAGGTCGTATGCAAATTTTGCTAAATCTTATCCTTCAAAAGTATAATGACCTGGATACCATCAATAAGTTGAAAAAAAAATGCGATATATATCATCCGACCTACTATAATCCCCGCTTGATTCATAAAACCGACAAACCGGTTGTGCTTACAGTTCATGATATGATTTATGAACTAACTCCCGGTGATTTCCCAATTGACAACGTAATAATTACGCAAAAACAATTAATGATATTAAACGCCACAGAAATCATCGCAATAAGTGAAAATACCAAAAAGGATGTATTGAAATTTTATCCACAAATCCCTGAAGATAAGATTTCGGTAATTTATCATGGCACATCTATGTCGAAGTATGAGATCAAGGAAAAGCAACCCTACATTCTTTTTACAGGAGAAAGGTATTTCTATAAAAATTTCAACAATTTCATCTTAGCCGTTGCACCTCTATTAACAACATACAATCTCCAACTGAAATGTACGGGAAGACCTTTTTTACAGTCTGAAATTGAATTACTTAAACAACTCAATATTCTTGAACGAACAAGCGTTCAATTTGCCAATGAAGATGAATTAAAAGAATTGTATGCGAATGCCCTTTGCTTTGTATTTCCCAGTATGTACGAGGGCTTTGGAATACCGATTTTGGAGGCTTTTGCTTGCGGTTGTCCTCTTGTGCTTTCCGATGCCAGTTGTTTCCCTGAAATAGCAGCTGATGCAGGTATCTATTTTGACCCATACAGTATAGAAGATATGCGTAAAAAAATTGAGCATGTGATTTGTTCGGACACATTACGCAATGATTTTATGAAGAAAGGGTTTGAACGGTTAGAGATTTTCTCCTGGCGCAAATGTACGGAGCAAACTGCAAAAGTATATGAGCGTGTTATATAAAGACAAGATAACTAAATTAATAAGCGTATGTTATGAACAAAGACAACGACAATTTAAAAAAATCAAATCGCAGATCGTTCCCTGCATTGTTAGGAGAATGGGCTTACAATAGTGTGGTAAAGAGGCCAAATCAGACAATTCTACAAAGGATCAAATGGAAAATAATTAATAAAATACTGAAATACAACGATCCCGTAGTTAATGTCTATATCGGACAGCGAAAAATGAAAATGTTGTTATCTCAAAAAACACCTTTGTATTATGCGATTTTTCCTTATTATGATAAAGCATTGCCACGGATCTGCAAATTACTGCAAAAGATTGATGAAAAATTAATTATAATTGATGTCGGAGCAAATATTGGAGATACGGCATCATTAATTGCAGAAAAGGTTAGTAATGCTTCGATTTTGTGTATAGAAGGAAACGACGTATTCCTTCCGTTTTTATACCATAACATCAAATTCATACAGAACAGCAGTATTTTAGTCGAACCAAAATATTGTGTTGACGTTTTGACAAGTAATAAATTCAGCATAGAAACAAATATGGGAACAGCTAATTTATCAGCATCAGGCGATGCTGAAATAGAAAATATTGACACGTTAGACAATATGCTGAATAACAATTCAATTTTCAAGCATGCCAATCTTCTGAAAATTGATACGGATGGATTTGAAATTATGGTATTGCTGGGGGCAAAAGAATTATTGAAACAAACACATCCAATGATTTTTTTCGAATTTACCCCTGCAGCCTATGTTGCAAGAAATCAGGATCCATTCTATTTGATTCATTTGCTTGAATCGAATGGATACAATAAAGCATTATTTTACGACAACTTTGGAGTTCCTGTTGGTATTTATGACTTATGCAATAAGGACACCCTGAATAAATTGATTGATAATATTGATAATCAAAAAGTTTTCTATTATGATATATTAGGAATACATCAAAGTGATGAAGATAAATATTTAACCGTATTAAATAACGAAGTTAATTTTAAAATATCCGACTGAAAGCGTTTATTTTATTGTAGACATATCCGAGCACGCTTTTTCGTTCATTTCTATTGAAGCCGATATATAAAGCACATACCGCAAAAACTGCCAAAAAGACAGTTAGACAAGCCAAAAAACCTGACCAACCGCTTATCTTCAATGTTAAGTAAAAAGGTAAGGGAATAGAAATAATTCCTACGATTAGGCACTTAAACAAAGACTGATCCAACATACGTCGTATTGGAAAACCGGTCAGTTGATGTAGCGAAATGATCGCATAATATACCCTGAAAACATTGACAAGTATATGAGCGCATATACAGCCAATCGGTGAAAAATACAAACCTATATAGGTGATTGGGAAAATAAGCATAATCAAAAAACTGTCTATCAAGCGGAATCTTTTAATTCGTCCGGTAGATGTAATGGCATGCCAAATTGGAGTAGTGATTGAACACACTATTGTATTTAAAATACCTAATTGGCAAAGTATTTCGGCATAATCAGGTACTTCTTTGAGCCAAATATTTAACACAAAATCCATTTGCATGGCTAACGGCGCCATAAAAACAAAACTGAGCAGAAAACAGAATTTACTTGACCTAATCACTAAATCATAAAAGAAATCCATTTTCCCGGCAGCCATATACTTGGTTATTTGCGGTGTTGTTGCAGCTAAAAAATTATTAGTAAACAAGCTTGAAGCACTGATAATTTGCTGGGAAACACCATACGCCGCATTCAATAAAACGCCATAAAAACGGTTGATTAAAATAATTCCGGCTTGAATTGATAAAACAAGCGAAATGCCTCCCACAAACTCAAAACCGCTAAATCCCATCCTTTCTAAAAACATCTTCCTGTCCCAAAACCACTTAAAATGCGTTTCCTTAAAACTAACCCAACTATAAACCGCATAAAAAACACCCATGATCAAATAAACCGCAAACAATAAAACAGCATAATATTTCAACTTATCAATGGGAGCAAACCCAAGTGCAAGCGCCACTGCAAGTTTCAACACAACTTCAGCAATTCCGGCGTACGCAAAAATTTTCATTCGCTCATGAGCGGTAATAGCCACCATAAATGGCACTTGTAAGATTCCGACACAACAAGAGAGAATTGAGAATTGGTACACAAAGTTAGCCACTTCCATCCTTTCAGGCGGAATCACAAGTTGTGTATTCATAAACCAAAGCCCGATGGTTTCGCCTAAAATCAAAATGATAAGCGCTGTGAATAAATGAATTACAACACTCAGATTAAACGTTTTCCGTAATTTTTCCTGATTTCCAAGCCCTAAATCGTACGTAAAAAAACGGCTTGTCGCACTGTTCATGGCGCTTTGAATAAAACCAAACAGTACAATAACGCCTCCAACAACATTGTAAATCCCAAAATCACTGGCTCCTAACTGAGCCAATACCTCGCGACTTGTATATAGCCCTACAACAAGCGTTAAAATGCTTCGAAAATACAGAAACAAGGTGTTCTTGGCTATGCGTTTATTATTTTCTGTCGTCATCTTAATTATTTGATTTTCCAATATCCGCCTTTATCCGGGCCAACTCGTTCAATTAGACCTTTAACTTTGAGTTTGGCAATGTTATCTTTGGTTTTTCGTAAAGAAATACCTAAAATAGAAGATAAGTCTTCAGCTGAAATAATTGGATTTTTATCCATTTTTTCTAAAATTTTCTGCTGATTTTCAGTGACCTTTTCAGTGACCTTTTCAGTGACTTTTTCAGTGACCTTTTCAGTGACCTTTTTTATATTAATATTGGTGGAATTATCTACATCCGCAGTAAAAACCGTAACTTGAAAACCATCGGAAATATTTTCAAATGCGGGCAAAGGCAGATTGTTTTTCTTGAAGTTTCCTATAATCCTGCCTATTCCTGAACCATATTTTTCTATCAAACCCAAATCTTTAAAAAAATCGGCAATCTTTTTGTTTCGAGGTGTAGATTTGTAATTGTTTGCCAACAAATCGTCAACAGTAATACTGTCAGGCAAACGTCCTGGATTATAAAATTCAATTTTATCGTCAAAAATTTTCACAATCGAATCAGACGATGAACGATAATCGCGGTGAATAATCATATTCAACACAATTTCGCGTATTGCCTCCATTGGATATTGCCATTTCTGTGTATTTTGTGCATCGCCTGTAATAATTACGGCAAGGTTTATGTGTTTCTTCACATAATTCAATACTTCATCAATTTGTGTGAGGATGTCTGCTTTTGTTCTTGCTGTATCTTTAATGGTTATAGGATCTTGAAATCTACCTAATTCAATTGTCGTTATAACCGAATCTTTATTTTTAAACATCAAATATGCTGCGTTTGTCAGGCTGTCTTCGCGCAATAAATCGTATTTTGAAAGAAACGAAAGTGTTGTTTCTTGAATAGTTATGCCATTATTTTTCAATCTTTCCATACTTTTATTTACCTTATCGAACGAAATGTCGTCTATCGAATGAATTGGGTCGGGATA
>JGI24702J35022_10000157_pt1 | contig 35185 bp, 22 predicted proteins | sample TergutTh196P4_FD_35022 | JGI IMG/M metagenome (IMG submission 35022) | reverse complement strand
GCGGTTGCGTGAGAGGGGTTTGGTTGGTGTGGTGTCTGTTAGGGAGGTTTTGTTTGTGTTGTCTAAGGTGCGTGTGGTTGTTGAGGTTTGTGGGCGGGAGTATTTGTGTGCTTTGCCTAAGAGGACTGAGGAGGTTTTGGAGGTTTTTTCTGATTTGCTTAAAATTCCATAGGGGTAACTTTGGAAAGTTACGGTTAGAAATATTTTTACATTTTTTTGTTTAAATGTTTTGGATCAGTTAGTTTTTAATTTTAGTTCATAGTTTCGATTAGTTTTCAGACAGTCTGGTGGGTGTTGAAAATTGTATTGTTTGTGTTTGTTTTGTGTTTTTGGTGTTTGGGGTTTATTTTTGGTTTAATATTTGTTTTTTATGTGGTAATAAAATTAGCGGGAATTACGGCTAACCTGTATGTTATTTTTTTGAAAAATTAGTGGTTGTTATTTCATAAATGTTGGGTGTGCATCCTCTTCATCTATATGATGCATGACGTGAATTGCTAAGCCTGTGGCTGCACCTGCTGCAAGTCCAATTAGTAAATTGTTTAACCATGTATAATTACCTACTAACGCTAAAACAACTAGTATGTCAAAACCGATTGCGACAACGAGATAGCCAATACACCACGTTTTAACGCTCATACCTCTTGGTTTGTTTATACCGATCCCGCCAAGTATACCTAACATTATAAGAAAACCGATTAAAGCGTAAATTAAATCAAAGCTTAACTCCAAATATTTTCACCGTATTGTATCGATATGTTTGTGATGCTTAATTAGTTTATCGACTTTTTTTTATATACAGAAGAATACGTTTTTAGTAATTCATTGTACCGTTACCTTATATACTCTTGTTTCTTCTTTTTTTAATTTAATTTGGGATTGTATATGACTAATTATGATGAGCGACACTGTCATAAATGGGCGTTACTGCTTGTAGAACGGAAAAATAAATTGAAACAAGCACAGGCTGCAATAGCTTTAGGTGATTATGATGGTGCTAAACAGTTGGTGGATCAAATTTTTAATGGAAAAATGGGTAAGCAAGCTGATCCTGGTATGGCAGGGTCTTTGCTTTATCATATGGCTATGGTTACAAAAATGAAGTCAGAAAATAGTTTTTTGCTTAAAGCCTTAAATGTTGAGCAACCTGATATTCATCGGGATGTAGCTCATTTTTATGGTCTTTTCGAAGAGGATGCTCACATGCTTTTAGATGGTATAGTTAATTTTAAACTGGGTGATTTTTCTATTGTTGCTGAGCGGTTAGATTCTGAGCAAAAGGTTGCTCTTTTTTTAAATTTGTCTAAAAAATATGAACTGTTGGAAAAACAGTTGGCAAATTGTGATGGTGATGTTTGTGTTGGTCTTGAGGACTTGTTTTGTGAATGGGCGTCTTTAGTTATAAAAATGCGTTTTATTCAAGAATACGAAACAATTAAGGGGTTACTTACGCTTGATACGCTTGTTAAACTTTTTGGTTTAGATAAAATTAAAAGTGTGATGGATGATATACGGGATGTTTTTGGTCGTGAAACTGTTAATATTGCTTTAGATGTAACGTTGAAGGTTGGTATGCGTAGGGAAAAATTGCAGTCTGTTATGTTAAGTGATCACTACATTAATAATGCTATGTCGATTGAGTCTCTTGATGGGCAAATGGATTTTTTAAATTGTCCAATACATGGTAGTTATCAGTATATAGTAAATACTCTTGGGCTTAATCGTGAAATACCTTTGTTGTTTTGTAAAAATTTTTGTTTTGCTCATGCTAAAGCAATGCTTGAAACAGTTATGCCTTTTCCTTTAACTCTTTGGCAACCAAAAATTATGGTGACTGATGATGTTTGTTCTTTTTACTTAAAACTTGCTTATTCACAGGCTGCTCAACAAAGTGAGCGTTTTGTTCCTTTGGTTTTATCTTGGAATGTAACTCGTGAATGTAATTTAAAATGTTCTCACTGTTACATCAATGCTGCTGATCGAAAATTGGAAAATGAGTTGACTACTCAAGAGGGGAAACAATTGATTGATCAAATTTGTGCTGTTAGTAAGCCTCTTTTGGTTTTAAGTGGTGGAGAGCCTTTGTTGCGTTCTGATATTTATGAGCTTATTCAGTATGGGTCAAGTAAGGGTTTAAAGATGGGGTTGGGTAGTAATGGAAGTTTGATTGATGATGTGGTTGCAAAAAAACTTAAAACTGCGGGTATAACTACTGTTTCAATTAGTATAGATTCTCATGTTGCTGCTCAACATGATGATTTTCGTGGTGTTAGGGGTAGTTGGGAGAAGGCTGTGAATGCAATAAAAGTGTTGCGTGATAATGATGTTTTAGTTCAAGTTAATACAACTTTAACGCATGATAATTATGATCAAATTGATGAAATAATGAGTTTTTCTGAAAGTATTGGTGTGGAAAATTTTCATCTTTTCTTTCTTGTTCCCACTGGGCGAGGTGTAAAATTAAATGATGTTTCTCCTCAAAAATATGAGGCTATGATAACTAGTACTTTTGCTAAGGTGTCTAAGCATCGTCTTAATGTGCGTCCCTCTTGTGCTCCTCAGTTTATGCGTATAGCTCAGAAAATGGGTTTGGATATGCGTCAATGGATACGTGGTTGTATTGCAGGTATGTATTATTGTCGTATATATTCTAATGGTGATGTAACGCCTTGTCCTTATTTGCCGATTAAAGTTGGTAATGTTCGTGAAAATAGTTTTAAAGAAATATGGCAAACTGCTGATATGTTCAAAGAGTTGCGTGATCCTGATGTGTTAACGGGTAGGTGTGGTGTGTGTGAATATAAAGTGTTGTGTGGGGGTTGTAGGGCAAGGGCGTATGGTCTTTCAGCTGATTTTATAGATTATTGTGGAGATTTGCATGTGCCAACTGAGCCAAAGAGTGATTATTTAAAAGAGGATCCTTGGTGTATATATCAGCCTGATTTTTCTAAAGGTGTTAGTCATTTACAAGGGCATCCGCATGGTGGGCAAAAACCTAAGTTGTAGTGATTTTTTATCTTTTTTTTGTTTTTTATTTGTTTGATTGTTAACGTCAGTGAAGTGTGTTTGTGTTTTTGTCTGTATTATTGTGTTTGGTTGATGTTTTTGTATACTAGCTTGATTTTTGGACAAAAAATGGTGTTTTTGTTTCGCCAAACTGTGTACGTGTAAATGCGTAAAATTAGTGTTACATAATATTTGTGTGGTGATGTTGTTGTGAAGTTTACTTGTGTATTAATTGTAGTGTGGAACTGTTTTAGGGTGATGGTGTAATTTCGCCATGAAACTGTCAAAATACAAACATGTAAAATTAACATCATGTACAACATTTACAAAATCAAAAAACATTAAATCCAATTAATAATTAAACTAAACAATATAGAAACACAAAATATAATCATGATACGCTGCAAATAAAATGGTCAAAACAGTCAAAAACTCTAAAACTTGTCGGTTTAGCCGAAACAAAAACAAACAAAATCTAATAAATTACAGACTATTACTTATAAAATAAAATAAAAAAACTATAAATACATTATAACTACACAAAATACAACTAAAAATATGCAACACTGTCGGAAAAACAAGTCACAAAATTTTCACCTTTCTAATTACACTATTACGAAATATGATAAAAAATAGAAATAAAATATTAAAAGAGTGTTGTATACTCTATTTACAGTTCTCTTCTGGAGCTACTTCTTTACTGTCTTCGATTTCCGTTGTGATTTCTTCAATCGGCTTTGGAGGTGGCGTTGTTGCCATCGTCCATCCAATCCATGCACCTATGAATGTTATTGCAAGAATGGCGATGAAGACAGGAATTATAGTTAACCAAATCCTGAACCCGTATATACCTGCACTTGTCTGTAAATTAAGTATATTCATTACTTGCTCAGGCAGGAATACGGCTACAGTGTAACATGCCGCAACGAGAATACAAACGATTAATATTGCTCCACCTATAGCTTGATCTTTGCTTACCATTTTATGATTCACCACTTGTCATGTACTAGTTAATCAATTTAAAGCTTGTTATAAATTAGACATGGGTTGTTTAAGTTGTACCCATCTCCCATGTAGACAAATATTTTTTTTGTTCTTCTGTTAACACATCAATGATTACACCCATACTTTTTAGTTTTAACTCAGCTACTTTTTCATCAAGTTCTTTTGGTACATTGTAAACTTTTGTTTCCATCTTTGAATTTTTAGTGATATACTCTGAACATAATGCCTGATTAGCAAATGACATATCCATAACTTCAGATGGATGACCTTCTGCAGCTCCTAAATTAACTAGCCTACCCTCAGCAAGTAAATAAAGATGCTTACCATCCTTTAATGTATACTCTTCCATGTTTGACCGCATAGTACGTTTAGCAATGGCAAGAGCTTCTAATTCGGGAACATTAATTTCCACATTGAAATGACCACTGTTACACATTATAGCCCCATCTTTCATTTTTTCCATATGCTCTTTACGAATCACATTTATGTCACCTGTAGCTGTAGCAAAAATATCCCCAATGGACGCTGCTTCAAACATAGGCATAACACGATATCCATCCATAACTGCCTCTAAAGCACGAATTGGTTGAACTTCTGTTACTATAACATTTGCACCTAAACCTTTTGCACGCATAGCAATNCCTCTGCTACACCATCCATATCCTCCAACAACAAAATTTTTGCCTGCCAGTAAAACTGCAGTTGCACGTAATATACCATCAATTGTACTTTGACCTGTCCCATACCTGTTATCAAAAAGATATTTTGTATATGCATCGTTAACTGCGATAATTGGATATTTAAGACTACCATCTTGCTCCATGGCTTTTAGACGAACCACACCTGTTGAGGTTTCTTCTGTTCCTCCTTTGATGTCTTTAATTTGATTTTGACGTTTGCTGTGAAGCATACCTACTACATCAGCACCATCATCCATAGTTATAGTTGGTTTAAGATCTAGAACTTTTTCTATACAATTATAGTAGTCTTCAGTACTTTGACCTCTCCAAGCAAAAACATGAACATCACTGTCTGCTAAAGCTGCTGCTACATCATCTTGTGTCGATAGAGGATTAGATCCGCATAATGCAACATTTGCACCTCCTGCTATGAGAGTTTTAATTAAAACAGCTGTTTCCTTTGTAACATGCAGACAAGCTGCTATAGTTTGACCCTGTAATGGCTTTTCTTTTTCAAACCGCGATTTTATTATGTTGAGAACTGGCATATGTTTTGATGCCCATTCAATTTGTAAATGCCCTTGTGTGGCTAAAGTTTTATCTTTTACTTGAAATTCTTTCATTACCTGTTACACCTTGTTTATGGGTAATATAGTTTTACATATTTAGTTTTCTATTACTTGAAACTTGTCGTTTCAAACAAGTTTTGATCTGTTTATTATTTATTTTCCAACTCAAAAAATAATTGTTACGACGATTTTTTATAATTTAACACTAAATAATTTACAGTAAATATGTTTTATGAAGCTTGTTTTAATTTTTTTATATGTTTACTAATATTTTTGAACAGTTTTTACTAACTTGCTTCACCTCTTTAATATGGTGTACAAAAATGTTTTGTTTTTTGCCAAGCTTTAAATGGTTAGCCACTGTTTTTGTTGTATCTGCTGATGATTGCTATGAATGGTAGTGTTAATAGTTTTAATCTTTCCCAGAACGCAGTTCTTGATTACATACGTTCTCTTTATGGCGAAAAAGTCAAATTACAACGAATTTGGCGTATAGGCGAAAACTCTGATGCTGATGCTGATTTGAAAGGATTTGGCTATGGTTGCCCATATGTTATAGAATTTATAAAAGAAGAAAAAATTTGCCGCGTGGTTCTTGAGACTATGCGCCCAAGTGACGGTTTTGGTCATGACCATTTTTCTGACCGCGCTCAAGTGTTGATTTGGCAACATTCTGCTTTTAACAAACTACCTGGACATGTACATTCTATTGATGCTGGCTGTTTTGAGGATACAGGAAAATTAGTGTCTGTTGGCCGATGTAGCGAATATTTTATTTTAACAGAGTTTATTGAGGGTAGTCTTTATAGTATAGATCTTGATCGCCTAAAAGCAACTGGTGAGTTAAACTCGTTTGATTTGTCTAGGTGTGTAGCTCTCTCCGATTATTTAGTGGATATACATAAAACGCGTTGTGCTTCTGCTGGATTGTATGTTAGGCGCATTCGTGATTTGGTGGGGCATGGTGAATGTATTATGGGTTTACTTGATAGTTACCCAAAAGAGTTTACATACGTTAGACCGTCTTATTTTGTTGATTTTGAGAAGGCTTGTGTTGAATGGCGTTGGAAGTTAAAAGAGCGAACTCATCGGTTATGTCAGGTACATGGTGATTTTCATCCTTGGAATCTTCTTTTCCGTGAAGGTACAGATTTTACGACACTTGATCGTAGTCGTGGTGAATGGGGTGAACCTGCTTGTGATGTTGCTGCTTTAACTATAAATTATTTGTTTTATTCTCTGCAAAAATATGGTAAGCTTGATGGTGTTTTTGACCGTTTGTTTAAATTGTTTTGGGAAAACTATTTGCAGAAAACAGGTGATTTAGAAATACTTGAAGTAGTGCAGCCTTTTTATGCTTGGAGAAGTTTGGTTGTTGCTTCTCCAACATGGTACCCAAATTTGAGTACTGAGGTTCGTGTAAAATTGTTAAATTTTGCACAAAATATGTTGCAAAATAACACCTTCAATATTATGAAAGTCAACTCTTATTTTTAACTTTCTTTTGTATATTAAATATTATGCTTATTGTTTTTTGGTGATTTTAATGGGGGGAAGATTGTTTGAAATTAGGTTACGGAATTGTTGCTGTGAGCGATTCTGGGAATTTGTGTTTTGGAATTATTTTTATGTTTTTGTTGTTTAAATGTTTTGTATTATCCGATTTTTGTTCATAGTTTTGGTTAGTTTTTAGATGGTTTGGGGTGGGTAAGTTATTGTTGTTGTTTTTGTTTTTTTGTGGTGGTGTGTGTTTGTTGTATCGCTTTTTTTATTATGTTGTGTGTGTTTGGATGGTTGGTTTGTGATTGTGAATTTTTGTTTAATTTGTGTTGATAGTGGTTGATTGGGTTTGGTGTTGTGTGGTGTATTTTTGTTTAAAGATGTTCAACTTGTAATTAATTTAAGTTAAGCCTAGGTTTAAATAACTTGTTCTGTTAACATACTATAGCAAAGTGAATATACATTGACATGTTTTTCACACAGCAACACCAATACTAGCAATAACATGTTCAACTATGAACCCCCTCAGAAAAATAAACACAGTCTGAAAGAATACATGCCAATATATTTTGACTTGCTATAAAAATTAAATGGAGAATATAAAAAAATGTCTAAAAAATATAATTTAAAATTGCATGGTCTTCCTAGAAATTTTTTAAGCCTTTCTTTGTTGACCGTGCTAATGGTTTCTCTAATCACGCCATGCATGTTAATGGCACATGCAGAGGAGAATCCTGTTTCGATAGATATTACGCTATCGTTACAGATAGATGGCAGCGGTTTTGCAATCCCTAAACAAACTATAGCTGTTACGTCTGATTTGGCAGAACAGTATGGTTATACAGATGCTTACGATGGCTTGCAAGTTACTGTACTTGATGCACTTGTTGCTGCACATATTATGGTATTTGGTGATAATCAAGTTGATGTTAACAATGCATTGACTGTTGCAGACGGTGGATTTGTGACTAACTTTATGGGTGACGGTTGGGGTAATTTTGTTTTCTTTGTAAATAGTGTTTTGCCTTTGGATCTTGCTGGTGAAATTGTTTTGCAAGATGGTGATGATGTACAGTTTTTCGCTATACAAGATTTGGATTGGTATTCTGATACGTATGCCTGGTTTGAATATGAAAATGTGAAAGTTGATACTTTAACAGTTGCGGTGGATGAAGAGTTTGATTTGACTGTGATGGGTACAGTATTTGCGATTTTTGGTGATTGGGGTGCTTTTGATGATGTTGTTGATGGTGCTGGTGTAGTTCTTGTTGATGATGCTACAGGCTCTTTTATAATGCCTTTGCTTGCTGTGACAGATGATTTTGGTGTGGCGACGCTCTGCTTTGACACGGTTGGTACTTATGTTTTGGGTGCCGTTGATGTTGCTTTTTCTATGGAGTCTCCGCTTATGTCTCCTTGGCTTGTTGTAACTGTGGAAGAACCACAACTAACTCTTGTTGATGTGAGTGTAGATGCTAGTGTTGAGTGGCTTAATGGTCCTCAGAATAGGCTGTTTATAACTGTTACTGAGACTTTCTCGGATGGTTCAACAAAAATTGTTGAGTGGGATGGTCTTATTAACAATAATGCTGCTGATACCTATGTTGTGGGTAACTATCAGGTTTTTGTTGATACAAAGGGTAATACGCAAATTCGTGAATGTTACATCGTTGACTGCCACATTGTTGTATAGTAAATGTAGCTGCTAGTAGTGTAGCAGTGGTAGTGTTATTGGGTGCGTTAGTTGCTCGTAACATGTCTTTTCTTTTTTTCTTCTTTTTTTTGTGTTTGTGTGTTGTGGTTATACTTGTCTTATTCAACTAGTTGTTAATTTGAGTTAACTCTAGGTTTAAATAAGTTGGTTGAGTAATCCTTCCTATAAATGAGGATACAAAGATATGATAAACTTATTTAATAAAAGCATGTTTTGCGGTGCGTTGCACTGTAAAACTGAAAAGAGCAAAGTCTCTTGTAGTGGTTCATTGCGGGCAGTTTCTGTTGCATTGATGCTTGTTATGTTAATTGGAATGTTTTCTATGGTTATGGCTAGTGTTGCGTATGCGGCGTGGCCTGAATTTCAAGGCGACCCCCAGCGTACAGGACAAATCACCAATGGCACACCATACACCTTGAACACAAACCCTACGCCAACCACATATACACTGCCTTTCACTTCGGGGCCTTATTACATTGTTAATGTAGAGCCTTTACTTGAAACAGTTGACGGCAGTACATATGCTTATGTATTGTATAATGGCGGTGGTATGAGAGGTAGTGTGTGGCTCACAAAGTTAGATGTTGCTAGTTTGACTCAGCCAACGGGTTGGCCTACACAGCTCTCTGTGACGGGTGTGGAGCAGTTGTCTACTCCGTATATTGATGAAGATGATGTTTATGTTGGTGTGAATTTAAGTTATACAGCTAGTCAATTAATGTCCGTAGACAAAAATACTAGTGTGTCCACTATACTTGTTGGATCGATTCCTGGACAGATTAACACGCCCATCACCAAGTATGGTGATTGTCTTTATTTTGGGACTTGGAATAATGGCGGCGCAAGTGGTGCAAACAAGTATTACCAGTATAATTTAAACTCTGGTGCTCTCAATATTTTCATTGGGTGCAACCATGGCTTTTACTGGGCAGGTGCACAGAGCGTGACCATTAATGATGCTGAGTATATAGTTTTCGGTAGTGATGTGTGCCCCAACAATAATACTAGCTATCTACATGTAACGCCAGCTGGCACTGGTTTCGGTACACACAGCAACGACATTATCCTCTCCAATTACGTTACTGCTCCTGGTAATGTGCGTAGTTCAATTTCCACAAATGGTACGCATATCTTCTTCACAAGTCAAGGTATTTCAGGAATAGGCGGTGTCGGTTATTTGTGGTGTGGCGAAATTTCTACGCTTTTGAATGTATTACCAACATTCACTGGGATAGAGTTACCTTACAGTTCCACATCAACCCCAACGATTTCGAATAACAATATCATCTATGTTGGTATTTACAGTGCACCAGGTGGAAATGGAAACGGAGGCGTTGTGGCAGCTACTAATTCAATGTTCACGTATCCATTTGCGCCGAAAAATGTGCTTATTACCGTAAGTACAGTTGGCCCAGTGCAGGCGTCACCAATTGTGTACAGTACAACAGTTTCAGGTTTACCCGTTGACTATGTGTACTATACGACAAACATGGCGAATGGTCAAGGCTATTGCAATATGAATGTAATAAATGGTAACAATATTGTCACATCTCTATGTTGGAACGCGGGTGGTTCAGACTTTGCATTGCAGGGTTTTGCTTCGGATAACGGTTATTTGGTGTATGGTGACAACTCTGGAACGCTCTATATAATATAATCAGTACGAGGGAAATCGAATATGCTAAAACAAAACTCAAAAAGCTTCCTCTCTTTTTTTTTGATTGCAATTATGTGCATGTCATTAATCCCTATATCTGTATTTGCAGTTCAGACACCTGAAAATGCGAAACTTTTTGTATATGAAGAAAATCACATCGGCACAATTTTTTCTGTATTATCCTATGCAGGTGATTTTTTTGATTATCTATTTGGTACCGCTGTGAACTTGATAGGCGTGACATATGCTGATTGCCCATCTGTTAGTGCTTCAAGTGAAATAAATTTCAATGTAGCAGAGATTGGCGAAAAAAATGTTTTTATTACGATTTATTTAACTTCTGACAGCACAGATTTTGTAGGTTGGAGAATTAACAATGGGGATATTATAGCTTATAACGCTTACGCATTCACTGCTCGACCTCTTGGGGCAGCATATACGTTATTTACTGGTAAAGAAACAAATCCACTCGCAGCTTTAAATGGTTTTTTCATTGAGATAACCGTTGATAATGTTGCTATTTCGATACTTCAAGACATGTCGATTACAGCTGTGTTTGCATCGCAAACTGGACAGATACATTTAGTTCAATCTGATGGTGGAATAATTTCCGAAAACAATGGAATCATCACCGCAACACCGAACTCTGGCTATGTTTTTGACTATTGGGAATACACCACAGTTGAAAACCCACAAGACAGCGACTGGACAGAGGATACTGAACATATGAATGCGTTTATGGTAATTGTGGTTGATGAGGGCATATGGTACCGTGCACGCTTCCGTCCAACAACAATTACAAAATATGACAGCCCAGCATATCTTTTAGCTACAGAGTCTACAGATTGGGCTGGTGACGATGAATACAAAATAGGTATTCGTACGGGTTTTGGGTATGATTTTCCAGTTAGTTCCGTTTATGTTGGGGAGCCTGCAGATTTATTTCTGCCGATTTTAACCGTAGATGGTACTTTGCCAGCTAATATATTAATACCTGATAACCCGTTAGGATGGACAGGGTGGCCGTTTTCGTATGAGTTGTATTTTGGTGATGAACCTATTGCGGCATTTTCTGGTACGGACTATATAATGGGCACAGGCAGTGTGGGTCTTAGAAGTGTTGGTTGGGCAGGTGCTGTATTTAGTTTACACTTTTATCTTCGTTCTATGCCCGATGTGTCGTCAGTGCGGCTTGTTGTAACGGTATTGGATACAGAAGGAAAGCCTGTAGTGATTGAGCAGACTTATGCTATTGCAACAGAGAAATTGGTAATCACTGATCCGATTACTGTGTATATGTCAGTGGAAAAATTAGTCGTTCACGAACTGACTGGGGAGGGCAGTTATTACATTGTGGAACCACAAGAATTCACTATTGACCGCAGCTGGAATGCTGCTCGCGCACTTGGCGAGTTGCTAAAAAGTCATGACCTCGATTTTAAGAGTACCGGTTCTCTTGATTATAGCTTTTATCTTTCTGGCGTGTGGGATAGTGAAGAAAATTCTGGTGCTGGAGGTTACTTGAGTGAATTTACATATGGCGGAGGTTCTGGTTGGATGTATTGTGTTAACAATTACTTCCCACAAGTTGGCGCATCTAATTGGAGTTTGCAGTCTGGTGATGTAATTCGTTGGCAATACACTCTTGACATGGGGCAGGATATTGGTGGTAGTAATGCTGTTGGTGGTGGTGATATTGTTGGGTTGGAGAGTGTAAATAAGGATGCGTTGCTTGCGAAGGTAGCTGAGATTAACACTATGCCTGATAAATCAGTTTGGCTTGCACTTGGAAACAATCAAGCTCATTATGATAATGCAGCGGCTGTTTTAAGAACACTTGATGCGACTCAAGCAGAAGTTGATGCTGCACTTAAATTATTGCTTCCAGCGGAGAATGATGAGGACATTGTTTTGGCGGATATTGCACTTTCTCTTCAGATGGGTGAGTCTGGTTTTGCGGTTCCTAAGCAGATTTTAACGGTCGGGTCTGATTTGTCAGAACGGTATGGTTACACTGATGCTTATGATGGCGGACAGGTTACTGCGTTTGATGTTTTTGTTGCTGCACAAATTGTAATGTTTGGTGATGATCCGGTTGATGTTGCTAATGCGTTGGCTGCTACGGGCAGTGGGGACGTGTATAATGTTGCGGGTATGGGTGGTGGTCGATTTGTTTATTTTGTGAATGGTGTTTTTCCCTCGGTTTCTGCTGGAGAGTTTGTTTTGCAGGATGGTGATGTTGTAGAGTTTTTTGCTGTGCAGGATTTTGGCTGGTTTTCTGATACGTATGCTTGGTTTGAATATGATGGCGTAATGGTTGATGCTTTGTCGGTTGTTGTGGGTGAAGAGTTTGATTTGACTGTGACGGGTACGTGGATGGTGATTAGTGGTGGTTGGGTTGATGTTGTTGATGGTGCTGGTGTGGTTCTTGTTGATGATGCTACAGGCTCTTTTGTTATGCCTCCTTTGGCTGTGTCTGGTGGTGATGGTGTTGTGACGTTTTGTTTTGACACGGTTGGTACTTATGTTTTGGGTGCGGTTGATGTTGCTTCTGAGTGGGAGTGTCCGCTTATGTCTCCTTGGCTTGTTGTTACGGTAACTGAGTCGAAAGAACCCGAGCCAGTTAGTAAGACTGCTCTTAATGTTGCTATTGCTGAAGCTGAATTGCTTGTTGAGGGTGATTATACTGTTGAGTCGTGGGCTGTGTTGGAGTTGGTGTTTGCTGAAGCTATTGAGGTTGCTGGTTCTGAGGATGTGACGCAGGTGCAGGTTGATTCTGTTACGTCTGCGCTTGTTGATGCGATTGCAGGACTTGTTTCTGTGGATGTTGGTTTAGTTGTTGATAAGTCAGAGTTGTATGCAGTACTTTTAGTGGCTGATGCTAAAGTTGAAGTAGATTATACATTAGATAGTTGGTCGCTTTTCCAAATGGTTTTTGATGATGCGAAAACTGTGGCTAGTAATGATGATGCGACACAGACTGAAGTTGATTCTGCTACGTCTGCGCTTGTTGATGCGATTGCGGGGCTTGTGCCGATACAATCTGTAGAGGTTGATAAATCTGTTTTAACTGCAAAGTTGTTGGAAGCACAAAACAAACTTGCCTCTGTGCAGGTTGGCACAGAACCAGGACAATATCCACAGGCTGCTGTTACTGTATTTGAGAATGCAATTCTAGCGGCAAAAAGTATAGTTGATGATGAAGCTGTTCTACAAGACAATGTTGATGAAGCTGTTGTAGTGTTGGCTTCTGCTATTGTTGTGTTTGATGAGGCTGTGATACCTGAACCTTTAGTCGTGCCGTATCAGGATGCTTTGGAGGATGTGTTGGCGTATATTTATTCTACGACAACAAATCCGATTGTTGGAAGTATTGGTGGTGAGTGGGCTGTACTTTCTATGACTCGCTATGGCGTAGAAGATGATGCCTGGTATGAAGGGTACTTGGATAATTTGGAGGCGTACATTAATGCTAATGCTGTTAGTATTGATAAGAGTGTGTCGCCGTATAAGGTGGTTTTACATAGTGTAAAGTCTACGGATAATGCGCGTGTTGTTGTGGCGTTAACGGCTCTTGGATATGATGTGTCGAATTGGCGTGGCTATGACTTACTTTCTGCATACAACGATGTTGTTACAAGTGGATATTATGCTGGTCAGCGTTATGTGGAGCAACAGGGGTTGAATGGTCCTGTTTGGACACTTATTTCTATGGATACTGTAGGTTACATGACAGATAATGTGGAACTGCGTGCGTTTTGTCTCAACTATCTACTTGAGCATGAAAAACTGTCTGGTGGTTGGGATCTAACGGGAAGCACTACCGGTACGGCTGATCCGGATATTACGGGGATGACTTTGCAGGCTTTAGCTCCTTACTATCGACTTGGTGTGGATGGTTATGATGCGTTGAATCTTGGTGATGATGCACCATCATATGCAGAAATTAAGGCTGTGGTTGAGCGGGCTGTTTTGGCTCTTGTTGATGCTCAAACAGAAACGGGTAGTTTTATTAGTCCCTTTAGTGGGGAGAGCGCAGAGAGTGCCTCTCAGGTGCTAGTAGGTTTACTTGCAGTTAGCTATGCTGATGATGGTGTTGTGGATAGTAGTTTTATTGAGAGTGTTTTGGCTAATCTTTTGACGTACTATGATTCGACGACTGGCGGGTTTAAGCATATGCTGTCGGGTAATGTGGATATGATGGCGACAGAGCAAGCAGCGTATGCGCTTGTGGCTTATGATAGGTATGTGAATGGTCAAACTTCGCTTTATGATATGAGTGATGTATCTGGTGGAGATTTTGATCCAACTGTTACGGATAATGCGGCGATTGCAGCGGCGAAGCTGGTGGTTGAGAACGCGTTTGCAGACGCTACTGTAACGCAGACAGAAGTTGACAACAACGAAGATGCTACACTTGCAAAAGTTAATGCTATACTAAATGGGTTATCACTTAATGGTGTTATGGCAACTGTAGAGAAAGTTAGCTATACAGTGCCTGTGGCGGGAACGGAGCAAAACCCAGATGGCATTGATGGCCGTTATCTGTTCATTGTGACTTTAACTAAAGGCGTTGGAGCTGAGCAAACCACCGAAACGCAAACTTTGACGATAACCGCAACACCCTATGATTTACCCATTGAACTAGTTAGTAAAACTACCCTTAACACTGCTATAGCTGACGCTGAAGCACTCAACGAAGACGACTACACTTCTGAGTCTTGGACAACACTAGATGTAGCACTTGCTTTAGCTATAATGGTTGCAGACGATGACACTGCATCGCAGGCTGAGGTTGATGAAGTTACAACGACACTTTTAGCAGCAATCGACACACTTGAACCGGTAGAGGAGTTTACTGTAAAATACGTAGTGACTTTTGATAGTGATGGTGGCAGCAATGTTAACTCACAAACTGTAGTTGAAGGTCAATTTGCTATGCGACCTGTTGATCCAGTTAAGACTAACTTTGTTTTCCTTGGCTGGTTCTTGGCAGACATGACATTAGATGAGTTTGATTTTGCGACACCAATTACTGATGATATTACTTTGATGGCGATGTGGAGCGAGGATGTGATTGTTGAACCGGTTAGTAAGGCTGCCCTTAACGTTGCTATAGTTGATGCTGAAGCACTCAACGAAGACGACTACACTGAAGAATCCTGGACTATGTTGGAAATGGTACTTGCTGATGCACTAATGATTGCTGCAGACGAAGATGCGCTGCAAACTGAAGTCAATAATGTTACATCTGCACTTTTAGCAGCGATTGAGGGTCTTAAATTGATTGAGGAGCCTGTTGGTGAAACGTTCACTGTTAGTTTTCGACTTATCGGTGATACGGAGCATTCGGCTACTGAAGCACCACAATACTATGATTGGATAGCAACACGTGAAATCACAATAGAAGTTCCCGCAAGTGGGATGGTCTATGTTTATGATGTGTTTATGAAAGCGATCAATGAAGCTGGATTGACGCAGGTAGGTGCTGATAATAATTATGTCAGCTCAATTACTAATATTGATGGTGTGAGGCTCGGCGAGTTTGATAACGGTAGTCCTAATTCAGGCTGGAAATATCTACAAAACGGTTATTATCCTGGTAGTGGGCTTAAGGAGTATCTTGTTAGTAATGGGGATGTGATTGTTTGGCATTTTATCAATGATTATGTTGTTGAAGATTCTGTGTGGGTTGATGCGTGGCCAAATATTCCTGTGTTAACGGGGATTTCTGTGACAACAATGCCGATTAAGACTGTGTATACTGTGGGTGAACGGTTGAGCCTTAACGGGTTGGTGGTTACCGCGTTTTATGAAGATGGGGTAACCTCAGAGTTTGGTAGGCAGGGTGCTAGTGCATCGTTTAGTCCATCGCATAATGCAGTGTTGAATACTGAAGGTACAGTAGCGGTTATGGTAACGTATCAGGGTATGACCACAACATTTGACATAACTGTAGTGGGCATAGAATTACCTGAAATTGTTGATAAGACAGCGTTGATTTTTGTAATAGCTGATGCACAAGACAAGTTTGATTCTGCACAGATTGGCACAGAATTAGGACAATATCCACAAGTAGCTGTTACGGCACTTGAGAATGCAATTGTAGAGGCACAAGCTATAGTTGACAAGGTGGATGTTTCACAGAGTCAAGTTAGTAGTGCTGTTACAGCATTGGCAAATGCATTGGTTGTTTTTGAAGCAGCTAAAATTTCTGAAGTTATATTTGAACCTCCAACTGTAACGTATCAGGACGCGTTTGATGATGTGTTATCTTTTGTTCGTTTACAGGTGCCAAGTCCGCAGATTGATAGTGTTGGTGGTGAGTGGGCTGTGATAGCTCTTAATCGGGGAGGTATAACGGATATTGCATGGAACAGTGCCTATTTAGATACGTTGGAAGCGTTTCTTAGGGATTCTGGTAATGTTTATTCTTATGATTCTGTTACGGGTATTGTTAAGATTCATAGTGTAAAGATTACTGAGAATGAGCGTGTTATTCTTGCTTTGACCTCTATGGGTGTGAACGCTTCTAATTTTCGAGGTTTTGATTTGGTTTCTGCTTTGCTTGAGAAAGATGGATCTGGTGAGTACAAGTTGGCGGCTCAGGGTGTTAATGGGGTAATCTTTGCGTTGATTGCGCTTGACTCTGGTGACTATTTGGATAATGCTGAAGGCGTGGCTTTGCGACAATGGTGTATAGAATATTTGCTTGACTGTCAAAAGACAAATGGTGGTTGGGATTTGCTTGGGTCTTTAAGTGGTTATGCTGATGCGGATATTACGGGTATGGCGTTGCAGGCTTTGGCTCCCTATTATGCGAGTAATGCGCAGGTGAAGGTTGCTGTGGAAAAAGCGGTTTATGCGTTGCAAGATACGCAGGAGGCTGATGGTAGCTTTTCTTATGGTAGTGAAGGTAAATCCAGTGAAAGTACAGTACAGGTGTTGGTTGCGTTGACGGCTCTTGGTTATGATGGCACGAGTGATGGTAGTTTTCTTTTTAGTGTTATAGAAAACCTGTTAACTTATCGTGACGAATCTTCAGGTGGTTTTAAACATACAATGAGTGGTTCTGTAGATCAGATGGCTAGTGAACAAGCTGCGTATGCGTTGGTGGCGTATGATAGGTATGTAAGTGGTAAAAACTCGTTGTATGATATGAGTGATATTGAGTTGGTGGTGGATGACAATGTAAATACTGATCCGGTTTCTGATGTGGTTGTGGAAGATCTTGAAAATGGTACTGGCATTTTTGTTACTGCAAAACCAGGTGTGTTGTCTTCTGGGGTGGAGCTTGAAGTTATTCCGTGGATGTCTGGAGCTGCATATGATATGGTTGAAGAAGTGTTGAAAGATTTAGATGTACAGTTTTTGCTTTTTGGTATAACTTTACTGAAGAATAATGAAGAAATTCACTCTTTTGGTGGTGCAAAAATTGTTGTTTCTATTCCTGTTCCTGAAGGTTATGATGGTGCAGAGTGTAAAGTGTATTATGTTGATGCGACCGGTGATGTGGTTGATATGAAGGCAGAATTGATTGATGGGTATCTTGTATTTGATACTGATCATCTAAGTTTATACGCTGTAGTACAATCAATTGACTCAAATTCAAACACAGGTGGTAATACAGATGATGATAATTCAAATTCAAACACAGGTGGCAATACGAATAATGGTGGTTCAAATCAAAATAGTGGCAATAACAATACGAATAATGGTGGTTCAAATCAAAATAGTGGCAATAACAATACGAATAATGGTGGTTCTAGTACAAATAATGGGGTTGATGTAAATAATGGTGGTTCAAATTTAAACACTGATGATGATGTAAACTCTGGAGATGATGTTGCTAAAAATTCGGATGATGTTGTGGGTGGTATGAATATGTGGCTATGGATAGGTGGTGTTTCTTTGTTGATTGTGGTGTTGGGTGTAGTGTTGTTTTCTAGGTATAGGAAAAAGCAAGGTGAGGTAGTTATGGTTTAAAACTGTTTTGTTTTTATAGTTTCAATGGCAGTTTAATCTGCTGCCTATTTTTTTATTTTTTGTTTTGGTGGCTTTTTTTGTGTTTTGTTTGGTTGTTGTTAATTTTTGTGGTTTTTGTGTTTTTATAATGTGATATTTTATGGGTGTTAAAGGCGTGTATATTTATTGGTGTCGCATGTCATTATGTTCTATTTTGGTGTATTACTCAACTAATTTCGAATACTGCCTTTTTTGTCTGTAATTTGTGGTAAATAGTTATTGTTCATGTTTAACACTTGTCGGTGTAATTGTACTTTTGTTTTTGTCAATATATTTTTTCTATTTTTGGCTAAATTTTTTCCATTTTTGGACAAAACCAAACGGTTATTGTTATTAGAGTGTTAAAGAAAAGGTATATGTTTAGCTCACACAAGTACACATCATAAATATGTGTATGTAATCATAATTGTTGAATAAAAATGGCATGGAGAATTAGTTTTTAGCGGAAAAATGTTAATTAAAAACTCATTTCCGTTGAGAGCTAAACACATACAAGAAAAGTAACTTTAACATAATTTTGTAGTCGCTTGTTTTTTAAGGGTTAGTTATGTTTCTTGGTTTGTTGTTGTCTGTGTTTCTGTTCAACTTATAGTTAATTTAAGTTAAGTTTAAGTTTAAATATTTTGGTTGGATAATAAACTCCATATTAGTTGATTGCATGAAGTGAACCCTATGGAACTTTGGAAAACAAAGCAAACGAAAATCTACCTCGCCGCAGTGTGTATCATAATAGTACTGGCCGCCATTTTTATACTCCAACCCGGACCAAAAAAAGACAACACAGACGCTTTATCAACAAACAACAATAACAATCCCCCAACTATGGACAATAACACACCTGATGGATCTTTAGATGCACAAGTTAACTCTGATAACTCCTTTTCTTCTTCAAATTCACAGTCTTCCTCATCATCGTCATCATCTTCTTCTGGTAAGGATAAGTATGAAACTGATCCTGTACCCGAGGGAAAACCAAAACCTGTAGAACCAGAAGATGTGACTGTTGATAATAATAAAAAATACACAGCTACAATATCTATTCGTTGCGATACAATTCTGGATAATATGGATACGTTTAACAAGGACAAGTTGGGCGTTTTACCAGAAGACGGCGTAATTTTAGCACCTGTGATTGTAACTTTTAGTGAAGGTGAGAACGTTTTTGATGTGCTAAAACAAGTAACACGTGATGAACGTATCCATATGGAGTTCAAATTCACACCTATATACAACTCAGCTTATATTCAAGGTATTCACAATATTTACGAGTTTGATTGTGGCGGACTTTCTGGCTGGATGTATAAAGTCAACAACTGGTTCCCAAATTACGGCGCAAGCCGATATGTGCTAAAGCAGGGTGATGTTATTGAATGGGTCTACACCTGCGACTTAGGCAAGGATGTGGGTGGCGGCTATGCAATAGGCGGACAAATAATTGAATAAAGACGCATTTTCAGGCTACCATCCAACAGTTTCCATGCTCTTTTTTGTACTAGTAATCGGCTTTGCCATGGTTCTTAATCACCCAGTCTGCCTTGGACTATCTTTGATTTGCGCTTTGATTTATTCACTTTATTTGAGAGGAAAAAAAACTGCACGATTTAATCTACTATATATGCTACCTCTACTACTCATAACCATACTCATTAATCCACTTTTTTCCCATCAGGGTGTAACAATACTTGCTTATCTTCCAAGTGGTAATCCATTGACATTAGAATCTATTATATATGGCGTGTTTGCAGCGTTTTTGTTGATAACAGTGATTGGCTGGTTTTCCTGTTTTAACGCTGTTATGAGCAGTGACAAATTTGTATATTTATTTGGACGACTTATTCCTGCATTATCTTTGATTTTATCTATGTCTTTACGATTTGTACCCCATTTCACAACGCAAATTAAGATTATTTCAAACGCACAGAAATGTGTAGGGCGTGATGTGAGTAATGGTGGAATCTTGAAACGTGCTAAACACGGTATTAAAATATTATCGGTGCTGGTGACATGGGCACTGGAGAACGCTATTGAAACTGCGGATAGTATGAAAAGCAGAGGATATGGCTTGCCAGGGCGTACAGCTTTTTCTATTTACCGTTTTGATAAGCGAGACAAGAATGCTATGTTGTTTCTGTTATTGTGTGGTGGGGGAATTATTACTGGAATAATGCTTGGAAAATTGAAATTCGTATATATGCCAATCATGTACGGCACAGCTTTTGATGTTTGGCAAGCAGGCCTATTTGTTCTATACTTTGCCCTATGTGCCATGCCTATAATTATAAATATAGTTGGAGATTTGAAATGGAGAACTATAAACAAACTATAAATGACTGTATCAATGTCAAAGATTTAACTTTTACATATCCTGAACGTGAAGCTCCAACTTTAGCTGAAATTAACCTCACCGTGAAACCTGGCGAGTTTATTGTGTTGTGCGGTCCTTCGGGATCTGGTAAAACTACTCTACTTCGACAATTAAAACCCGTACTTATACCCTATGGGGCAAAAAGTGGTGATGTTCTATTTGAAGGCATATCGCTAACTGAGCTTTCCAGCCGTGACGCCTCATCAAAAATTGGATTTGTCATGCAAAGCCCCGAAAACCAAATTGTCACAGATAAAGTGTGGCATGAGTTGGCTTTTGGACTGGAATCCCTCGGCTTTGACACACCAACTATTCGACTCCGTGTTGCAGAAATGGCTTCATTTTTCGGAATCCAAACATGGTTTTATAAAAACGTCACAGAACTGTCAGGTGGACAAAAACAGCTCTTAGCTCTTGCCTCAATTATGGCGTTGCAGCCTTCTTTGCTTATTTTGGATGAGCCTACTAGTCAGCTTGATCCTATTGCGGCAGCTGATTTTTTGGCTACAGTGGGGAAGATTAATCGTGAGTTAGGTGTTACGGTTATTTTGACTGAGCATCGGTTGGAGGAAGTGTTTCCTTTGGCCAGTCGTGCTGTGGTTATGGATAAGGGAAAAATTGTTTGTGAAGGAAAACCTGCTCATGTAGGTACGATTTTACGTTCATCAGGGCATGGAATGTTTCATGCAATGCCTGTTCCTATGCGCGTGTGGGCTGGTGTAGAGAGTGCTCTGCATTGTCCTGTTACAGTGCGAGATGGACGTGAATGGCTATCTGAGATGAAAATAAAACAGTCTCTACCTACGCCGCCTGCTACATCTATGAACGCTAATGTTGCTGTTGAATTGGATGAGGTATGGTTCAAATATGACAAGGACGCACCAGATGTGATTAAAGGCTTATCTTTTAAAGCCTATCCTGGTGTTTTGATTGCTGTGCTTGGTGGTAATGGTACGGGTAAAACCACTATGCTATCTTTGATTGCTGGTTTGAATAAACCTTATCGTGGCAAAGTGAAAATACAGGGAACAGAGATTGACGATTTTCCATCTGGCAAACTATTTGATAAACTATTAGGGGTATTGCCGCAGAATCCGCAGAGTTTGTTTGTGGCAAAAACTGTACGAGAAGACTTGCTGGAAATTTTGTCAGAGAGTAAATTATCAAAAACTGAAAAACAAGATAAACTACGTAACATGGTTGCACTCTGTCGCCTTGAGAATCTTTTGGACTCTCATCCTTACGATCTTTCGGGTGGTGAGCAACAACGAGCGGCGTTGGCAAAAGTGTTGCTTTTAGAGCCACATGTTTTACTTTTAGATGAGCCAACTAAGGGGTTGGATGCTGAGTTTAAGACGGTGTTTGCTTCTATTTTACACAAGTTAACAAATGCTGGTGTAACGGTGATTATGGTAAGTCATGACCTTGAGTTTTGTGCTGAACATGCTGATCATTGTGCCTTGTTTTTTGATGGCAACATTGTTACTGAAAATCATCCTCGAGCATTTTTTAGCGGTAACAGTTTTTACACTTCTGCTGCTAATCGTATGGCGCGTCATGTGTTGCCGGAGGCGGTTACGGCAAATGATGTTATCACGGCCTTAGGCGGATCACCGCTCCCACCGCCACCATTACCTGAATTGATCGATAATAGTGGAACTTGTAGTATAGTTGAAGAGAAAACTGATGTTACTAAATCAAAAACCACTGCAAAAAAATTAACTCTGCCCAGAATCGGCGTGTTATGCGTTACTGGTGTTGCGTTTATTTTAACTGCTCTTTTTGTGGTTCAACATTGGAGCGGATTTACTGATTTTATTTCTGGAGGGAATGAAGCTGTTGTAGTGGCAAGTGATCCCACTGCTGTATGGTTGTATGTTGGTTTAATGTTAGCTTTTGGCGTTGAGGTAGTTGTCGCTGTTGCTGCTTTATCTTGGAGACGTGGGCAAAAAGAGTGGACTGTGCAAACTGTGCCATCATCTCGTAAATTAAGTAAACGCACAATTGCCGCTACTGTAATGATTCTGCTGGCAATTCCCCTTACCATATATTGCGGTACATATTTTTTTGGAGATCGCCAATATTATTTCATTTCTTTATTGATTATTTTGGAAACTATGTTGCCGTTTACGTTGATATTTGAACGCAGAAAGCCGCAGTCACGGGAACTGGTTGTTATTGCTGTACTGTGCGCTATTGGCGTAGCGGGACGTGTTGCCTTTTTTATGCTGCCACAGTTTAAACCCGTGATAGCTATGGTGATTATTACGGGTGTGGCTTTTGGGGGTGAAGCAGGATTTTTAGTGGGTGCTATGACTGGATTTGTTAGTAACATGTTTTTTGGTCAAGGTCCTTGGACTCCTTGGCAAATGTTCGCTTTTGGTATTATTGGTTTTCTTGCGGGAATTTTGTTTAAAAAAGGATTGTTACTGCGAAGTAAAACTTCTCTATGCGTATTTGGTGGACTTGCCACTTTTCTCATATACGGTGGTCTTATGAATCCTGCTATGGTGTTGATGCTGCAGAGTCAACCGACAAGAGCTATGTTTTTTGCGGCTTATTTGCAGGGCATTCCTTTTGATTTGGTTCATGCTTTTGCCACAGTGGTTTTCCTTGCAGTTGCCGCCCGACCTATGCTCGAAAAACTCGACAGAATAAAGGTAAAATACGGACTGATAACATAATCAAAAAGGAGTCTTTGTGCAAACAACTCTTTTTTTGTTTGAAAACTATGTTTAATTCTACTGTGTTGCTGTTTCAGCAAAGATATCTAAATTGCTGACATGTTGATACTTTCTCTTGACTAATTATTAGACAGACACATAGTCTTTATTTTGGCATTTTAGTATCTTACGGGTAAAATTCTTTGCAAATTGTGTAGAAATTTTGTGTGTTTTGGTTTCGGCACAGCCGAGTTGGGTACTTTGATATTGTTTTTGTAGACTTGAAAAGACACCAGTTTACCTATATGATTTATGTTCATCTACACTATTATATTAATTTATACTCGTGTTATATGCAAGTACAATTTACAAACATCTTACATATAGTTATAGTATATAATAGAACAGATAAATAATGCAAAAAACAAAACAACAACAATAATAATTATGCAATAACTAAAAATCTAATTTTAACTGACTAGATATTGCAAGCACGTATATCACTGCAACGCACATTACTTCCAATTACAACCATTACAACATCTTTGTTCACGAAAACGCAACAAAAATAGTTTCTAAATTTACAGTCACAAAAAACACCTGTTCTACTCATATAAATATTGCATTTAAACACTATCTATTAAGTGATATTTGAGCATGTTTTAATTTTAAGTTATAAATAGATAGACTTAAACAAGACTTTGCCTTTTATTTTCTTGTGGAAAATAATCTATGAATTCGGATGACGGTTGGTGTGTTTGGTTAACTGGTTTTCCTGGAAGTGGTAAATCAGTGATTTCTCGAGCATTACTGGACATTTTAAGGCAAAACAATCTTTCTGCCAAAATGCTATCGTCAGATGAATTGCGTAAAAATCTAATACCTAACCCAACTTATAGTCTTGAAGAACGAGATTTTGTTTATGCAACTATAGTTCATATAGCAAAGTTACTAACACAAAAGGGTGTAAATGTTTTGATTGACGCTACTGGAAATCTTAGGCGATATCGTGATGATGCACGCTCCCAAATACCTTTTTTTATAGAAGTATATGTTGATTGTCCTTTTGATGTGTGTGTTGCGCGTGAAGTAGCACGAAAAGAAACTTATAACGCGCCAACACAGATTTATCAAAAAGCTATGCAAAACAAGTCGTTAAATACTGTTCCTGGTGTTGGTCAACCCTATGAAGTGCCGTTAAACCCTGAAGTGGTGGTGAAAACTTTTGAACTTGCTCCTAAAGAGGCTGCCCAACAAATATATGATGTAATAACTACAAAAAAACGTGTTAATCTTTGACATAGGTAAGTATTATGTTTGCTTTATTATGTTTTCCATTTTTTGAGAGTGTACACGTTTAGAAACTTATCATATAATATGTATTTAACTCTCAATGAAAACACGCCTTTAGTTAACTTGTTTTTCATTAAATATTAAACATATGTGTCTTTTTATTCCACAAACATGGTTGTTTCAGACTGCGCAATAATCACAATAAAATTCCAAACATGCAGTGTATAACTGTACCTAATGCATAGGTGTTGTACATAGTGGTTATTGGTGTTGTTTTCAACGTTTTTGTGCAGCCTGATTTATACATGTCTATGTATTTGTGCTCAATAAAAGTTCCCTAAAAACATGAGCTGAATACATGCGTTTTATGTAGCCATGATTTTTTTGAGTTTTTTAATTAGTTCAAACTAATGGAAGTGACTTATGTATATTGTTTGGAAAATATATGTGAATAAATTTTTGATAATTCAAACAGAATTTATAGTAGAAAAAACAAAAAAACTTGGATAATCATACATGTGTCACTAATCTAATAAATTATTTTGACATATGACCTAAAATCTGCCAGATACTTTACATATAAGATGACTAATTCAATAATTAAAAAATGCGGTGGACGTATGGTTTCAAAAAAGTATATTCGCGATGTTATATACGGCTTCATTGAAATAGACGAGCAAGAACAAGCTATTGTAAATCACCCTATTTTTCAGCGACTCCGTCGTATCAAGCAACTGGCATTTACAGACATGGTCTACCCCGGAGCATGTCATACACGTTTTGAACATTCACTCGGCGTAATGCAAATGGCCACAAATATGTATGACCACATAATGAATAACTGTACGGATACAATTCAGAAATATTTTGAATCCGCAGATTTTGGTATCGCAAAGAAACGTTTTAGAAAAATCGTACGTTTAGCGGCTCTTTTACATGATGTTGGACATGCACCATTTTCTCATGCTGGAGAGGAATTAATGCCCAAACGTTCAGATAACAAATGCTATGACCATGAAAATTATGGCGTAGCAGCCATAAAGTACTACTTTAAAGAGTTAATTGAAGATACAAAACTGGGTCATCATATTGCAATAAAAGTAACCGATGTTACAGCACTTTTAGATAAAAATGAAGCGGCCATATACGGAAGTGTTGAGCACCTTTTCTTTCGGCAAATTATTTCAAGTCAAATAGATGCAGATAGGGCAGATTATCTCCTAAGAGACTCCGCACATATTGGTGTAAGTTACGGTCATTATGATATGCCAAGGTTGATTAATTGTTTATCTGTCAAAATGGATAAAACCGCTGAAGGGGAACAATATGGACTTGTTTTAGCTATTGATAGAAAAGGTCTGTATGTAGCCGAAAGCTTTGTGATTGCTCGATATCAGATGTTTAATCAGGTATACTGTCATAAAGTACGTAGAATTTATGATTACCACATTACAGAAGCAATCAAAGAAGTATTACCATCTATAGGTCACGAGAACCAAATGTTTCCACCTCCAGATGCCATAGATGAATACATGAAACTAGACGACTGGACAGTATTGGGAGCAATTAACAAAAATCAGGAAAAAGAACATTGTAAAAGGATACACGAACGCCTTCATTATAAAGAAGTATACACAACTAAAGATAAGCCTACCCGTACCGATTACAATCAAATTGAAAAATTGAAGAAAGAACACCCAGTACATTACATTGATCGGTATGAAAAAATATATTGGTATAAGCCAGACAAACAAATTTGGATAGCAGAGGGAAATAAAGTATTTACCCTTCAAAGTCAGTCACAATTCATCAAAGGGTTAATAGATCCTAACCGACAAGTTTTTTATACGCCGACAAGAGGTAAATAATATGGATACCTATAGACTTCGTGAATACGCTATTGCCCATGTAGCCAAAAAATTGAGTGGATTGAGCAAAACAGGCATGATGAAGGCCATGTACCTCTTGCAACAGGTATACAAAGTACCATTGAACTATGAATTTTCGATTTATACGTATGGACCTTATGATGTGGAGGTACTGACGTATACTGATATAGCGGAACGTGATGGTCTAGTTCGAATTGTTCAATATGATTTAGCAGAAGGCTCTGTCGGATATAAAATCTATGCGAAGTCAAGCAAACTAGACGATAATTTTCCTAAAGAATGTACCGATGCAATTGATGAAATTGTAAAAAATTTTCAGGATTACACAGCGCGTAAATGGGAACTTACAGCAACAATTGTTTACGTGTACAATGCTCACATCATGAATGGAACATCTATGGATAAATCGACTTTGTGTAATCGTGTATACGAACTTAAACCACATTTTGATAAGTCGGATATACGCACAGAATATGATAAACTTGAGCGAATTGGTTTCTTAGAGTGCCCGTCTTAAGGGCGCGAGTTTGCCACAAAGTACAAAAACAAATATTTTAATCCAAAAAAATGTGCATACATAGTTTACACCACAAAAAACCACGATATCAGAAAAACAGAGAAAAACAAAAAACCATACGTCCATAACCATCGCACACATTTTGCAGGTCGCTTTTTCACAATGATCTGAACTATTGTGTGTTTGTAAAAATAATGTGTTTATAGGTTTTTGTAACCAAAATATTTGCTACGATGATGCGAAAAAAGTTACGCTATAATATTTGTGCGTAGGTTATGAACATATGAAAAAAAACAGCCACTTCTTGGCGAGATTTAATCCACACAACGTAACTTGGCATAAGAATAAGACGATGGTCTACTTGCAAAATCATATATCCCAACATTGTTGGTTTTATACTGTTATGCTATTTCGCGTTGCATAATGGTGAAGCAGTTATAACAAAAAAAACCTATCAACATTGTCTCTAGTATCCAACTAATCGTTTCATAAACTTTAGGTTATCCGCTTGAATTCTTAACAACCCCTTGTTCTTCCAAAAACTGTGCAATCAGGGGATGTAAATAATGCCAACGCCTACCATTGTACTCTAAAATCACCATTGCCTGCATCTTGTTAAGTAAAAACTCTTTATCTTCAATCTTTTGCCTATATTTTTGATCATTATAAATATTAGCTAACATATGGTAATCTGATTGAGAAATTAATCTAGCTAAATCAGAACTAAGTCCTAAAAGAGCCCGCAAAGCATCTTCGTGCTCTATCTTAGTTGCCCCTCGTCTACTTGCACGCCTTGAAGCGGTAATTATACAGTTAAAAAGATCTCGCAAAACTCCACCAGTCTGCTTAATAAGCAAATCAAGTGCATCAACATCAAAAAGCGAAAAATCAGCCCTTAATTCCACAATTGACTTAATAACATTAATACCCTCTTGATTTTCACTCTTATCAATATTACAAACTTTAATCATAGGCAAGGTATGAGGTTTATAGAAATTTTTTATCGAAACGTAACGAGCATCATAATTCAAACTAATGGGAAAAGTGTAAATAATCGGAAAAGGCATTCCAGCTAAAATAGAATACTCCAAAACATCAAATATCTTTTGAGGTGGCTGTATTTTTTCAAAATTATCAAAAATTAAAATAGGTTGCTTTCCACTTAACTTACTAGCGATCGTGTCAGAAATCTCGTTAATATAACCTATCCATTCTGAAGCACGTTTTTCCATTTTCTGTGACATAGTAGTATGGGTTATTTTATTAATCATCATTTCGTTTTTAAAAGCAGCAAAAACATTCAAAAGGTGCTTCAAAAAAGGAAGACCCACATCAACATCAGCTTTTATGGTGTTTGTAGCCATTTTTTGTGTGCTTTCAGTAATTTCCACATCTTTTGTTAAATAATCAAAAACAGCTTTCAATGTTTTATTAGAAAGTGGCACATTTTTTCTATCAGCAATTTTACATAAACCTTCAGTTATTAGTAACATAACATCCCAGCAGGATGTATCATACACATCAACATTTTCCACATAATCTATAATTTCAACTGGTAACCCATCAGCCTCAAACTTTGTTTTCAAATTACAAAGTTCAGTACTTTTCCCACAGCCACGATGACCCAGTAACAAATGTGCGTTTTTACTTAAAGGAACAATACATTCCTCAAACAAATTCTTCAAAGGAGAATCCCACTTATCACCCATGCGAATAGCCATAGTATCTCCATAATAAAAGGCATGTAATTGACTCTCAGTAAGCACTTCACTGTTAAAGGTCTTAGGCATATCGCGTAAGCCTGTAGCTTTTTTGCCGTCTTGATTCATTATAGTACCCAACCAGACAATAACAAAAATAACAACAAACTGACAAAATAACTTTATCATAACATCAACAAAAAGTAACAACCTAAAAAGCGGATTAACACAACAAATTCAAAATACAGCTTCCGAAAACCTCTAACTATTTGGTGATGTTATGTGTGGTAGGGTGAAGTAGGGAAATTTGATGGGGTAACTGTTGAATTTATTTGTGTTTTTATCGGTTTGAAGTCTAAAACATTTGTTTTCGGAGGGTTAACTTATAGTAAAATGAATTTGTAATGTCTTGTTTTTCACGTCGTAACATGGTAAATCATGAAAAATATGGTAAAAGAGTTGTATCTAAAGCAACAACCAGAAACACACATGTCAATGTTATTTTGATTTACTATAATAAAATTTTGTTGTAGTCTAATGGGTATTTTGTTAAAGTTTAAGGATGAGAAAACGTTAAACAAAGAATGGTATTTTTGTCCAAGTTGGTTGAGCCCAACATAGTTTTGCCACAAGTTTTTTTCTGGAAAAAAGAGGGTGAAAAATTGAAAAATTCTATATTTTTTAATGTTCTGTATTTTTGCAAACGATACTTTATTATTGTATGCTTTTAACAGTAAAAGATAACTTGCAGGTATGTTAATTGTTTTTACTTAGGGTTTTACGCTATTTTTAATTTTTAATGGTAATGTTTATAACTCTATTTTATATTTGCTACAGGCGCGAAGCGGAAGTACAATGGGACATAGAAAAGTTCATGCTCCAAGACATGGTTCATTAGCATATTTGCCTAGGAAACGGGCTAAAAATCCCGAAGCTAGAATACGTTATTGGCCAGAAATTAAATCAGATTCACCTAAGCTTTTAGGATTTGCAGCTTACAAAGCTGGTATGACATATATCTTCACAATTGAAGACAAAAAACGGTCACCTCACTTTGGTAAAGAAGTCATGAAAGCCGTAACCGTGTTGGAAACACCACCAATAATTATATGCGGCTTTAAAACATATATGAAAACACCATATGGTCTGCAAAATATCAGCGAAGTTTGGATGAAAAATCCACCAGTAATACTTAACAGGGCATTAATTTTGCCTGAAAACTTTGACACGGATGCAATGTTGGAAAAAGTAGAGAAAAACCTTGATCAAACCATAGCTATTCGTGTAGTTACAGCCACTCAGCCCTCACAAACAGGTCTTGCTAAAAAGAAACCTGAAATCTCTGAAATCCAAATAGGTGGAGGTAACATTCAGCAACAATTCGAATATGCAAAAAAACTCTTAGGTAAGACAATAACACTTGAAGAAGTGTTCAAAGAGGGTCAATACATCGATGTTGCAGGTATAACAGTCGGTAAAGGTTATCAAGGTCCAGTAAAACGTTGGGGTGTAACTAAACTTCAACATAAAGGTCGTAAAACTAAGCGTGGTATTGCTACTTTAGGTCCATGGAACCCACACCATCTTATGTACTCAGTTGCCAGAGCTGGTCAAATGGGTTATCATCAGCGTATAGAATACAATAAACGAATTATGAAAATTGGTAAAGACGGTAAAGAAGCAACAGTTAAAGGTGGTTTCATTCGTTATGGTGAAGTTAAAGGTTCATACGTTATAATTGAAGGTAGTGTTCCTGGTACAGAAAAACGGCAATTACGTTTACGTGTTCCTGCACGGCCACCAACAGATGCTATAGACGCTTCACCGCAAGTGACATACATTTCAATAGAATCTACACAAGGAAAGTAAAGTGAATTGCAATGACAGAAAGAACAGCAGAAATTTTTGACCTGCAAGGCAAAGTAACTGGAATGGTTACTCTTCCTCAAGTCTTTTCAACTCCCATACGGCCAGATGTGATTAAACGTGCCGTTTTAGCTATCCAATCAAATCGTATCCAACCACAAGGACGTGACCTAATGGCTGGAAAGCGTACAACCGCAGAATCACGTGGAACTGGTATGGGTATCGCAAGAGTCCCCCGTATAAAAGGTGGTAGTGGACGCGCGGCTTTTGCGCCAAGTACCGTTGGTGGAAGACAACCACACCCGCCAAAGGCAGAAAAAAAGATTGTAAAAAATATTCCAAAGAAAGAAGCAAAATTAGCATTAACGTCTGCTATTGCAGCAACTGCGCAAAAAGATGTTGTTGAAAAGCGTGGACATAAAATCGAAAAAATTGCACAGATCCCATTAATTGTTGATGATGCAATTGAAAATTTGGTTCGTGCAAAAGATGTTGAAGCAGTTTTTACAAGTTTAGGTATTGATAGTGATATCGCGCGTGTACGTGATAGTCGTACTGTTCGTGCTGGAAAAGGTAAACTTCGTGGGCGAAAGATGAAGCAAGCAGTTGGTCCACTTATTGTAGTGTGTGACGGCGTAAACTTGGTTGCAGCAGCAAACAATATACCTGGTGTTCAAGTAACTACTGTTTTAAACTTAAACACTGAAATGTTAGCACCTGGAACGCATCCGGGACGGTTAACAGTTTGGTCAAATGGTGCTATTGAACAATTAAATACTCTTTATGGAGAAAACGTGTAATGGATAATAATGAAATAATTTCTTATCCACTGATGACTGAATCAGCAAGTCTTATGGTGGAAAAAGACAATAAACTAATTTTTATTGTAAGTTTAAAAGCTGGGAAAGCTGATATCAAAAAGGCTGTTGAAGAACTTTACGAGGTTAAAGTTAGCAAAGTTAATTTGCAAATTACTAATCAAGGCGTAAAGAAAGCTTATGTAAAGCTTACTGAAGAATTCAAAGCATCTGATGTAGCAATTAAATTAGGAATACTCTGATAAAATTATAGAAGGCATGACTTATGGGAAAACGTATTCGTGTACAACGACGTGGACGCGGTGGACAAAACTTCCGAGCTTCAACTCACAAACGTGTTGCCCCCGCAAAGTATCCATTTGTAAAGTCACCAAAAGAACTTTACGATTTTGCAATAACTGGAACGATTAATGAGTTGGTTCATGATCCAGGACGAGGTTCACCACTTTCACAAATCACACTTGAAAACGGTTTAAGTTGTTATAGTATTGTTCCAGAAGGTGTATTTATCGGCCAACAAATCAGTCTTGGCGGAAATTCTCCTGTTGAAATAGGCAATATTATGTCTCTTGGGCGAATTACTGAAGGCACTATGGTTTGTAACCTTGAACTTCGTCCAGGTGACGGCGGTAAAATGGTTCGCTCATCAGGTGCTTACGCAACTGTTGTCGGTCACACACCACAAGGCACCATGATCCGATTACCATCAGGACGTACAAGATACATTGATAACTTTTGTATGGCAACTATTGGTGTAGTTGCAGCCTCTGGTAGAATGGAAAAACCATTCCTCAAAGCAGGTGAAAAATTCCATTTAATGAAAGCAAAAGGCCATAAATATCCAAGAACTAGTGGCCGAAAAATGGTTCCAGCAGTTCACCCCTATGGTAGCAGCAAACGTAGCGCACGCAGAACAACAACAACTTCACATGGTGCACCTCCAGGACAAAAAGTCGGTTTAATCGCTGCAAGAGGACCAGGACAGAAAAAGAAACGAGCACTAAGATAAAAAAGTGAGGATAGATAAAAAATGCCCATAAAAGAATTTAGCTATCGTGGACACAGCCTTCAAAGTATTGAAGGCATGTCTATGGATGAATTCATAACTTTGCTTCCGTCAAGACAACGAAGAAGCCTACAACGTGGATTAACACCAGAACAACGCATATTGCTGGAAAAATTACGTGTTGCAAAAGAACAACAAAAGCAAGGTAAAGAAACGAACCTAAAAACACATGTACGCGATTTGATTATTCTCCCAGAAATGGTAGGTGTAAAAATTGCGATACATAACGGTAAAGAATTCGTTGCTGTTGACATTAAACCAGATATGATTGGTCACTACCTTGGCGAGTTTGCTATAACTAATAAACCGGTTAGACACGGAACCCCTGGTATCGGCGCATCACGATCATCAATGTATGTACCACTAAAATAAACCATTTTTATTTTCTTTTAATTTTTTTATAAACTATTTTGACAAAACTACTAATAAGTTAATATTTATATCTAAACTTTGATACGTGTTTAGTTAGCGTGAGTATGCATACAAACATGACAACATATACATGCTTTTGTTGAACTGAAATAATATGTCTAAATAAAATACCATTTAGTACAGTTAATCACGCAACAAAAATAACACCGGACAAGAGAGAAACAAACGCAACCACCCAATCGGAAGTAATCCTTAATAAATCAATAGTGACTTTGTACCCACTTGCAAAGACACTAATCACAAAGCAGGAGCTTTTTCGGTTAATTTTGAAACGCCCCATTCGAGCGTAATTTTGGTTTCGCCACAATCAAAATTTCTCTTTTACGTTATCGCACTCCAAACCTCAGCAAGACGGTTTCAGAGATAGCCCCAAAAATCAGGCTCTATCAACAGCATTCCGTTTAGCTGTTGTTATAGGCTGATTTTCGCCGTCATGATGAGGTTGTATCGGCAACGCCACCCCTGCACGACAAGGTTTAGGAATCGTGCGTACTATGGATTAAATCTACTTAAACAAAAAGAGCAGGTGTTGCAAAATGTAAACAATGTCTAATCTATACTGTCTTCAATTGGTTAAACTATAACTATCTGAGTGAACCAACGGCTGAGCCGCGAACAGTTTTTCTAAATTCACTACTTTCTTTAATAACCGCATTAACATTTTCTGGTGTTATCCAGTAGAGTTTTTGCCTTGTTGCCTTCATGGTCAACTTTTCAAACTTCTTTAGCGCAGCATTGCTTAAATGCCCTGCTCTTTTTTCGTCCTTCAGTGTTTTTTAGTGATATATTCACAAACTCTGTCCAAAACGTGAACGTCAACAGAAACAAATTGAAAAGAAACATTAGAATTGGATTTTTCTGTTGTAGTGTACGCTTCTCCTAGCCTGAGTGGCTTGGCAAGCAATAGTAGAGGTTGGCAATAGGCACTTCAAAAGATTCGTTAGGTTTTCTGTTGTTGGATTCTAGTGGGTCATTGCTAACAATGGTTCTAACTGTCTACTTAGTTCAAGGCTGATAATGCTATTTCTGTTGCAATTTCCCCCAACACCGACAATCGAGTTTTTTCTTAGTGTATCTCTTTTTTAGATTATCAAGTGCTTCTGTGTATCTTCCTTTTAGATTATTGAGTGCTTCCTCAAACGCAACAGCTTCAAACTTGTCAGTTATTACAGCTTCTTTTCTGATAACTGTTGCGTTTTCAGAACTATCTTTTGCTACTTGGGGCACTTGCCTTTCCGATCCCTAGGGCTCTTGTGCAACTAAGTAAGAGTATATCTTATGTTTTGTCTGTGTCTCGTTGTTATCCTCGTATACCTGCTCTGTTTTAAGCTCTTTAATGACCGGGTCGATTATTTGTTTGTCCATTATGTGTATAACTTCTATGGCTTCAATCGTTATTGGCGTTAGATAATAGTCAATGGAGCTATGTTTTTCTAGGTGGATATACTTCTTTTTGTGTAACTCTTTTAAGTTCTCGGTTAACTCGAGGTAATCGACATTGTTATCCTCGATGTAAGTCTTCATTTCTGCAATTAGGGTATGTTGTGTAACGTGTACACTCATTGGGACACTATAGATGACTTCACATATTTTCAACCATGTTGGATTGCTAACTAGCTCCCTTATAACCTCTCGAATTGAGGCGGGAACTGAGTTCTCGAACCCTTTCTTCAGTGTACATGTTTCAGTCATTCTTATTGCGCTCCTTTACGGTCTTTAGAGATGGTAGCGACCCTTTCGAGTTTATTATAATTTGCTATAACATCAGAACTATAACTATCCTTCACTATGGCGCAAAACTCCTTGTTGGCTTTTTTTGTTCTTTGTTAGGTGTTGTGTTATTTGTTTGTCGATGTTTGCGATTTTTTCTTTTAGTGTGGTGGGGTTGTGGTTGTTGTTTGTGCGGAATTTGGTGCCGTTTGTAGCTTGTGTTTGTTTGCCGTAGAGACCGGCATTGTTTATCATTAGTGTAAAGATGTGGAAGGTTTGTTTTATGGTTGTTTTGTTGTTTGATTGGGAGTTTGTGATTGTTTTGTTGTTTGGTGTTTGTTGGTTTGTTAGTTACATGACTTTATGTTTTTTGTGGTTTTTGTTTGTAGTCGTTGGCTGGAGTGCATGTGGTTAGGTATCTGTGTAGGTGGAGGTTTAGTATCAAGTGTGGGAGACTGTCTGAAAAATAGGTCACAGAATTTTTACAGTTGTAAACGATTCTAAAAATCTATGTTTTAAAAATATTTTTACGTTTTTCATGTTTAAATATTCTGAATCAGCTAGTTTTTGATTTTAACTTGTAATTTCGGTTAGTTTTCAGACAGTCTGGTGGGTTGTGTGGGTGGTTGTTTGTTTGGTTTGGTGTTGTGTGTTTGTGGTCTAGTTTTTGTGTGTTTGGGTTTGTGTGTGGTGTTGTTATTTTGTAGTTG